>JACCEE010494159.1_pt1 | contig 38574 bp, 38 predicted proteins | sample 7449931 | NCBI WGS metagenome assembly JACCEE01 (sample SAMN15323457, study PRJNA562643) | freshwater metagenome | isolation source: river surface water | place: USA:Blue River Watershed | collected 2017-08-19 | reverse complement strand
GGCAGCTTGGTGGATATCGCGCCAATCGACTCCCGGCTTAACGAGCTTGCACAGCCCTTGCTGCAACTGATTCATTCTCTCGAGCAGCTCGATAAATTCGGGATCGGCGTTGGCGGCCGCGTGGGTCCGCGTGATGTCGCTGCCGTAGCCATGAATGCTCGCTCCGGCATCGATCAGTAGCGAGCGATGTTGCGCCGGAGGCCGACGTTGCAGGATTTGATAGTGCAGCACGGAGCCGGCTTCATTCAGCGCGACGATCGCGTTGTAGGGCAGCTCCTGCTCGCGCAAGCCACAGGCAGCGACGAAAGCCTGATGAATGTCGTACTCGCTACCCCCTCTGGCAAAGCAGTGTGCTGCTGCCGCGTGACCCTGTAAGGCGATCCTGTTGGCCTCTGCCAGGCACTCGATTTCGTAGGCGGTCTTGCGAGCGCGCGTGTAGTCCAGGCGTCGGAGCAGGTCAGCCGGATTCACGGCGGCAAGGCCGTAGCTGCCCAGCTCGGCGAGTGGATCCCCGAGCCAGGCCGTACGCGAGAGATCCTGAGGCAGCGCCGTACGGACCTCGTCGCTTGAGTGGACGATGACCACGTCGAACTCCGCCACCCAGGCTTCTTGCGGCAGCGTGGCGGCGTGGTACCAGAAGTCGGTGGCGACAAAAAAAATCAGCTGCGGACGGCTACCCCTACGGTAATGCATGAGCGAGCCAGGGGCGTCAGCGAGCGGCACCCACCATTTGAAGTACGGGTGCGCCTTGTAGGGGTAGTGTTGGTCGTCGCGCGCGAGCCCGAGCGGCTCGCCCGATTGGAATATCACCCCGTCGAAACCCGCTGCCGCCAAGGCTTGATCGGTTCTCGCGCGAAGTTCGGCCACGTGGTCTCGGAACAGCGCCTCGCGGGTGGGGGCGTTCGAGAGTGATCGGGCGGGCGCTGTCATGCGGTGATTCCTTTGGCGAGTGACTTTGGCGGTTGAAATGCGGGCCCAGCAGCGGCCCGGCCGATGAATTCTAGGCGGCTGCGGGGGCCTTGTCCCGGCCCTAGAACCCGCACCGTCACAGCGGTTCCCAATTCTTCGCAAAGGTTGTTAGAATCCCGCCGCGGTTTTTATCGCCAGACAAACTAGCTAGGTTGTTTGAATTTTCTGTGTCACTACTTTTTGGGGTATACGACATGAACACGAAGCTCGCTCTCGCCGCTGTTCTCGCGGCTTTCGCTCTGACCGCCTGCGGTGGCAAGCCTGCTGAGGCTCCGGCCGAAGCTCCGGCTGCTGAAGAAGCCGCCCCGGCCGCCGAAGAGGCTGCTCCTGCTGAGGCCGCTCCGGCTGATGCCGCTGCTCCGGCTGACGCCGCTGCTCCGGCCGACGCCGCTGCCGCTCCGGCTGAGGCTGCTCCGGCTCAGTAATTCTCTGATTCAGAGAATGAAGGCCTGAGGAACGTTCGCGTTCCTCCAGAGAACCCGGGAAGATGGTCCGCCATCCCCCGGGTTCTTTCGTTTTAGCCCATGCCAATACGTCTGCAACTTGCGTCGCCGACCCTCGAGAAAACTTGGCTCGAGCGTGCCTACGGCGATTGGTTGAGCGAGCTCGCGGTTGTGACGCGTGCTCCGCCGATTTCGGGTGACCTGCTGGTGCGGGACCAAATCAACGAATGGTTGCAGGACCGCTCCGTAGAGCTTTTCGTGCTGCGGCGCGACGATGATCGTGTGGGTTTCGCCTGTGTCGAAAAGAGGGCTGGAGACTGCGCACGATTGCGCGAGTTCTACGTGATCCCCAGCATGCGACGCCTCGGGGTTGGCAGTCACGCTGCCGCTTTGCTTTTCGATCGCCACGAGGGCCGATGGCAGCTCGACGTGCTGCAGTCCGATCGCGCAGCGCTACGCTTTTGGGCGCAGGTCGTTCAAAGATATGCCATGGATCGTCGCCGCGAAGAGCGGATTGACGGCCACCTGCGTTACGTTTTTCCGAGTCGCTCGATCAAATAGCGTCCGGTATGTGACTCCGGATGGCGCGCCACCTGTTCGGGTGTGCCGGCAGCGACCAAGCGTCCACCGCCATGACCTCCTTCGGGCCCGAGGTCGATGATCCAGTCGGCGGTTTGGATGACATCGAGATTGTGCTCGATCACCACCACCGTGTTGCCCTCATCGCGCAGCCTTTGCAGGACGAGTAGCAGTTGGGCGACGTCGTGAAAGTGTAGACCCGTGGTGGGCTCATCGAGGATATACAGCGTTCGACCGGTGGCACGCTTGGCCAGTTCTCGAGCGAGTTTCACACGTTGCGCTTCACCGCCTGAAAGCGTGGTCGCGTTTTGACCTAGCTTGAGATAGCCGAGACCGACATCGAGCAGGGTCTGCAGTTTCGGCTGCACCGAAGGAATATTTTGAAAAAACTTCAATGCATCCTCGACGGTCATTTCGAGCACGTCGTGGATACTTCGACCGCGATAGAGGATGTCGAGCGTCTCGCGGTTGTAGCGTTTGCCGCGACAGACATCACAAGGCACGAAAACATCCGGCAAAAAGTGCATCTCGACCCGCATGACGCCATCGCCTTGGCAGGCCTCGCAGCGGCCACCTTTGACGTTGAAGCTGAACCGCCCGACGTCATAGCCGCGACTGCGTGCTTCCGGAACCTGTGCGAAGAGCTCTCTCAAGCCCGTGAAGATGCCCGTATAGGTGGCAGGGTTCGAGCGAGGTGTACGGCCGAGCGGACTTTGGTCGATGTCGATGACACGATCAAGATATTCGAGTCCCTCGATGGCCCGACACGGTTCTGCATCCACCGGTCCACCCGATAATTCTGCGTTCGCTCTGCGCAGCAGGGTGTCGTTGATGAGCGTGCTCTTACCCGAGCCCGACACACCCGTCACGCAGGTGAAGAGGCCAAGCGGGATGTCGACCGTGATATCGCGCAGGTTGTGACCGCTCGCGCCGACGATGCGCAGCATGCGCTTCGCTTGTGGTGGCGTACGACTCGCGGGCATCGGGATTTTTCGACGTCCGCTCAGATACTGCCCCGTTAACGACTCGGCGCTCGCGCGGATATCGGCGGGTGTTCCCTGCGCGACGATACGCCCGCCGTGGACGCCTGCGCCGGGCCCAAGATCAATAACGTGATCCGCGGTATCGATGGCCTCTTCGTCGTGCTCCACCATGATCACGGTATTGCCAAGGTCGCGCAGCCTACGCAGTGTGGCGAGCAACCGTGAGTTGTCACGTTGGTGCAGACCGATCGAGGGTTCATCGAGGATGTACATCACCCCAGTCAGTCCCGATCCGATTTGACTCGCGAGACGGATGCGTTGTGCTTCACCACCTGAGAGTGTGTCGGCACCGCGATCGAGCGTCAGATAGTCGAGACCGACATCGACCAAAAAGCGCAGTCTATCCTCGACCTCGCGTACGACTTTGCCCGCCACTTCGCCACGCCAACCGGCGAGCTGCAGGTTGGCGAAAAAATCGCGTGTGTCGTTGACCGAGAGGCTTGTGATCTGCGGCAGTGATTTCTCGCCGACGAACACGTGACGTGCAGTGAGATTGAGGCGGCTGCCCTCGCAGTCGGGGCACTTGCGCCAGCCTTTGTACTTGCTGAGCTCTTCGCGTACGCCCGGCGAGTCTGTTTCGCGATAGCGACGCTCGATGTTGCGCAGCATGCCCTCGAAGGGATGCTTTCGGGTCGAGCGTTTGCCGCGACCGATGCCATAGATGAATTCGATTTCTTCGTCGCCGCTACCGTACAACAAGATATCGCGCACGCGTTCTGGCAACTCCTGCCAGGGTTCTTCGATGTCGAAGCCGTAGTGCGTCGCCAGCGTGCTGATCAGTTGTAGATAATGCGGGTTGTTTCTATCCCAGCCGCGGATGGCACCGCCCGCTAGCGATAGCTGTGGGAAAGCGGCCACTCTCGCCGGATCAAAGAATTCCTGCTGACCGAGGCCGTCGCATCCCGGGCAGGCGCCCGCGGGGCTGTTGAACGAAAACATCTTCGGTTCGAGCAGCGGTACGGCGTAGCCACAACTTGGGCAGGCGTGGCGATTCGAGAACAACATACCCGTCTTGCCTTGCGTATCGTCCATACGCAAGACGCTCGCCGTGCCGCCCGAGAGGCGCAGTGCCGTCTCGAGAGATTCGGCGATGCGTTGACTCGCATCGGGTCGTACCTTCAAGCGATCGACGACCGCTTCGATACGGTGTTTGCGACGTGCATCGAGCGCCGGTACCGAATCAAGTTCGTAGACCTGTCCGTCGACTCGGGCGCGCACGAACCCCTGCGTTTGCAGATCACGTAACACGGCCTCGTGCTCGCCCTTGCGATCCTCAATGAGTGGCGCGAGCAGCAGAATCGCCGTGCCTTCCTCCAGCCGAAGAATTTGATCGACCATTTGGCTGACTGTTTGCGCCTCCAGCGACACGCCGTGCTCTGGGCAGCGAGGCACGCCGGCACGGGCGTAGAGCAAACGCAGGTAGTCGTGAATCTCGGTGACCGTGCCGACCGTCGAGCGCGGATTGTGGGAGGCTGCCTTTTGCTCGATGGCGATGGCGGGGGATAGGCCTTCGATGTGATCGACATCCGGCTTCTCCATCATCGAGAGGAACTGACGGGCGTAAGCCGACAGCGACTCGACGTATCGGCGCTGTCCTTCCGCGTAAAGCGTGTCGAAGGCGAGGGTCGACTTACCGGACCCCGATAGACCCGTGACCACCACGAGTCGGTCCCGGGGGATATCGACGTCGAGGTTACGAAGGTTGTGGCTGCGGGCGCCGCGGATGCGGATGAAGGCCATGGCGGGGTATGGGGGTCGTCGTGCGAGAAAAACAGCCGGTTAGTGTACCCCTCGGGCCCTTAGTCGGGGGCTTAAGTCGGTGAATTACCGAGATTTTTGCGGTGCAGCCCTCTCGGGGGGCGGCTAAAATGACAGCCCTTTTCGGAAAAGTCCCCCTTGGGTCGTCCCCCGGCGACCCCAAATAGAGGGCACACTAGGCAGGACCCAACATGGCGCGCGGCATCAACAAAGTCATTCTCGTCGGTAATCTGGGCCAGGACCCGGACACCAAGGCCATGCCCTCCGGCATGACGGTCTGCAACCTGCGTATCGCCACCAGCGAAAGCTGGAAGGACAAACAGTCCGGTGAAATGAAAGAGCAAACCGAGTGGCATAGCGTGGCCCTGTTCGGTCGCCTCGCCGAGATTGCCGGTGAATACCTGCGCAAGGGCTCGCAGGTTTACATCGAAGGTCGGCTGCGCACCCGCAAGTGGCAAGACAAACAGGGCAACGACCGCTACACCACCGAGATCGTCGGCAACGAAATGCAGATGCTCGGTAGCGCAGGTCGCGGTGGCCCGAGCGGTGGCATGAGCGGCGGCGAGTCGCGCGGTGGCGCCCGAGGCGGCGCCCGCTCGGACGATGACGGTTATTCGGAGCCGGTGCGTAGCAGCACCGAGAAAGACGATTTCGATGACGACATCCCGTTCTAAAGTGCCGAGTCGCTACTACATCAAGACGTACGGTTGCCAAATGAACGAGTACGACTCCTCCCGCATGGGGGACGTACTCGCGGCAGCCGAGGGCATGGAGCCCACCGACGATCCGGCGCAAGCCGACATCTTGCTAGTCAACACCTGCTCGGTGCGCGAAAAGGCCGAGTCGAAGGTGTTTTCTTTGTTGGGCGAATGGAAGCTGCTCAAAGATGCGAAACCTGGCCTCGTGATCGGTGTCGGTGGCTGCGTTGCGAGTCAGGAGGGTGAGACGCTCGTCAAGGCGGCACCGCAGGTCGATCTCGTGTTTGGTCCGCAGACGGTCCACCGCTTGCCAGAGATGCTCGGCGAACTGCGCAGCGGTCGTCGATCGGTGGTGGACGTCAGTTTCCCCGAGATCGAAAAATTCGACCAGTTACCGGCGCCGCGCGCGGAAGGTGCGACCGCGTTCGTGTCGATCATGGAAGGCTGCAGCAAATATTGCAGCTTTTGTGTCGTTCCCTATACCCGCGGCGACGAGATCAGCCGTCCGTTCGAGTCCGTCCTAGACGAGATTCGTTCGCTTGCAGCCCAGGGCGTGCGCGAAATCACGCTGCTCGGGCAAAACGTCAACGCGTATCGCGGCCCGATGGAAGATGGTGTGCTCGCGGACCTCGCGACGCTGATACATCACGTTGCGGCGATTGCGGGTATCGAACGTATTCGCTTCACGACGTCGCATCCGCTCGAGTTCGACGACAGCCTCATCGAGGCCTATGCCAATGTGCCGGCGCTCGCGAACCACCTGCACCTGCCGGTGCAATCCGGTTCCGATCGCGTGCTCTCGATGATGAAGCGCGGTTACACCGCACTCGAATTCAAAGACAAGATTCGTCGCTTGCGCGAAGTTCGACCGGATATTTCAGTCACCTCCGATTTCATCGTCGGTTTCCCCGGCGAAACGGAGCGCGATTTCGAGGCTACGATGAAGCTGGTTCGTGATCTCGAGATCGACCAGTCTTTCAGCTTCCTCTACAGTCGACGTCCCGGTACGCCCGCAGCGGCTCTTCCTGATGACGTATCGCATGAGGAGAAGCAGGCACGTTTGGCGCGCTTGCAGGCCTTGCTCGAGGAGCATTCGCAAGCGCGTAATCGTCGGATGGTCGGTAGCGTGCAGCGCGTCTTGGTCGAGCGCCCCTCGCGTAAGGACCAAACCGAGCTCGCCGGTCGTACCGAAGATAATCGCTGGGTGAACTTCCCGGGCCCTGCCGATCTCATCGGTCACTTCGTCGACGTGCAGATCACGGAGGCCAAGGCGCATTCGTTGCGCGGTCGCATCCAGGCGGCCGAGGTTCGACGTGCCTGACGCTATTCCGCCGGGTGCGTTCCGCGAATTTTCTTTGGAGCCGCCTGATAACGAACGCCTCGCCAATTTGTGCGGCCCGCTCGATGAGAATCTGCGGCTGATCGAGTCTCGTCTCGGCGTGGAGGTTCGGCGTCGTGGCAGCGTGTTTCGTGTGCAAGGACCCAAGGCGGCCGCTGCCGAATCTTTGTTGAGGGAGTTATTCCGCCTGACGCGAACCGAAGACATCACGCCTGAGGCAGTGCATTTGACGCTGCGCGATCACGATAAAGTCGACGACAAAGTTGACGATAGGCCGACGGAGTTTCTCGACGAGCAAGCCGATACCGGCCTTCGAACCTTGCGCGGCACGATTCGCGCGCGCGGCGCTAATCAACGCGAATATTTGAAGCGCATCCGTCAAAACGATCTCACCTTCGGTGTTGGGCCTGCTGGTACCGGCAAGACGTATCTCGCCGTCGCCTGTGCCGTGGAGGCTTTGCAGTCTGATCGAGTGCGTCGAATCGTGCTTGTAAGACCTGCGGTCGAGGCGGGTGAGCGACTCGGGTTTTTGCCGGGCGATCTGACCCAAAAAGTCGACCCCTATCTGCGGCCCATGTACGACGCGCTCTATGAAATGATGGGTTTCGATCGCGTCGCCAAACTCATCGAACGCAATGTCATCGAGGTCGCGCCGTTGGCGTTCATGCGCGGGCGCTCACTGAACGATTCCTTCATCATCCTCGATGAAGCTCAGAACACCACCATCGAGCAGATGAAGATGTTCCTCACGCGCATCGGGTTCGGCTCACGCGCGCTCGTGACAGGCGATCCCACACAGACCGATCTACCCCCGGGCAAGCCCTCGGGTCTGCGGCATGCGATCGAGGTGCTGCATGGCGTGCACGGCGTCGCGTTCCAATTTTTCGAGGCGCGTGATGTCGTGCGCCATCCGTTGGTCCAGCGAATCGTGCAGGCGTACGAGGCCCGCGACACGTGATCAAGCCGCTCGCGGTCGACATCCAGAATCTGACCCGCAACATGCCTGTGAGTCCGGCCGCCACTCGTCGCTGGGCACGCGCAGCATTCGGCAAGCGAGGGGCAGGCGCGAGCCTAGTCGTTCGCTTCGTGGGCGCCGCAGAGGGGCGTCGGCTCAATCTTTTGTGGCGTGGTCGTGATTACGCCACCAACGTTCTTTCATTCCCGCCGCTCGTGATGCCGCGAACGTCGAACGCTCCCCGAGTCACGCGCCTCGCCAAAGAAACGCGCTTGGCCGGTGATCTCGTGCTCTGTGCGCCGGTGGTTGCCCGCGAGGCGAAAGAGCAAGGTAAGTCGCTCGCAGATCATTATGCGCATCTGATCGTACATGGCTGCCTGCATTTGCTCGGCCACGATCACGAGCTTGATGCCGACGCCGAGCGTATGGAACGACAAGAGCGTCGACTGCTCGCCAACTTTGGTATCGACGATCCCTATCGAGTGACGGAGTCGCTCCCGAAGCGATCGGTCAAAAAGCCCGTTAAAAAATCCACTAAAAAATGAATCATCCATCGATGGAGACACGATGACATCCGCCAAGCCCGGTGTGTTCGCTTGGATACGCCGCGTTGCCAAATCGCTTTCGGGCGAAGCCCAGGATCGGGCCGATCTGAACTTGCAGTTGCGGCAGGCACTGGAGCGCGGCCTCATTGACGCTGATGCACTGCAGATGCTCGAGGGTGTCCTCGAGGTAGCTGATTTGCAGGTGCGCGACATCATGGTGCCGCGCTCGCAGATGGTGGCAGTGCGCCGAGATGAGCCCGCCGAGAGTCTGCTGCCGATCATCGTGGAGTCGGGTCACTCCCGATACCCCGTGATCGATGACGATCGGGACGATGTCGTCGGGATCTTGCTCGCTAAGGATGTGCTGCGCGTATTCGCCAGCGGTGGCGAGGCGGATTTCGACATGCGCGAGTGTATGCGGCCGGTGGTGGTTGTCCCCGAATCGAAACGAGTCAACGTTCTACTCAAAGAATTTCGGCGTAACCGAAACCATATGGCTATTGTCGTCGATGAGTATGGTGGCGTTGCGGGGCTGGTCACCATTGAGGATGCGATCGAGCAAATCGTGGGCGACATCGACGACGAGTTCGACGTCGAGGAAGACCAGAACATTCGTCAGGAAGCTGAGCGCCAATATCTCGTGCGCGGGGCTACACCGATCGAAGAGTTCAACGAATTCTTTGGGCTCGAATGGTCGGATGAGGAGTTCGACACTATGGCGGGCCTCGTTATGAAGCAGCTTGGACACATGCCGCGACGCGGCGAGACCGCTCTCATCGAGGGTGTCGAGTTTCGTGTCGTGCGCGCGGATCGTCGCCGGGTCGACACCCTGAAGGTGATCATGCCGAGCAATATCGAGGCTGTTGATCAAGCAGGGGCGGAAGACTGAATCAGACCCGGTCCAGTGCGTTCAGGCTGATAACGGCGCTGGCTGCGGGTGCCGCGCTCGCGCTGGCCTTTGCGCCTTTCGGGTACTGGCCGCTCGCCATCGTCTCGCCAGCGCTGCTGTTTTTTCTTTGGCAGGACCAAACTCCCCGCGCAGCGGCCTTGACGGGTTTCGTGTTTGGGATCGGCACTTTTGGCGCCGGCACCTACTGGCTCTACATCAGCATTCACGGCTTCGGTCAGGCGCCCGTCTGGTTGGCACTGTCCTTGATGGCGGCGCTCGTGGCTATCATGGCCTGTTATGGCGCCGTGCTCGGCTATGCCGCAGCCCGATGGTTGCCGGCGCGCGGGTTATGGCGCTGGCTGGTCGGTTTGCCAGCGGGCTGGGTGCTACTCGAATGGGTCAGAGGATGGTTCCTCTCGGGGTTCGGCTGGCTTTCGCTCGGCTATTCACAGACGGATACCTGGCTCGCCGCTTACGCACCCATCGGTGGTGTGCCCTTTGTATCTTGGATTTTGCTGCTCGGGGCGGGTGCCCTCGTGATGCTTTGGCGCGGCGCATCGCGCGAGCGAGTCATAGCCTTGATGGTGCTCGTGCTGCCGTGGGTTGGTGGATACGGTTTCAAGTCGGTCGACTGGACCAAGCCAACCGCCGATGCCGTCGAGATCGCCATCGTTCAGGGTGCCGTTTCGCAAGATCAAAAGTGGCTCGCGAGCAATCGCGATGCTACCTTGGCTCGCTATCGAGACCTGACCTTGCAGGCGCTCGGTACGCCGCTCATCGTTTGGCCAGAGGCGGCCGCTCCCGATCTCGCAAACAATATCGTGCCTTACCTGCAGGATTTGGCAGCCGCGGCACAGGGTCGCGACTCGGCCTTGTTGATGGGTTTGATCCGTGCTGAACCGGGCCCTAGCGACGAGCCGCTCTACTACAACTCGATCCTCGCCTACGATCAGAACGTGCGTTGGTACGACAAACACCACCTCGTACCCTTCGGCGAATTTTTCCCAGTACCGAAGTTCGTACGTCGTTGGTTGCGCCTGATGAATCTGCCTTACTCGGATTTCACCTCGGGCGCGACCGGGCAGCCGCCGCTTGAGATTGCCGGTCTGCGCCTATCGGCGAGCATCTGCTACGAAGATGCATATCCGGTCACACAGTTGGCTAGCGTGCGCGAATCGACAGCGCTCGTGAACGTGACCAATGACGCTTGGTTCGGTCGCTCGACGGCACGGCACCAGCATTTACAGATTTCGCGTATGCGGGCGATCGAGTCGGGTCGTTACGTCATTCGCGCTGCCAACGATGGCATCTCGGCGATCATCGGTCCGCGTGGCGAGATCATGGCGCAAGCGCCGGATTTCGAGCCTGCCGTGTTGCGCGGCGCGGTGACTCCACGTGCCGGTGTGCCGCCGTATCTGCGCTTTGGCAACGTGCCATGGGTTTGGTTCGCCGTCCTCACGTGGTTCGCGGCTGTTGTCATTCGGCGGCGCGAGCGTGAACTTCCATCGGCGACGTCGGTCTAGGGAGAGTGTTTATGCAATGGGTGTGGTCCATGTCACGACGTCCGTTCGTGCGCCGATCATTAGGCGCCATCCTGTCCGTCTTTGTCTTCACTGCCTGCCAAGGTGATTTTTCTTCGGCGCGCTCTGCCGATCTCGCGCAACTGCCCGCGACATCCGCCGCGAATGCAGCCACCGCTGGAACTGCCGCCGGTGCGACACCGATCGCAACACCGGGGTCACTGCCGGATTTCGCGACTCTGGTGCAGCAACAAGGCCCTGCCGTGGTCAACATTTCGACCAAGGGCAAACGTATGCGAGTGAATGCGTCGGCCGAAGATCCATTCTCCGAGTTCTTCCGACGATTCGGCGTGCCGGTGCCGCCAGGGCAGCGCGGCATGCCGCAGCCAGACAGCGAGGCCGAAGGCCGCGAAGGCCCACGGCGTCCGGGCGGTGCCGGCTCAGGATTCATCGTCAGCAGCGATGGCTACATCCTCACCAACGCGCATGTCGTCAATGAAGCCGATGAGGTGACGGTCAAACTCACCGACCGCCGTGAATTCAAGGCGAAGATCGTGGGCGTGGACGAGCCGACCGATGTGGCCGTGCTCAAAATTGAAGCGACCGGGTTGCCGGTGGTGCGTATTGGTGATCCGGCCAAGTTGCGCCCGGGTGAGTGGGTGCTCGCCATCGGATCGCCTTTCGGTTTCGACAACAGCGCCACCGCCGGTATCGTCAGTGCCACCGCACGTGGCCTGCCGGGTGGCGACACCAATTACGTCAATTTCATTCAGACCGATGTGGCCGTGAATCCCGGCAACTCGGGCGGCCCGTTGTTCAATCTCGCCGGTGAGGTCGTTGGGATCAACTCGCAGATTTACAGCCGCTCGGGCGGCTACATGGGCATCTCCTTCGCGATTCCCATCGACGTGGCCGTCAACGTTCGCGATCAACTGATTGCGAAAGGTCGAGTGAGTCGCGGCAAGATTGGCGTGACCATCCAACCGATCGATGCGGCGCTTGCCGATAGTTTCGGACTCGATCGTCCGCGCGGTGCTCTGGTGGGCGCGGTTGAGGAGTCGGGCCCTGCTGCAAAGGCAGGTATTCGCGCCGGCGACATCATTCTCTCCGTCAATGGTCGCCTCATCGAGCGGTCCGAGGAATTACCGACCGTGATCGGTGCCATCAAACCTGGCGCCGATGCGGTACTCGAGATTTGGCGTGATCGCAGCGTGCGTCGCTTGAATTTGCGGGTCACGGAGTTGCAGGCTGCTGCGAGCGAGACCAACACAGATGTCAAACCCGAGGCGGAAGATGCTGCCGATCGGTTAGGTCTCGTCGTGCGGGAGCTGACCGACGAGGAGCGCTCGCGGGCGGCGGCGCGCGGTCCAGTGCCACGGGGTCTTTTGGTCGAGCGCGCTCAAGGTGCCGCTCGCGATGCCGGGATCCAGCGGGGTGATTTCATCGTCGGCATCCGTGGTCAGCGCCTCGAGTCGGTCAAGCAGTTCCGTGAGGCCGTGGCCAAGGAAAAGAAAGTCGTCCCACTGCTGGTGTCGCGAGGCGGAAACGAGCTGTTCATCGCCGTCGCCGTGGAATGACCTGAAGCATCCAAGGTCCCCGTCGTGTACGATCGCGTCTCCGCGAGAGGCGCGGTTGTACACGGTTTTTAAAGATGGATGAGCGTTACGAGCCGGCGACCGTTGAGCGCGCGGCACAGCAGCATTGGAACACGCATCGCAGTTTTGCCGCGAAGGAAGATCCCTCGCGCGACAAGTTCTACTGCCTCTCCATGTTCCCCTATCCGTCGGGTCGTTTGCACATGGGGCATGTGCGCAATTACACGATCGGCGATGTGCTGTCGCGCTTTGCGCGTATGCAGGGCAAGAACGTGTTGCAGCCGATGGGTTGGGATGCTTTCGGCTTGCCTGCCGAGAACGCCGCCATGGCCAATGGCGTAGCGCCGGCGAAGTGGACGCGCGACAACATCGCGTACATGAAAAAGCAGTTGCAGGCCTTGGGTTTTGCGATCGATTGGGATCGCGAGATCGCCACCTGTGATCCTGATTACTACCGCTGGAATCAATGGCTGTTCCTGCGGATGCGCGAGAAAGGTATCGCGTACAAGCGTACCGGCGTGGTCAATTGGGATCCCATCGATCAGACCGTCCTCGCCAACGAACAGGTTATTGACGGCCGCGGCTGGCGTACGGGTGCGCTCGTCGAGAAACGCGAGATCCCGATGTACTACCTCAACATCACCGCTTACGCGGATGAGTTGTTGGGTGATCTCTCGACGCTCGACGGTTGGCCCGAGCGTGTTCGTACCATGCAAGCGAACTGGATCGGGCGTAGCGAAGGCGCCGAGGTCAGCTTTCCGTTCGCCGACGATACGCGATCGCTCATGGCGGGCGAGGGAGCGCTCAAAGTATTCACGACTCGCGTCGATACGCTCTTCGGTGTGACCTTCATGGCCGTGGCAGCTGAGCATCCGCTCGCGCTGGCGGCAGCAGCTAAAAATCCGCAGCTCCAAGCCTTCGTCGACGAATGCCGACGTGGCAGCACCATGGAGGCCGATGTCGCCACCATGGAAAAGAAGGGCTTGCCCACCGGCTTGCACGTGTTACATCCCTTTACTGGCAAACCCGTTCCCGTCTGGGTCGCCAATTACGTCTTGATGGGCTACGGCGAAGGCGCCGTGATGGGTGTGCCGGCACACGATGAACGCGATTTCGCTTTTGCGCTGAAGCACAACATCGACATCGTGACCGTCATTCGTCCTGCCGACGGTTCTTACGAGCAGGCGCTGGCGCCGTGGCAAGAGAGCTACGGTGAGACCGGTATCACCGTGAACTCCGATGAGTTCTCGGGTCTCGACTTCGCTGCGGCTTACGCGGCGATCACGACGGCGCTCGAGGCCAAAGGTCTCGGTCGCAAGCGCGTTCAATTTCGGTTGCGTGACTGGGGCATTTCGCGTCAACGCTACTGGGGTTGCCCGATACCGCTCATCCACTGCGAGCATTGTGGCGAAGTGCCGGTGCCGGATTCGCAGCTTCCGGTAGTTTTGCCGGAAGATCTCGTCCCCGATGGCAGTGGTAATCCACTCGGCAAGTCGCCGGCATTCCATCGAGTGGATTGCCCGAGCTGCGGTAAGCCTGCGCGTCGCGAGACGGACACGATGGATACCTTCGTCGATTCGTCCTGGTATTTCCTGCGCTACGCTTCGGCGGGCAACGATCAGGCGATGGTCGATGAGCGCGCTCGTTATTGGCTGCCGGTCGATCAATATATCGGCGGCATCGAGCACGCGATCTTGCACCTGTTGTACTCGCGTTTTTGGACCAAAGTCATGCGCGATCTCGATCTCGTGCAGGTGAGCGAGCCCTTCGCGAATTTGTTGACGCAAGGGATGGTGCTGAACCACATCTATTGGCAGCAACCTGCCGAAGGTAGACGTGCGTACTTCAATCCGCTGGACGTCGATGCCGAAGAACACGACGGCGTGAAGCGTTGGTTTGCCACGCGCGAGGATGGGTCGCGTTTAGAAGTGAATTACGACGGCCTCGGCACGATGTCGAAGTCGAAGAACAACGGCGTCGATCCTCAGAGCCTCGTCGAGAAGTACGGTGCCGATACGGCGCGACTGTTCATGATGTTCACCGCCCCGCCGGAGCAATCGCTCGAGTGGTCGGACGAAGGTGTGCAGGGCGCGTTCCGTTTCATTCGTCGTCTTTGGAAGGCCGTGCATGAGCACGTCTCGCATGGCGTTGTCGGTAAGCTCGACCTTGCGAACCTGACGCCTGCGCAGAAAGATCTGCGTCGCGCGACACATCAAGCCCTCGCCAAGGTCACGGACGACATCGGTCGTCGTCGCACCTTCAACACTGCCGTGGCGGCAGTGATGGAATTGCTCAACACGGTGTCTCGTTTCGACGATCGTTCTGCTGAGGGCCGCGCCGTCGTGCAAGAGGCGCTAGAGATTGCGACGATTTGTCTCTCGCCGATCGTGCCGCATGTCTGCCACGCTTTGTGGCACGAACTGGGTCATGCCGAGGCGATCATCGACGTGCGTTGGCCTGCGGTCGATACGAGTGCACTCGTGCAGGATGCTATCACCCTCGTTGTGCAGGTTAACGGCAAGCTGCGTGGCCAGATCACCGTTGCGGTCGATGCCGATGCGGAGACGGTGAAGGCGGCCGCGCTCGCGGAAGAGTCGGTACGCAAGTTCGTGGGCGATGCTCCGCCGAAGAAGATCGTGGTCGTACCGCGCAAACTGGTTAACGTGGTGGTTTGATGCGTCGATTCGCGCTGCTGGTGGCGGTGTGTGTGGGTCTCGCAGGCTGCGGCTTCCAGTTGCAGTCGCGTTTGACGTTGCCGGAGTCGATTTCGTCAATCGTCATCGATTCCGATGATCGACAAAGTCCTTTCGCGCAATCACTCTCTCAGGTGTTGCGTGGTGCCGGTGCGCAAATCGGTAGTTCGGGTGTACGCGCGCTACGAGTGCGTATCGAGCGGGATGAGTTGCTCGAGCGTGTTGCCTCGGTATCGGCGCGCAATCAACCCCGTGAATACGAGCTGACCTACGTCGTGCGGTATTCCGTGATGCGCGATGGCGCTTATCTCGTCGAGTCCGAAGAAGTGACGGCGACGCGCGATTTCAGTTTCGATGAACGCCTTGCACTCGCCAAGTCGCGCGAGCGCGAGCAACTACGCGAGACGCTCGCTCGCGAACTCGCAGGTGTCGTGTTGCAGCGGATCGCCAGTTTCGATTGAGTGTGTTGACGCTCATCGATACAGCCTTACGCGAGAATTTACGCCGCTTGCTGTCCCCTTATGGTCTGCGGCTCGAATGGGTCGACGAGACTGCGGCGATACCCGGGAGTTATTGGGGCGAGAGCGAGGCGGGACTCATCGGCGATCGGCTGTATCTGCGTCACGACACGCCACTGCATTCGGCTTTGCACGAAGCAGCCCATTTCGTTTGTATGACGAGCGAGCGTCGAGCGATGCTCGAGCGCGATGCGGGCGGCGATCATCCGGAAGAAAATGCCGTTTGTTATCTGCAGATCGTGTGGGGTGACATGCTGCCTGACGTCGGACGCGAGCGCGTTCTCGCGGACATGGACGCTTGGGGGTACACCTTTCGACTCGGCTCGGCTGCGCGATGGTTTTACGAAGACGCAAGCGATGCGCGCGAGTGGCTGCAACGCGAGGCCATCGTGAGCGACGACGGGAGCCTGACTGGCCGATGTCGTCGCTAGGCAGGCGATCGAGGCGCCAAGCTCAGCGTTTGGCGTAGCGATCGGTCGCTGCGACGAGTTCGCTCAGAATCCCGGGCTCGAAAGCCGAGTGTCCGGCATCCGGTACGATGCGCAGGTCGGCTTCTGGCCAAGCCTTGTGCAGATCCCAAGCGCTCTTGATCGGACAGACGACATCGTAGCGGCCTTGCACGATGGTGCAGGGGATATGGCGAATCCGATGGACGTCATCCAGTAGTTGCGTTGGGGTACGAAAGAAGCCGCCGTTGATGAAGTAGTGGCACTCGATGCGGGCAAACGCCTCAGCGAAGGTCGAGTCACCGAATCGATCGAGTGAGTCGGGGTCGAGTCGCAGATAGCTCGTTGCGCCTTCCCAGATCGACCATGCTCGCGCGGCTGTCTGCCTTATCGTTTGATCGTTGCTGGTCAGTCGCTCGTAGTAGGCCTTGATGATCTCGTGACGCCGCTCGACCGGAATCGGTTCGAGAAACTTCTCGTATAGATCGGGATACAGCGCGCCGGCGCCGTCGGGTTTACCGTAGAACCAGTCGAGTTCCCAAGGACGCAGCAGGAAGATGCCGCGCAGGACGAGCTCGGTGACGCGCTCTGGATGCGTCTCTGCATAAGCCAATGCGAGTGTGGAACCCCAAGATCCACCGAATACTTGCCACTGCTCGATACCGAGGTGTGAGCGAATACGCTCGATATCGGCCACGAGATCCCAAGTGGTGTTGTCCTGCAAGTTGGCGTGAGGCCGACTTTTACCGCAGCCGCGTTGGTCGAAGAGGACGATGCGATAGCGCGCCGGATCAAAGAAACGCCGCATCCGCGCATCGGTGCCGCCGCCGGGGCCGCCGTGCAGGAACACGACCGGCTTGCCCGCCGGATTACCGCTCTCTTCCCAATAGATCTCGTGGATGTCAGATACGCTCAGCATGCCGCTGCGATAGGCCTCGAAAGCCGGGTACAGACTGCGCAGTGCGGTATTGGTTGCTTGGGTCGCGACGCTCATCGCAGTACCTCGCGCGAGATCATCGGGCCGAGCGGCGCGCCGCCGACGAGGTGCACGTGCAGGTGATAGACCTCCTGTCCGCCGTGCGAGTTGCAGTTGATGATGAGGCGATAGCCGTTTTCGGCGATGCCCTCGCGTTTGGCGAGATCGCGGGCGACGGTGAACATATGCCCGACTAAGGCCTCGTCTTCATCAGCGATGTCATTCGCTGTTGCAATCGCCTTGTTCGGCACGATCAGCAAATGCACCGGAGCTCGCGGGTGTATGTCACGAAAAGCCGTGACTCTCTCGTCCTGATGGACGATGTCTGCCGGCAATTCACGATTGACGATGCGTTCGAATAACGTCGGCATGGTTCGCTCTCAATATTTGTAGATTTCGACCTTCGTCGCATCGAGTTGGTAAGCGGCAGCACCCAAGCGGGTGGTCTTATTCGCCGTTTTCATGCGTCCAGTGATCCAATAAGCCTCGTAGATCGAATCGAGTGCGACGCCCTTGGCCATCTTCACGTAGACGATTTGGTTGGGTGGCGGCGGCGGGACGTGGATGCAGGCGCCGAAGTATGGAACCAGAAAGAATTCCGAGACGAGACCATCTTTGCCGACATCCAGCGGGACGATGAATCCCGGAATCTTCAGCGACTGGCCATTCAATTCTTTGTTGACGTTGAAGTCCATGACTTGCTGAGCCGCCATGCCGCCTTCACCGAGATAGTCGTGCGCGGCAGGTGGTGGACCGGCGAGAAACTTCGATCGGGCATCTGGCGGAATGAGTTCGTCCCAGTCGATTTCACGTACCGCATTCGGTGCGCGCTTGACCGCTTTGTTCTTGTCGTTGGCTGACGGTGCGGGCGTCCCAACGGGCGGTGGCGTGATGGCATGGCTGCTCGAGAGGCTCGCCACGATCACAAGGGCGGCGCAAAGGCTCGTCAGCCAGCTTTGGCGGGAGGATCGAAACATACCAGTCTCCGAACGAACTTAAATGGGTCGAACTCGAATGGGTCAAACTCGGATGGTGAGCCCGTCACTCAAGGTGTGACGATAGGCGCGCCACGCCGGGTACGCTCCCATCAGGAGTGCCGCGACAATAATGGCACCTAGGATCATCGCATCGTAGCCGGTCAGACCGCCCGGCTGCAGAAAGATTCCAAAACGCCGCTCTAGAATCGGTTGGGCCGCGAATAGGAGGGTGTAGGTCAGCGCGACGCCGGCGGCGACACCTGCGCTTGCCAGAATGCCCGCTTCGGTGATCAGCAAAGTGAAGATATGTTTCGGTCTCGCGCCAAGCGATCGCAGGATCGCCATTTCACGTCGACGCTCGTTAAGGCTCGTGAGGATCGCGGTCAGCATGCCAAGAAGTCCAGCGAGCACGACGAAGGCAGCAACGATCATCAGTGCGGTATCGGCGATACCCACGAGATTCCATAGCTGACTGAGTGCGACGCCCGGGATGATGGCCATCAAGGCCTCTTGACGATAATCATTGATGGCGCGTTGCATGGTGAAGGTCATCACCTTGCTTTCCATGCCGACCATGAAGGCGGTGATGGACTCTGGCGTTAGATCCTGCTGGCGAGCCTCTTCGGCCGACACCTGCGCGCCGGGTAGGGCGCGAGCACCGCTCTGCCAGTCGAGGTGGATCGCCGTGATCGCCTCGAGGCTGACGTGCACGGTTCGATCGATCGGTGTGCCGGTCTTGGCGAGAATGCCCGCGATACGGAACGGCTTGTCCTCGTGCTTCGCGAAACTCACATTGCCGACGCCGTGAGCGATGACGATCGAATCGCCGAGTTGATAGCCGAGCTGTCTTGCGACATCGGCACCGACGACGGCATCGTAAAGATCCTCAAAGGGTTTGCCCGCAGCGAAGCTCATGCGTCGATCACCGGCGTAGCGGTAGTGTTCGAAGTAGCTGCCGTTGGTTCCCATGACACGGAAGCCGCGATGCGAGTCGCCGAGCGAAATGGGAATGGTCCATGCGACGTCGGGATGGCGAGCAATTTTTTGATAGCTGTCCCAACTGACGTTAGCGGTCGCATCGCCGACCCGAAACACGGAGTAGAGCAATAGGTTGAGCTGACCCGAGCGTGCGCCGACGATCAAATCGACACCCGAGACGGTATTGGCAAAGCCTTCCCGTGCTGCGGTGCGCATTTTTTCGACACCGAGCAGCAGCGCCACGCTGATGGCAATGGCGCTGATCGTCAGCAGGGCTGTGCTGCGTCGATTACGTAGCGAGCGCCAAGCCAGTCGGAGAGTGTTCACGGACGCACCCGGTTAATGTCGCTTAGAGAGAGCGTACGATCGAATAAGTGCCCGAGCGAGGTGTCGTGGCTCACGAAAAGCAAAGTGCTACCTTGGGCGCGGCATTCACTCATCAGCAAGGTCAAAAAATTCTCGCGTGAGTCGTGATCGAGTGCGGAGGTTGGTTCGTCCGCTACGATGATCCCCGGCGAACCGAGTAGGGCCCGCGCGGCAGCGACGCGCTGTTGCTGACCGATCGACAACTCGGTGACGGGTCGTTGCAGGATATCTTCCGAGCCAAGTCCGATCGCGGCCAACAAGCGTCTCGCCTCGGTGTTTTGATCACCGCGAGGTATCCGTGCCGCGCGCGCCTCGGAAAATTGCAGCGGCAGCAACACGTTCTCGAGCACGCCGAGATACGGTAACAAATTGAACATCTGGAAGATGAAACCGATATTGTCGCCGCGAAAACGATCGCGCGCGGCGCCCGAGAGCGGCGCGAGATCGGTGCCAAGCACGCGCACGCTGCCGCTTTGAGGCGTGAGCACACCACCTAAGAGGCCGAGCAGCGTGCTTTTGCCGCTACCGCTCGGGCCCTTCAGGAAAACGCGCTCACCGTGCGCGATATCGAGTCGCGGGATCTCGATGGTCAGCGGCTTGCCCGGCCACGAGTAGCGCAGGTCGCGAGCCTCGATGGCCAGTTTGGCGATATCAGCTTGCATCACGGGTTACTGTAACGTGATGCGACGCGCTCCGCTTTGCAGCGTGATTTGGCGCTGCGCTGATGCCGTGATCAGATTCACTTCGACTTTTTCGACTTCCAGCAGTTTGTCGAGTGCACTGAACTCCGTCCACGCGAGGGCCGCCGGGTTGCTGCAACGGTAATCGAAGCGTGCTCGGTAGTCGGCGTGACCCGGTCCGAGTTTGGGTGCTTGGTAGTCGACTTTCTCGAGTCGGCAGCCGGCATTGCGGGGCACCGCGAGAATGTTTCTACCACTCCGCAGCCAGTTGTCGGCCGTCGCCGTCGCCGCTTTCTGCTCCGGTGTTTTCGGCACGCTCTCGAAGCCGAGCACGTGGATGGCGGGTGTCTCGATTTGCGCCGATAGCAAGCCACCTTCCAGCGCAAGGTTCAGCGTGACGATCCCATGCACGTGCTTACCTTGAGTCTGCATGCCATCGTGATCATGGTCATGTTCGTGCTCATGATCATGTTGATGGTCGTGCTGGTGTGAGTCGTGGCTCTGTTTCGTCTGGGCGGAGACCGAGTTTGAGCACAGCATCAAAGACGCCAACAGGGCAGACGACAGAAATGCGGTGTATCGACGAGCGGACATCGGGATCCTCCTGATCAAAATTCGACGCGCACTCCAGCGCTCAACGAGCGCCCTGCAAGCGGCGCCACATCTTTCAGTGGCGAGGCATGCCGACGGGCGTCTTCGTCGAGCAGATTCTGGCCGCGCAGGAACCAAAGCATAGTCGCAGCGCCGGTCTCGTGGCGATAGGCGATATCCGCAGCAACGAGGTTGTAGCCGTCGGTGCGCAGTTCGTTGTCAGCGAGTCGTGTTTGGGCGTCGTGCCAGAGCGATTCGACGCCAACCCGCCAGGCGCCGCGTACCCAATTCAATTCGCCTCCGATACGGAGCGGCGGGATCTGCGGCAGTGGCTGCCCATCGGCATCGCGCGCGCGGACGAGATCGCCAAACACTCGAACGCCGAGGCGGCCTTTCGCGACTTGGGCGAGTTCGTCGATCGACCATTCCGCCTCGATACCGTGGAAGCGCGCGTCGGTGGCGCGATAAGCGACTTCACGCAAACCGGCGTCGTGTGCGTGCTCGTGTTCTGCGTCGTCGTACTCCGCGTGGTCATCGTCGGTCAGCGGTGACGCGAAGATATAGTCGCGATAATCGCTGACAAACACGCTGATCTTGGATTGCCATCGAGCGTCGGTAGCGTTGTAGCGCCAAGCGAGATCGGCCGTCCGAGCCGTCTCGATGCCAAGATCCGCATTGCCCATTTCATACCGCTGTAGTGCGAGGTGCGGGCCATCGGCATAGAGCTCCGTCGCGGTCGGATGCCGCTGCGTGCGCGTCAGTTGCAGGCTCCAGCGAGATTGCGGCGAACTCGACCAGACTGAACCTAGCGAGGCACTGATGGCATCGTCGCGATAACGCGAGTTGGCGGCCGACTCCGCATCGAGAGTTTGACGTTCCCAGCGCCCGCCCGCCTCGAACAGCCATTCGCCTAGCCGATGTTCTTCGAAGAAAAATAATCCGAGGCTGCGCGTACGTGAGGCCGGCAGGAAGGCTTCGTCACCGAGTGCGGCGAAATCGAGATCGCGATACTGAAGTCCGATAACGCCACGGCTCGTATCGTCGGCGCGACGATCCGCCGTCAGGCGTGTTTCATAGCCGAGCTGTCCGTAACGCGTGGCGGGTGTTCCATCCTCAATCTCGGCGTGTTCGTAGTCGTTACGGGCGAGACGCAGCGACCAGCGCTCGATCCATCCCGAAGTCGGACGCCATTCGCTCGCGAGATCGACGCGGCGCTGCTCAAGATCGATACGCACATCCTCGTGATCCGCATGATCATCGGCGTGTTCTTTATCTTCGTGGGCATGCGCATGCCCGCCTTCGGGCAGTCCGTAGTCGCTGCGGAAGCCGTTGAGCGAAAGTGCTACGGCAAAGTGATCTCCGCTCCAACCCAGACCGACGCTGCCACCCTCGATCCGTGCGTCGGTGTTGTGCAATTCGCCACGTTCGTCGTTCACCTCGTCACCTTCGGCGGCGAGAGCTGCGCGCCGTGCGGGTGACTCGACGAAGTCTGCGATCGACAGATCGCCACTGCGTTTGGAAAAACCATCGAAGCGCCACTGCCAGTGTTCGCTGAGGTCGCCACCGCTACGCAGAGCGAGCGCGCGCTCCTCGTTAGCAGAATCGCCGCGTAACTCGAGGCGGGTTGCGATTGGCTGATCGATCTTCTGCAAGGGCAATCGATCGGTCACGACGTTGATCGCGCCAGCAGCCGAGGCGCTCCCGTACATCAGGGCCGCGGGCCCGTGCAGAACCTCAATTCGATTTGCAAACGACGGATCGATCGAAACCGCATGATCTTCGGAGAGCGCGGAGACATCGAGTGCTTCCGCGCCATCTTGATAGACCTGTACCCGAAGTCCCCCCTGACCGCGAATGATGGGGCGACTCGCGATCGGGCCGAAGGAGGTCGAGGACAGGCCGGGTTGATTGGCCAGTGTGTCGCCGAGGTTCGTCGCGAGCGCGCGACGCAGCTGATCTCCACTTAACAGCAGGATCGGTTGGGCCGTTTCCAGTACCGTGGTTCGCAACGGCGTCGCCGTGATGATGACCTCCTGCAGCGTGTCCTCGGAAGCGGCGGCGCCTAAGGGAAGGGCGGCGCCGAGGGCGAGCGGGGCAATCCGGGCGAGCAAATTCGAGTGTCTGTGAGATTTCACGGCGAAGTGTCCTGTGGGGAGCGCTCTTAAACGTTACTCAGTAACATATTACTTTATAACGTTGCGTCTGCAAGTGGCTCGTTGTGGACCGAGCAGCCTTCGCCGCTTGGGCGGATAATCGCGCAGCCTCGTCATGAAACTGAGTCTCGACACCTTTCCGACCCACCTTCGCCAGGCGCGCCTGGCGCCGGCCTATTTGATCTCGGGCGACGAGGACCTGTTGGTCGCTGAGGCGGCCGACGCGCTGCGGGCTGCGGCGCGACAAGCGGGCTATACCGAGCGTGAAGTGCATTTCCCCGAGCGCGTTGCCGATTGGAGCGATATCTGCGCGGGCGCGGGATCCATGTCCCTCTTCGGGGATCGCAAAATTCTCGAAGTGCGCTTCTCCGGCAAGGCCGGTAAGGAAGGCGGCGCTATTCTGCAGCGTCTAATCGACATGGCCGGTGACGACACGCTGTTGCTCGTCATCACACCGCGCCTCGATACGGCGACGCAGTCGACCGCGTGGGTCAAAGCGCTCGAAGCGCGCGGTGCGTGGTTACCGATTTGGGAGATCACGCCTCGACAACTGGAGCCGTGGCTGGCCGCGCGTGCGCGACAGGCCGGTTTGGATTTGACGCCGGGCGCGCTCTCGCTTTTGGCAGTTCGAGTGGAAGGCAATCTGCTGGCGGCGCAGCAGGAGATCGAGAAGCTGCGCTTGTTGCTGCCGGCAGGCCGCGTGGATGAGCAGGCTATTCTCGAAGCGGTCGCCTCGAGCGCTCGTTACGACGTCTTTGCGCTCGGCGAGGCGGTGTTGCAGGGCGATGCCCAGCGTGCGCTGCGAGTGTTGGCGGGATTACGTGGTGAGGGCGTCGAACCCACGCTCGTGCTCTGGTCACTGACTCGAGAATTGCGAAATCTTTGGTCGTTACGCAAAGGCGAAGATCCGGCGCGTCGACCGGGCCCGCGTTTGCCGCCGAGTCAGCTGGCAGCGCTTGAGCGCGCACGGCCACGTGCCGCAAAACTACCGTACGCGCGCCTCAGTTCGCGTGCTCTGCGGGTCGATCGGATGATCAAAGGACGATTGGCCGGCGATCCTTGGAATGAACTGGGTTTGCTGTGCGCCGAGTTCTGCGGTTTGCGACCGGTCCGTACCGGATGAGAGCGCCGATCGGAATTTTTGGCGGCACCTTCGATCCGATCCACTTCGGTCATTTGCGTACCGGTTTTGAGCTCACGCAAGTACTGCAGTTGCAGCAACTGCGTTGGATTCCGAGTGGTCGTCCCGGGCATCGGGATGCACCGCTCGCCACTCCAGAGATGCGTCTGTCGATGGTGCGAGCTGCGATCGAAGGTCAAAGCGGCTTCGTCGCCGACGATCGTGAGGTTAGGCGTGAGCGCACCACGTACACCATCGACACCCTCGAAGAATTGCGCGCCGAATTTCCAGATGATCCGCTGTGTTTGATTCTCGGCATGGATGCCTTCCTCGGTCTACCGAGATGGCATCGAGCCACTGAGTTGCTCGCGTTGTGTCACATCGTTGTGGCGCATCGACCAGGCTGGGTTTTGCCGCAGTCGGGCGTCTTGGCCGAGCTGGTCGAGACCCATGGCACGAAGAATGTGTCTGACCTGCATGCTGCCTCAAGTGGTCGCATTTACGTGCATGCGGTCACGCAACTTGAGATCGCCTCGAGTGAGTTGCGAGCGATCCTCGTCTCCGGCGGTGATCCCTGTTTTCTAGTGCCCGAGCCCGTGCGTCGAATCATCCTCGAGACGGGATGTTATGCTGCCAACTGATTTTTCAGGAGCTTTGCCATTCGCATGAAGACACCTCGTCAAAATTCTCGTCCCGCTTCCCGCGACAAACGCGCCAAAGCGCCGGCTCGGCCGCGTGTATCAGGCGTGTTACCGGTCGTCGAGGCAGCGCTCGCCGACATGAAAGCGGTCGATGTTCGAGTGCTCGACGTGCGTGGGATGAGCGATGTGACCGATTACATGGTGATTGCGAGCGGCACATCGGATCGACACCTGCGTGCGGTGGCCGATCGCGTCGTGCAGATGTCCAAGGCTGCCGGTCACAGACCCCTGGGTGTCGAGGGCGAAGAGCAGGGCGAGTGGGTGCTGGTCGATTTGCCGGATGTGATGGTGCACATCTTGTTGCCACGTACCCGTGAGTTTTATCAGCTCGAACAATTGTGGGAGCCAGTGGCTCCAAAGGTGGTCGAGCGCGCTCCTGCAAGCAAGTCGAAGCGTCCCGCCCCTCGCGCCGGCGGCACAGCGAAGCGTAATGGTGCCCCAGCCAAACGAAACCGTGAGGCGGCGCCGAAGCGTGACGGTGCGCGTGCTGCGAAACCTCGCGGCAAGACGCAGAGCCGTTAAGTCGCACGCGACGGTCGGAGCATAGGCGTGCGGCTGCGCATCCTCGCTGTCGGCCATCGCCAACCCGCGTGGGTCGACACCGCAGTTGATGAATATTTGAAGCGGATTCGCTCGCCTTGGCGAGTGGAGCTTGTGGCGATCGAGGCAGTCGCACGCAGTGCAAGCGGCAAGGCGGAAGCGGCCACGCTACGCGAGGGCGAACGTGTACTCGCTGCGCTACGAGATCGCGAGCGCGTGATTCTGCTCGATGAGACCGGCAAGACCTTCACGTCGCGCGAATGGTCGCAACGTTTGCAGCATCTGGCGGGTGAATCCCCCGATCTTGCTCTGCTGATCGGCGGACCGGACGGGCATTCGCCCGCCGTGCGTGCGCGTGCGGCGGAGAGTTGGTCGTTATCGCGTTTGACCTTGCCGCATGGTCTTGCGCGAGTGATGTTGGCCGAACAACTGTATCGCGCGCAGTCGCTGTTACTCGGTCACCCTTATCACAGAGATTGAGTGTTCAAATGTTGATACTCGCTTCTGCATCGCCGCGTCGCCGCGAATTGCTGCGACAGATCGGTGTCCCACATCAGGTCCAAGCGGCTGATATCGACGAAACACCGCTGTCTAATGAGGCGCCGGGCGAGTACGTACAACGATTGGCTCACACCAAGGCCAGTCACATTTTCCAGTTGCGCGCGGATGCGATGCCAGTACTCGGTGCCGACACGACGGTGGCGATCGATGGGCTGGCGCTCGGTAAGCCGGTCGATGATCGCGAGCACTGCGCGATGTTCGAGCGACTCTCGGGGCGCGAGCATGCGGTGTACTCCGCGGTTGCGCTGGCAACCCGCGAGGGTGTTGCGGTTCGGTTGTCGGTGACCCGGGTCGCTTTTCGTGCGGTGACCGAGGCTGAGCGCGCGGCCTACTGGGCGAGTGGTGAGCCTCGCGATAAGGCGGGCGGTTATGCGATCCAAGGACTCGGCGCAATCTTCGTCGAATCGATCGTCGGCAGTTATTCCGGCGTGATGGGCCTGCCGCTGGCCGAAACGGCGGCATTGCTGGTCGCCGCCGGTGTGCCGATATGGCAGGCTGGGGCATGAGCGCCGAAATTCTCATTAACGTCGCACCGCGAGAGGTTCGCGCTGCCCTACTCGAAGGCGGTGTCCTGCAGGAGTTGTTCGTCGAGCGTGAGAGTCGACGCGGGCTCGTCGGCAATATCTATAAGGGTCGCGTCACTCGAGTATTGCCGGGGATGCAGGCTGCTTTCGTGGATGCGGGTCTTGCACGCACGGCTTTTTTGCACGCCCACGATATCGTCGGTGCCGAGGCGCACTTCGACGCGCAGCGCGTCGCTGCGACGGCAGCCTCCGGTGGGCCCGCAGGGCTCACCGCCGCATCCCGCGATGAGGATATCGATATCCGCCGGCTCATCAATCCCGGTGACGATCTCATCGTACAGGTCGTCAAAGATCCGATGGGCGCTAAAGGCGCGCGACTGACCACCTTCATTTCTTTGCCCTCGAGATATGTCGTCTTCATGCCGCGAGGTCGAGGGATCGGCATCTCCGCCCGTATCGAAGACGAGGTTGAGCGCCAAAGATTACGCGATGCCATGCAGTCTCTGGTCGGCGACGATCATCCGGGTGGTTATATCGTGCGTACGGCCGCTGAGGGTGTGCAGAGCGAGCGTTTGGCTGCAGATCTCGCCTACCTCGACCGGCTTTGGTCGCATGTGCGTGAGCGCGGCTTGCGTGCATCGCCGGGTGAACTCGTGCACGAGGAGTTACCGTTAGCGCTGCGGGTTTTGCGCGATGAGCTCGGGCGTAGCGTCGAGAGAGTGTTAGTCGACGATGCCGATGAGCTCGCGCGTTTGCGTCAATTCGTTGCCGACTTCATTCCTGCTGGTGCACCGCGTCTCGAATCCCACGGGGGTCCGCGTCCGATCTTCGACCTGCACGGCATCGAGGAGGAGATCAATCGCGCACTCGAGCGCAAAGTTCCGCTGAAATCGGGTGGCTATCTGGTGATCGACCAGACCGAGTCGATGACGACGATCGATGTGAACACTGGCGGTTTCGTCGGCCATCGCAATCTCGAGGATACGATCTTTCGCACTAATCTCGAGGCATCGGTCGCGATCGCGCGTCAGCTGCGTCTGCGCAATTTGGGTGGCATCATCATCATCGACTTCATCGACATGCGCGATGAGTCGCATCGCTCGCAGGTCGTGGCAGCGCTCGAGCAGGCGCTAGAGGCCGATCACGCTCAGACGCAGGTCGCACCGATTTCGCCGCTCGGTCTCGTCGAGATGACGCGCAAACGAACACGCGAAAGTCTCGAACATCTGTTGTGCGAGGTTTGTCCGACTTGCGATGGGCATGGTTCCATCCGCTCGGTCGAGACCGTCTGTCAGGATATTTTCCGCGAGATACTGCGTCAGGCGCGACAATTTGGCAGTCGCGAATTGCTGGTGCTGGGTCATCAGGATGTGATCGAGCGTCTACTCGGCGAAGAATCAACCGTGCTCGCTGAACTCGAGGCCGAGACCGAAAGACCGATCCGCTTGCAGGCGGAAGCCCTCTATGAAATCGATCGCTACGACGTGGTGTTGATATGACGACGCCACCTCGTGTGAAAGTGGCTGCCATCCAAATGACCTCGGGCGATGATGCATCCGTCAATATCGCGACGGCGCGCCGTCTGCTGGAGCAGGCGGCAGAAGCGGGCGCCAAGGTCGCTCTGCTGCCGGAGAATGTCGCGCTCATGGGGCGACGCGAGTCCGACAAGTTCGCCATCGCTGAGCAAGAGGGCGCAGGACCGCTGCAGCAGGCCTTGTCCGGCGCCGCGCGCGAGTTGGGCTTGTGGGTGATCGGCGGCACGTTGCCGATCAAAGTCCCTGGTGAATCGCGTGTCGCCGCTGCAGTGCTGGTGTTCGATTCGTCGGGTCAACAAGTTGCGCGCTACGACAAGATGCACTTATTCGATGTCAGTGTCGCCGAGCGGGGTGAAACCTATCGCGAGTCGGCGAGCATTGCGCCCGGCGCATCGCCCGTGGTGGTCGATACCCCCGCAGGTCGCCTCGGGCTCTCGGTCTGTTACGACCTGCGGTTTCCCGAACTCTTTCGATCGCTCGTCGCCGCTGGCGCGAGCTGGTTCGTGGTGCCTGCCGCATTCACCGTTCCGACCGGTCGAGCGCACTGGGAGACGCTGCTGCGCGCTCGCGCGATCGAAAATTTGGCCTGCGTGGTGGCAGCGGGGCAGACCGGATTGCACCCGAATGGCCGCGAAACCTACGGTGACTCGATGATCGTCGATCATTGGGGATCGGTGCAGGCGAGACTGCCGCACGGCGAGGGTGTCGTAGTGGCAGAATTCGATCTTGAGGCGCAGGCGCGAGTGCGCGCGGAGTTCCCCGCACTGTCGCATCGCCGTATCTAGTTTTGCCACTGATCAAAAAGCCATGACTACGCAGATCGACTACGCCACCGACGACGCTCTCGGCCTCGCCAAGCAACTGATTCTCGAGCCTGCCGGACTCGAGTTCTCGCATCTCGAGCGAGCACTCGGCATTGTGCAAGCATCCAAGGTCGATGCCGCCGATTTGTATTTCCAGTTCTCGCGTGATGAGGGCTGGTCGCTCGAGGATGGCATCGTCAAAGAAGGCAGCGCGGCTATCGAGCAGGGCGTCGGTGTCAGAGCGCTGGCCGGTGAGAAAACCGGTTTTGCCTATTCGGATGAAATCCTACCGGCTGCGCTCGAAGAAGCCGCGCGGGCTGCACGTGCGATCGCGGCATCGGGCAGCGAGGCGCGTCAGCCGATACTGCGGCGGCAGCGGGGACACGATCTCTATCGACCGATCGACCCGGTGGGATCTTTGTCCGATGACGAGAAGGTCAAATGGCTCGAGCGAGTCGATCGTGAAACGCGTCGCATCGACCCGCGCATCAAGCAGGTGATGGCGTCCGTGTCGTCCTCCTTCGATGTCGTGATGATCGCGGATAGCGAAGGCACGCTCGTGGCAGACGTGCGTCCGTTGGTCCGATTCAACGTCTCGGTGATCGCCGAGCAGGATGGTCGACGCGAAACCGGCTTCGCCGGCATGGGCGGTCGTTATTCATTGGCCGAACTCGTCGCCGGGGATCGTCCGCTCAATCTCGGCCGCGAAGCGGCACGGCAGGCGCTGGTCAATCTCACGGCGGTACCGGCGCCCGCAGGGGCCATGACGGTCGTGCTCGGTGCGGGTTGGCCCGGCATCTTGCTGCACGAGGCGATTGGTCATGGGCTCGAGGGTGACTTCAATCGTAAGGGAACATCGGCGTTCAGCAATCGTGTGGGCGAGCGAGTCGCTTCGGAACATTGCACGGTGGTCGACGACGGCACGCTGTCGGCTCGGCGCGGATCGCTCAACGTCGATGACGAAGGTACCCCGACGCGCTGCACGACCCTCATCGAAAACGGCATCCTCAAAGGCTATCTGCAGGACAAGTTGAACGCCCGATTGATGGGTACCCACTCAACTGGTAACGGGCGTCGCGAATCTTTCGCTCATCTGACGTTGCCACGAATGACGAACACCTACATGCGTCCGGGTCCGCACGAGCCGGGCGAGATTCTCGCCTCGGTCGATCGAGGTATCTACGCCGTCAATTTCGGTGGCGGTCAGGTCGACATCACCTCGGGCAAATTCGTCTTCTCGGCGAGTGAGGCCTATCTGATCGAGAAAGGTCGCATTGGTGCGCCGATCAAGGGTGCAACGCTCATCGGCAACGGACCTGATGTGCTCACGCGCGTCTCTATGGTTGGCAACGATCTCAAGTTGGACGATGGTGTCGGCACGTGCGGCAAAGAAGGTCAGAGCGTGCCGGTCGGTGTTGGTCAGCCGACGCTGCGTATCGAGGGTTTGACGGTCGGCGGAACCGGTTGAGCCGCTCTACAGACTGAGCGGCGATCGACGGTCTGTGCTCAAAGATTTCGACTGGTCGCCGGATCGATCTCGCGTAGCAGCTTGCGCGCCAGTGCATCGCGTTGAGTGGCCGTCGAGGCGAGCAGCGTGATGTGCCCAAGTTTGCGACCCGGCCTAGGTTCTTTGCCGTAGTCGTGCCAGTGCGTCTCTGGAAGCTTCAGTACCGAATCGCGTGCGGGCATCGTACCGATCAAGTTGATCATCGCCACATGCGCACGAGCCGTCGTCGAACCTAGCGGTAAACCGAGTATGGCGCGAAGGTGATTCTCGAATTGGCTAGTGGCTGCGCCCTCGATCGTCCAATGTCCCGAGTTATGCACGCGAGGCGCAGTTTCGTTGGCATACAACCGGCCACCGCGGACGAAGAATTCGACATTCAGAACGCCGACATATCCAAAGTGTTCGAGGATGCGCCGCAAGTGCGTCGCGGCCTGACGCTGTAGCGTTGCGGCATCCCAAGGTGCTCGCGTCAGACGCAGAATGCCCTCGCGATGGCGATTACGGTTGAGCGGATAGATCGCGATTTCGCCACGGCTGCTACGCGCACCGATGATCGACACTTCGAAATCGAAGGGGACGAACTCCTCGTAGATCAAACCCGTGCCTTGTAGTTGCTCCAAGGCGGCGAACGCGGAGTCGCGATCGCGCACGATCGCTTGGCCTTTGCCGTCGTAGCCCAAGCGACGAGTTTTCAGAACACCCGGCAAGCCCACATCGCGCAGTGCGCGTTCAAGACTCGCGCGCGAGTCGACGGCAGCGTAGCGGGTGGTCGGTATGGCGAGCTTCTCGAATAGGCGCTTCTCGGCAATGCGATCTTGCGAGACGGCGAGTGCCGCGAGCGGCGGCGCGATGTTCGCGCTGCGTCCGAGCGCACGCAGGCTCTCGACCGAGATGTTCTCCCAATCGAAAGTGATGACCTCGGTGCGCGCGGCGAGCGCTCGCAGCAGACGCTTGTCGGTGAATTCGCCCACGAGCGACGGCGCCACCAATCCGCCAGGGGTGTTCTTGCTGCGATCGAGAAAGAGGAAGTCGAGGCCGAGTGGATAACCCGCGAGCGCCAGCATCCGACCGAGCTGACCGCCGCCGACGATGCCGACGGTCATGAACGCGGGTCGGGGTGCTCGAGCACGGCTGCCGTCTGCGCGGCGCGATAGGCTTTCAAAGCCGCATCGAGCTTGGCGTCTTGACGGGCGAGGATGGCTGCTGCGGTGAGCGCGGCATTGGTCGCGCCCGCATTGCCGATGGCGAAGGTGGCCACGGGCACGCCGGCAGGCATCTGCACGATCGATAACAGCGAGTCGAGACCGTTCAGCGCTTTTGATTGCACCGGGACGCCGAGCACGGGCAGGGTGGTTTTGGAGGCGATCATGCCAGGCAGGTGCGCAGCGCCGCCGGCGCCCGCGATGATGACCTGCAGGCCGCGTGCCTCGGCGGTGGCGGCATACTCGAACAGCAGATCGGGTGTGCGGTGTGCTGACACGACACGCACCTCGTGAGGCACGCCGAGTTGCTCGAGTATCGAGGTAGCGGCGCGCATCGTTTCCCAGTCCGAGCGCGAACCCATGACGACGCCGACGAGTGGCTTCATCGGCGCATTCTAGCTCAGATCCTCAAGGGCCGCCTCGATGGCCGCCGTGTCGAGATCACGCATCAGTTTGCCGATGTACTGTTTTTGACGGGCCAAACCACCACGCGCTTTGATGCGCTTGGCGGTGCGCAGTGCATCCAACAGCGTTTCGGGCAACGGTAACTGTGCCCACTCCGATTCCTTCAGCTGAATCAATCGCTCGCCCAAGGCTTGTGCGGCGTGCGCCGCGCGCTTGCGCGAGCTCTTACTGGGGCGCTCATCGAGCATCTCGTCCTCAGACTCCAAGTCGGGGGGCGGCAGATCGCGCGATGTGTATCTGGTGAAGCGTGACATGGCTACAATTCTGCCTCATGTCACAGCAAGTCGACGCATCGCGTATTCCCGAACTCAAAGACGTGGTCTCGAGAGCCCTCGAGTCTGCCCGCCGAGCTGGCGCTAGCCAGGCCGAGGCCGATGCGAGTCTGCAGCAGGGTTTATCGGTATCGGTGCGGCTCGGCGAAGTCGAAACCGTGGAGTACCAACGTGATCGCGCACTCGGTATCACGGTGTACTTCGGCCATCGCAAGGGCTCGGCAAGCACCGGCGATCTGTCGGCGCAGTCGGTTGAGGACATGGTTGCCAAGGCCTGTGCGATCGCGAGGCACACGGCCGAGGACGAGTGCGCAGGGTTGGCTGATCCCGCGCTGCTACAAACCGAATTTCGTGACTTGCAGCTCGATTTCCCTTGGGACTTGCAGGCCGATGCCGCCGTTGAATTGGCGCGCGAATGCGAAGCGGCAGGGCGTGCCGTCGATTCTCGTCTGACCAACTCGGAAGGCGCCTCGGTCGGTAGTCAGCGCGGCGTGCGGGTTTATGGCAATACGCTCGGGTTTCTCGCCGGCGATTGCGGCAGCAGTCACTCGCTGAGCTGTGTCTTGCTTGCGCAGTCCGGCGAGGACATGCAGCGCGACTATTGGTACACCTCGGCGCGTGATCCGCGCGATCTTGAGGCGGCCGAGCTTGTCGGTCGACGAGCGGGTGAGCGTGCGATCGCGCGACTGGGTGCAAGACGGCTACCGACTGGTCCCGCGCAGGTCATCTTCGCACCTGAGGTCGCGCGTGGTTTCGTCGGCCACTTCATCGGTGCGATCCGCGGCTCGGCGCAGTATCGCAAAGCGAGCTTTTTGCTCGGCGCCGCCGGGGAGCAGATTTTTCCCGCATGGGTGCAAATGCACGAGCGACCGCACTTGCCGAAGGGCGTCGCCAGCAGCAACTTCGACAGCGAGGGTGTGCGTACGGTCGACCGAGAGCTTGTGCGCAACGGTGTCGTCGATGGTTATCTGCTCGGTAGCTACAGCGCGCGCAAACTCGGTCTCGTGAGCACCGGTCATGCGGGCGGGTTACACAATCTTTTGGTCGACCCGAGCGTTGATCGGCCCGACCAAGCCGCTCTATTGCGTCGCATGGGACGAGGTTTGCTCGTCACAGAGCTGATGGGTCAGGGCGTCAATGGTGTGACCGGCGATTATTCGCGCGGTGCCACTGGGTTCTGGATCGAGGGCGGCGAGATCGCCTATCCGGTGCACGAGGTGACCATCGCGGGCAACCTCAAAAATCTCTTCGCCGGTGTGCAGGCGATCGGCAGCGACATCGATGCGCGCGGTGGCGTGCGGGTCGGATCGATCTGGATCGGCGAATTTACGATTGCGGGCGAGTGAGCCGGCGCAAAGCCTCGCGGTATTTCTCGCTCGTTTTTTCGACGATCGCATCCGGTAATTTGGGGCCTGGTGCGCGCTTGTCCCAATCGAGCGTCTCGAGATAATCACGCACGAATTGTTTGTCGAACGAGGGCGGGCTGATGCCGACGCGATAGGTATCCGCTGGCCAGAAGCGTGACGAATCGGGCGTCAAAACTTCATCGATCAGTGTGAGTCGGCCCTCGGCATCGAGACCAAATTCGAATTTGGTGTCGGCGATGATGATGCCGCAATCGCGTGCGTGGCGAGCAGCGAATTCATAGAGCGCAAGCGAGGTATCGCGCACCTTCGCCGCCATCGATGGGCCGATCAAAGTTTCCACTTCGTCGTAGCGAATATTTTCGTCGTGCTGGCCTGCGGGCGCTTTGCTTGCCGGCGTGAACAGCGGGGTCGGTAAACGTTCGGCTAGCGCGAGACCGGTTGGCAGTTCGATGCCACACACTTTGCCAGTCGCTTGATAGTCCTTCCATCCTGAACCGATCAAATAACCTCGTACCACGGCTTCCAAGGGTAGTGCCTTGAGCTTGCGCACGATGATCGCGCGACCTTGCAGTTGTGCTCGCTCATCGGCATCGAGCGGCAAGTCGTCGAGGCTGCGATCGGACAATTGGTTCGGCACGATCGAACTCGTGCGCCTGAACCAAAAATCGGAAATTTCCGTCAGTACCTGTCCTTTGTACGGAATGGGGTCTGGTAGCACGACGTCGAAGGCGGAGAGGCGATCGGTGGTGACGATCAACATGTGACCAGAGTCGATGTCGTAAATGTCACGAACCTTGCCTCGGTGCAGCAGCGGCAGGTGGCGCAGGTGAGTGGTATGCACTAAGGAGGTCGGTTGCACGCAGATGATCTCGTCGAGTTGCCGGCCCTTCGCCGGGGATTGGTAGTATTGCAGCATGCAGTGGAGCGGGAAACTCGTCGGCGGCGCGGTCGGCATGCTGGTCGGGGGCCCGGTCGGTGCTGCGCTCGGCGTCTTGGCGGGTCATCTCGTCGACGACAAAGTCACCTCGAATCAGGGTGAGGGCTCTGCCGGGGGCAAGACGCCGCCTGCTCAGCCGACGCCATCGGCGGCGCCCAAACCGCGAGCGAAAGCCTTTCATCACGTCGAGGATGGTGATCCCTTCGCCGAGGATGTCGAGACCCCTGAATCGCCAGCGATGGCCGATGCACCGTCGCAGGTCGGTGAGCGATTTTTCAATACCACTTTTGAAGTCATGGGGCACGTCGCCAAATGCGATGGTCGCGTCTCGGAGCAGGATATCCGCGCGGCGCGCGCGGTGATGCAAGACTTCCAACTCGATACGGCGCAGACCGCGGTTGCGATCGAGCGATTCAATCTCGGTAAACAGCCCAACTACGATGTTTCGCGCGCCGTGATGGCGCTGCGCCGTTCATGCGCGGGTCGTCCCGACCTGTTGCGTACCTTTCTCGAAATTCAGATGCGTGCGGCGATTGGTGGATCCGATCTGCGCGGCCCGGCGCGTCCTTTGTTGACCAAAGTGGCGGCGATACTCGGTGTGGCAGGTCTCGAGTTTGCCCATCTCGAGGCGGCACTGCGCATCCGCTATCGCGCGCGCGGCAATCGCGGCGATGCGGCAGATTGGAATCGACCGGGCTCAGGTCGCACGAACGAAGACTCGCGAGGCGCGCAGGCAGGCTCGAGTGCGGGTGGTGATTCGGCGCGCAAGAGCCGTGCGGGTGCCGAGCAACAACGTACGCGCAGCAGTAGCAGTCGATCCGCGACAGCCGCTCGCATGTCCTTGGCGGAGGCGTACGAGGTCTTGGGTTTGCCAGCGTCGGCAGGTCCGGCTGAACTGTCCAAAGCCTATCGTCGGCAGCTGTCACGCAACCACCCTGATAAGCTGAAGGCCAACGGATTGCCCGAATCGATGTTGGCGCATGCTCAGCAGCGCACGCAGCAGATCATCGAGGCGTGGAACGTCATACGCGAGAATCGAGGAATCAAGTCATGAAGCTGTCACCGTGGATCGCTCCCTCGATACTGTCGGCGGATTTCGCGCGTTTGGGCGATGAGGTCAACGCCGTGCTGGCAGCCGGTGCAGATGTGATCCATTTCGACGTGATGGATAACCATTACGTGCCGAATCTCACGGTCGGTCCGCTGGTGTGCGAGGCGCTGCGTAAACATGGGATCAAAGCACCCATCGATGTGCATTTGATGGTGCGACCGGTCGATCGTTTGGTCGGCGACTTCGCACGCGCCGGTGCCGATTGGATCAGCTTCCATCCGGAGGCGAGTGATCACGTCGATCGCACCATCGGTTTGATCCGAGAGGCCGGTTGTCGCCCAGGGCTTGTGCTCAACCCCGCCACACCGCTCTCCTGGCTCGATCACACCCTCGACAAAATCGATCTGGTCTTGCTGATGTCGGTCAACCCAGGCTTCGGTGGTCAGGCCTTCATCCCGGAAACCTTGACCAAGATTCGGACGGTGCGCGAGCGCATCGATGTAACGGGTCGCAAGATTCGTCTCGAAGTCGACGGCGGCATCAAGACCGACAACATCGGCGCTGTCGCTGCAGCCGGCGCAGATACCTTCGTTGCCGGGTCGGCGATTTTCGGTAGCCGCGATTACGCGGCGACCGTACGCGACATGCGCTCTGCGGTGGCGGCTGCTGGCTGATTCAGTCGTGTTGGTCTGAATCCGAGCAGGACGACTGTCTTGCCGTTCGCGCGCAGCACGCCGTCGTTCTCCAGTGACTTCAGTACGCGTCCGGCCATTTCGCGTGAGCAACCGACGAGCCTCGCCAGTTCCTGGCGCGAGACGCGAATCTGCATACCCTCGGGATGGGTCATCGCATCGGGCTCTTCGCAGAGTTCTCGCAGGCTGCGTTCGATCCGACCGCTGACATCGACGAAGGCGAGGTCACGCAACTTGCGCGTGGCATGTTCGAGTCGCTCGGCCAGTTGCGAGGCGAGTTCGAGCGCGAGCATCGGTTGCTCCGCGGCGAGTTGCTGGAAGCGCGCATAACGCATCTCGGCGATCTCGGCGCGACCGCGGGCCCGTACGAACATGCTGCGACCGGGTTCGGTGCCGAGCGAGACCATGGTGCCAAAGAATTCACCCTTGCCGAGGTAAACGAGCACCATCTGCTTTCCCTGGTCATCTTCGATAACAACCTCGACCGAGCCTGACACCACGAGAAAGAGTACATCGGGCGGTTCGCCGCCGCGGACGAGCACGGTGCGCGAGGCAACCTGTCGTTTCACACCGATGTCGATGAAGCGCTGCATCGGCGATACGGGCTTCGGTGCGACTGCGGCGGGTTTTGGCGGTGGACCGAGCGGACGCTGCGCAACCACGCCACTGCGCAAGCCGGGCGCGGTCGAAACGGGTCGAACCAGATTGGCGTTGGCAGATTTTGGGTTGGGCAGCATGGTGGTCTCTCCTCGGGGTGGGTCAGAACCAATAACTCGTACTCGTCATAACTTTGGCCGTCGCGTGCATGGCTTCGCGGACGGGTGGGGGTAACTCGGTGCCACCGGCATCGCGCGCTGCTGCGCCGTGGGCGATTTCGTCGTCGCGCATGACTTCGAGCACCGCGCGACTGCGCGTATCTGACGTCGGCAAGCGCTGCAGGTGATGGTCGATGTGGCCTTCGACTTGCTTCTCGGTCTCGCTGACGAAACCAAGACTGATGCGATCACCTGCGACGGCCGCTGCGGCTCCGATGGCGAAAGAGCCCGCATACCAAAGGGGCCCGAGCACGCTGGGCCGAGAGCCGAGTTCGCGCAGTCGTTGTTCACACCAAGCGAGGTGATCGGCCTCCTCACGAGCGGCCTGCAGCAGCATCTCGCGGACTTCGGGGCGCTGCGCGAAGGCCGCTTGCCCGTGGTAGAGCGCCTGCGCGGCGATCTCGCCAGCATGGTTGACCCGCATCAGGTTCGCGGCCTCGCGTCTTTCGGCCTCCGAGAGGCTCGCTTCGGGCAGATCCGCGCCCGGCATGGGTCGGGCGGCCACTGGCGAGGCGAGCACCGAGCGGAGAGCCCGATCGAGGCTGGTCAGCAGATTGTCGAGGGGTTGTTGCATGGGATGGCTCATTTGTCAGTGGTTGTTACGGCCGGTGAGGTCTCGGCTTTAGGGTCGGATGGCAAAAATGTTGTGCGGTACCGGGCAAAGGCCGGCTCCCTCCCGAGGGTGGGTCAGACCGAGCTGCAAGGAGGGTTTTGCAAAGACGGGGCGGCTCACGTACACTCTCGCGCCTTTTTCGGGACTTGCGGTACCCCGCCATTCGGGGCGCCCGCCGCAGTCGGAGAGCTTGGAACATGAGCACGGTATTTGCAAAACCCGCGACGGTTCGCGGTGACTGGTACGTCGTCGACGCCAAGGGAAAAACCCTCGGTCGTTTGGCTTCGCAGATCGCGTTGCGCCTCAAGGGCAAGCACAAGGCTGATTACAGCCCGCACGTCGACATGGGCGATCATATCGTCGTGGTCAACGCCGAACAGGTGAAGGTCACCGGTGCGAAGCTCACCGACAAGATCTACTACCACCACACCGGCGCCATCGGCGGCATCAAGTCGATCGCTCTCGAGAAGCTCCTCAAGGAGCACCCGGAGCGCGTGCTGCAGTTCGCCATCAAGGGCATGCTGCCGAAGACCATCCTCGGTCGTCGCATGTATCGCAAACTGCATGTTTTTGCGGGCGATCAGCATCCGCACTCGGCCCAACAGCCGAAGCCTCTGAACATCTGATAGGAAGTATCGAATGCCCGCCACGAATTACGGCACCGGCCGTCGCAAGACCTCCACCGCTCGGGTTCACTTGAAGCCCGGCACCGGCAAGATCGTCATCAATGATCGTCCGATCGATGTGTTCTTCGGACGCGAGACGGGCCGCATGATCGTCCGTCAACCGTTGGAGCTGACCGAGATGACTCAGCGTTTCGACGTGAAGGTCACGGTCGCTGGCGGTGGCATCACGGGCCAGGCGGGTGCGATCCGACAGGGCATCACTCGTGCGCTGATCGAATACGATGAGACGCTGCGTCGTCCGTTGCGTGCCGCCGGTTTCGTGACCCGCGACGCTCGCGAAGTCGAGCGTAAGAAGGTCGGTCGTCGCAAGGCTCGTCGCGGACCGCAGTACTCCAAGCGCTAATTGCGCAGGTGCACGGACTGCCGTCACGGCCACCGTTTTTGGGGGATCGTCTAGCGGTAGGACAACGGACTCTGACTCCGTTTACCTAGGTTCGAATCCTAGTCCCCCAGCCAAAACCGACAAGGCCCG
>JACCEE010618706.1_pt1 | contig 38604 bp, 48 predicted proteins | sample 7449931 | NCBI WGS metagenome assembly JACCEE01 (sample SAMN15323457, study PRJNA562643) | freshwater metagenome | isolation source: river surface water | place: USA:Blue River Watershed | collected 2017-08-19 | reverse complement strand
GTGCTTAGGGCTAATAAACTTATACTTAAAACTACTTGCCACCAATCGGTTTGTAAATCCATAAAGGGTAAGCGCGCCGTCATTACTACTGGTGAGCTTAATGGAATTATACTTGCCCAAAAACTTAAAGCGGAGTTAGGATTGTTTATAACGTTATAAGCAATAAATAAGCTAATTACAATGGGTAGTGTTATGGGAAAAATGAGCGATTGCGAATCGCTCTCGGAGTCCATTACGGAACCAAATGCTGCAAAAAATGAAGCGTATAATAAGTATCCTCCAACAAATAAAATTGGCGTGATGATTACTATTTGGGGAATATAATCTTGTAAATGGATTAGGTATTCCTGTATAGTTTGATGCATGATTGGAATGTTTATTTTGGCTTGTTCCTCGATAACTTGTTCGCCTTTTTCGTTAATCATTTGTAAGTTATTGTACAAAATATCACTAGATTGTATATCCAAACTTTTATAAATAGTGCTAAAAGTTGCTATGGTTAAACTAAAAACTATTACAAATTGCGTTATCCCCACTAAACCAATTCCTATAATTTTCCCTTTTAATAAGGTGCTGGGTTGTACGGATGAAATTATGATTTCGATGATTCGGGAGTTTTTTTCTTCGCTAATTCCTCTTAAAACCTGCACACCGTAAATCATAATTAATAAATACAATACAAACGCGCCTGATAAACTTAAATAAAATTTAAGTTGTGGATGTATTCCTTGTCCTTGAAAAACTACGCCAACCGGACTGTTCATTCTGCGTTCAAATTGCTCTAAGTCAAACTTTACAGTGCTGTACACAATTAGTTTTTTTCGGATATCGTATAAATCGCTTTTAATTTTATTAATAGAGTATAAACCGGGAGCGTTTTTATTAAAAACTTCTACCAAAGGCGCGGTGTTTTTTATAAAATTATCAGGGATTCGTAAAATAATGGTGTCGGCAATATTATCGTATTTTTCGATAGCTTCATCCAGTTTTAAATTTTCGGGAGCGCTAATGTATTTTAAGTTTGTCCCTGATTTTTTTAAAGCTAAAATATCACCAATGATAGTTGTTTCATCAAAAATCATTACTGTAGTTTCCTCGTAATTGGATTTATTGATCCAAATAGGCGCTAGGATAGATAGTGTTAAAAATAGGGGAGCCAGTAAACAAACGATAATAAAGGATCTTTTTTTAATCCTTGTAAAATACTCTCTTTTTATAATTAATCCAACTTTACTCATGGTTTAGTTTGCTTAAATGATTTTTTATTTCGCTTAAAAAAATCTCATTTATACTTGGTATTTTTTCCTGAACAGAAATTATTTTACAGGATTGCATTACTTGCATAATCAATTCGTTGATATGTGCTTCGCCAGTGCTTTTAACGGTTGCTTTTATTTTGTTTGGACCTAAATCCTCAGTTGTAATTAAGGTAAATGCCGTCCACAAAGCATTGCTAAAACTAATCATGTTACCGTTAAACACAATTTCGAAAATATTTTCGGCTTTTTTTTCTTTAATAGTTTGTAATTTCCCTTTTAAAATAATTTCGCCTTTATTGATAATAGCAATATGATCGCAAATTTCATCCACACTATCCATGTTGTGTGTGGAGTATATGATTGTTTTCTTCTCGTTTTTTAATCGTAAAATTTCTTGTTTAATTAGGTTAGTATTAATAGGATCGAAACCAGAGAAAGGTTCATCTAAAATAATAATTTCGGGTTGATGAATTACTGTGGCAATAAATTGAATTTTTTGCGCCATACCTTTGGATAAACTATTGATAGTTTTATTTTTCCAATTGGAAATTTCGAATTTATCCAACCAAAAATCCATATTTTCTTTGGCATCGTTTAGGCTTAAACCTTTTAATTGTGCCAAGTATAAAAGTTGTTCTTCAACTTTCATTTTTTTGTATAAACCTCTTTCTTCGGGTAAATACCCAATTTTAATACTGTGCTGTGGCGTTAAAATTTCATCGTTGTATTCAATTGTTCCTTCATCGGCTTTTGTAATTTGATTTAAAATGCGCAACAAAGTGGTTTTACCTGCACCATTGGGTCCTAATAAACCAAATATTTGACCTTTAGGAATATTAAATTGAATATTTTTTAATACATGAAATGTATCAAAATACTTATTTACTTGATTGATTTTTATGGCTGATTTCATATTTTTTTGCCATTAATTATATTTTGAATCGAATGTATTTGTAAAGCTAGATAATTCACCTTTAACCAAGCGCTTTTGTAATAGAATGCGGTTAAGTATTTACAATAAAAATTGGTAAAATTAAAAACGAAGTTTATCTTGGGTAATGCAACTCCTTGCCTTGAGGCGAGGTGCCCTATAGGGCGGAGTGGTGGGAAAAAATACATTTGTTTAATATCCTATTTTTATTTAATTGCCTTTAATTTTACAATAAAACAAAAAGGAAAACCTTAAGTTTTCCTTTTTGTTATTTATTGAAAGTATTCTTTTACTCTATCAAAAAATCCTTTGTCCTTGTTGGTTGGGTTTGGATGAAAGTTTTTGGATTCACGAAGTTTCTCTAAAATTTTCTTTTCATCATTACTTAATTCCTGAGGAGTCCAAACGTTTACATTGATGATAATATCTCCTCTGCCGTATTGGTTAACTTGTGGTAAACCTTTACCTCTTAAGCGTAATAACTTACCCGATTGTGTTCCTGGATCAATTTTTATCTTCACTTTACCATCTAAGGTAGGCACAACTTCACTGTTTCCTAAGGCTGCATCGGCAAAATTAATAAACAAATCGTAATGTAAATTGTTGTTTTCGCGTTTAAATATTTCGTGTGGTTTTTCTTCCACAACTACTAATAAATCTCCATTAATTCCTCCTCTCGCACCAGCATTACCCATTCCGCTAACTTGTAACTGCATGCCTTCCTCAACTCCAGCTGGGATATTAATTGGTATAACTTCTTCACCTCGCACAATTCCTTCTCCGTAACATTTTTTACACTTGTTTTTGATAATTTTTCCTTCGCCATTACAAGTAGGACATGTAGAAGAAGTTTGCATTTGTCCTAAAAACGTATTGGTAACTCTAGTAACTTGTCCGCTTCCATTACATGTTCCACAAGTATCGTAACCACTACCTTTTTCCGCTCCACTACCTTCACAACTATCACAAGTAATATATTTGTTTACTTTTATTTTTTTCTCAACACCTTCGGCAATTTCTTCTAACGTTAAAGCAACTTTAATACGAATATTGCTTCCTCTATTTACTCTACGAGCATTGCTTCTTCTGCCACCACCACCAAATCCACCAAAACCACCACCAAAAACATCTCCAAATTGTTCAAATATATCATCCATCGACATACCTCCAAATCCTCCACCGCCGCCACTTGCAGCGCTACTACCAACACCAGCATGTCCAAATTGATCGTATCTTGCTTTTTTATCTTTATTGCTTAATACTTCATAGGCTTCTGCAGCTTCTTTAAATTTCGCTTCTGCAGTTTTGTCATCAGGATTTTTATCTGGATGGTATTGAATAGCTAATTTTCTGTAAGCTTTTTTAATTTCGCTTTCATTTGCATTTTTACTAACGCCTAATACCTCGTAATAATCTCTTTTTGCCATTTGATTATGATTAATTTCCTACAACTACTTTTGGATATCTAATTATTTTATCGTTTAATTTATATCCTGTTTCAACAACATCAACAATTTTTCCTTTTAAATCTTCGCTTGGTGCGGGTATATTGGTAATCGCCTCGTGTTCATCTGCATTAAATTCTTGATGCAAAATTTCCATGCTTTCTAAACCTTTAGATTTTAAGGTTTGTAAAATTTTACTATGAATTAACTCAACGCCTTCTTTTAAACTTTCCACATCACTTGCGTTGGTAATCGATTTTAACGCTCTATCAAAATCGTCTAATATGGGTAAAATCAACTTAAAAACATCTGCCTTTGTGGCTGAAATTAATTCGGCTTTTTCTTTTTGAGTTCTTTTTCTAAAGTTGTCAAATTCCGAAAATAATCGTAAGTATTTATCTTCCTGTACTTTTATTTTCTCCTCTAAACTTTCTTCTTTTTTATCTTCTACAACTTCTGTATTTTCGATACTTTCATGAGTTTCGGTTGCGTTTTCATCGTTACCGATTACTTCATTTTCCATGTGAGATTTTTCGTTTGTATTTTCTTCTACAGTATTCATATTTTTAATTTTTTTAACCCAGTCTTTCAATCTCTTTGCCATTTACTATTTTGGGTTTTTGGAGTGTCAAACTGACAGTTTTTTTATTTTTTAGATGGAATTGTGGTGTATTCTTTTAAAAATTTATCCAATTGCTCACCTCGTAAATTTTTGGCTATTATTATACCGTTTGCATCAATTAGAAAATTACTTGGAATACTGCTAACGTTATAAGCAGCTGCAGCACTACATTTCCATTGTTTTAATTCGGAAACATGCGTTTTCCAGTTTAATTGATCCTGTTTTATTGCATTAGTCCATGCACTTTTATCTCTATCTAAAGATACATTGTACACCACAAAACCTAAATTTTTGTTTTTTTTAATTTTACCTTTAGCATTTGGAAAAGGAATGCTTTTAAATTCATCAACCGTTTTAATTAAGTTTCTGTTTTCGTATCTGCATGGTCCGCACCACGAAGCCCAAAAATCAATTAAAACAACTTTTCCACGTAGTGAACTTAGTTTTATAATGGAATCATTTGGGTTTTTCAGCGCGATTTCTGGCGCTAAATTTCCAATATTAGTTCCTAGTTCTGGTGCTGTTTCTTTTTTACCCGCCCATCCTATGATGGAAATTACTACAAGGGATAAAATTAATGTTATCTTCTTAATCATTGATTCTCTTTATGTTAGCTCCTAATGCTTGTAATCTTTGCTCAATGTTTTGATAACCTCTATCAATTTGCTCGATATTGTGAATCGTTGATTTTCCTTTTGCCGATAATGCTGCAATTAATAAAGATACTCCGGCTCTAATATCAGGGGAGGTCATGTCAATCCCTCTTAATTTGGTTTGTTTATCTAAACCGATAACCGTTGCTCTGTGTGGGTCGCATAATATTATTTGTGCGCCCATTTCTATTAATTTATCAACAAAAAATAATCTGCTTTCGAACATTTTTTGATGAATTAAAACTGATCCTTTTGCTTGTGTTGCCAATACCAAAATTATACTAATTAAATCTGGAGTAAAACCTGGCCAAGGTGCATCAGCAATGGTCATGATGGAACCATCAATAAATGTTTCAATTTCGTAATGTTCTTGCGATGGTATAATCAAATCATCATTATCTAATTCCATTTGAACGCCCATTTTTTTAAAAACTTCTGGGATAATTCCTAAATCTGGATAAGATACATTTTTAATTCGGATATTGGAACCAGTCATTGCAGCTAAACCAATAAAGCTACCAATCTCAATCATATCTGGTAAAATTCGGTGTTCTGTACCAATCATATGATCTACACCTTCAATAGTTAACAAGTTGGAGCCAATTCCAGTAATTTTTGCGCCCATTCTGTTTAACATTTTACACAATTGTTGTAAGTATGGTTCGCAGGCGGCGTTATAAATTTGGGTAGTACCTTTTGCCATTACAGCTGCCATAACGATGTTGGCAGTTCCTGTTACGGAGGCTTCGTCCAATAACATATAAGTTCCTTTAAGCTTTGATGCTTCAACTTTATAAAATTTTGATGCTGCTTGATACTCGAATTTTGCACCTAATTTTTGAAAGCCCATGAAGTGTGTATCCACTCTTCTTCGGCCAATTTTATCTCCTCCTGGTGCAGGAATGTATCCTTTGCCAAATCTGGCTAATAAAGGACCAACAATCATGATGGATCCTCTTAAGCTAGAACCTTGTTTTTTAAACTCATCTGTTTTTAAGTACTCTAAATTTACTTCATCAGCCTGAAATTCGTAGGTATCTGTGTTTATTTTTTTAACTTTTACACCCATACTTGCTAATAAATCAATTAGCTTGTTTACATCACGAATGTCGGGAACATTTGATATGGTTACCTTTTCTGGTGTAAGTAACACTGCACATAAAATTTGTAGTGCTTCGTTTTTTGCTCCTTGAGGTGTAATTTCTCCTTTTAAAGGTGTTCCTCCAATAATTTCAAAAGCTGCCATGTTTTTAATTTTGTTATTGTTTAGGTCTGAAATTTATTTTTTTCTTTTTCTTTTTCTTGATAATTGGATTTGGTTTTTTACCCACTAATGAACCCGATGATTTTAATTGATATTCATCTCTAATTTTTAATTCTCCGTTAGATAATTCTTCCAAATGTTTATGAATCAATTCGTCGTCAACAGTTTCTCTATTGTACAACAAAAAGTTTTTTTTCATCATATTGGCGATGTAATAGGTGAAAGAATCTTTTTCTTCACCTTCTTCCATTTTACTAGCTTTGGTTATAAATCGTTGAATAGCATGACCGTAATGACGGTATTTTATGTTTTTATCAGGGTACTCAACTTTTTTAGGTTTCTCTTGAATTTTTTCTTTTTCTGGGATGTGGAAAGGTGGATCTACATCCAATTTATAATCCGACATGATAAATAAATGGTCCCAAAGTTTTTCGATAAAATCCTCAGAATCTTTGTATTGCGAATTTACTTGCCCCATTACTTTTACAATGGTTTGTGCAACTAAATTTCTTTCTGTTCTGTCTGTAATAGTTATTGCATGATCAATCATTTTCTGAATATTTCTGCCATATTCCGATATGATAATTTTACTTCTCTGGGTATTATATTCCATTCTTTTAATTCTTAATGTGCGAATATACTAAATTGTTTGATATGTATATAATATTTGTTTTGTACTATTCATCTTAGTTATTTTCAGATTTTCAATTATTCTAAAATTTTAAGTTTAGCAAATTTTACTAATACTTGTTTTACACCCGAGTTTTCGAAGTTAATGGTTGCTTTTGTATTGGCTCCAATTCCTTCGATATTTTCTACTAATCCTTTACCAAATCTTAAATGCGAAACTTTTTGTCCAACTTGAATCTCTCCTAAACTATTTCCTGGAAGTGCAATTATTTTTTCGCTATTGTTATCTGTAATAGTTATTTTACTCAATCGTTTAGGTTGCGAATTAAATGAGGAATTAACATTTATGTTTTTTATAAGATGATTTTGTTGAACAAATTGATCTGGAATTTCACTAATAAATCTGCTAGGGTCGCTGTAAGTTACATTTCCAAATTTAAATCTTGTTATAGCGTAACTAAGGTATGCCATTTTTTCGGCACGTGTTAAGGCTACATAAAACAATCTTCTTTCTTCTTCTAATTCTTCACGGGAGTTTAACGCCATTTGCGATGGAAATAAATTTTCTTCTAATCCAACTATATAAACGTAAGGAAATTCTAAACCTTTTGCGGCATGGATAGTCATTAAAGAAATTTTATCTTTATCGTCTTCTTTTTCATTGTCTGCATCTGTTAACAAGGCAACATCTTCCATGAATTTATCTAAGGTGTTTACTATTTTACCTTCCGGACTACGTTCTTCAATATTGGTAAATTGTTTTATCGCACTTAGTAATTCCATTATATTTTCGTATCTGGCTATGCCTTCGGGCGTTTTGTCGCTATTTAAATCTTTTAAAATGCCAGTTTCAAGTGCTATTTGATGAGCTAAATCGTATGCAGTAGTATTGTATAATCCACTATTAAATTTTACTATTTGTGTAACAAATTCTTCAAATTTACTTTTAGCGCTATTGTTTAAACCTGTAGGGTAAAAGTTTAAATTTGCCATTACTTCCCAAATACTTTTATCGAACTGATTGGCTATAATAAATATTTTATCTAATGAGGTTTTTCCTATTCCTCTTGCAGGGTAATTTATAATACGTTTTAATGCTTCTTCATCGTGCGGATTTATGATAACTCTAAAATAGGAAAGTAAATCCTTTATTTCTTTTCTTTGGTAAAATGAAATTCCTCCATATATTTTATAAGACAAATTTATTTTCCTAAGTGATTCTTCAATGGCTCTAGATTGTGCATTGGTTCTATACAAAACTGCAAAGGCACTGTTGGGTAATTGATGTTGCATTTTGTTTTCAAAAATAGATTCAGCAACATATCTTCCTTCGTCGTTATCGGTTTTGTTTTTGGTAATTAATATCTTATCTCCGACTGGGTTCTCTGTCCAAACTTCTTTGGGTATTTGTTGTTTGTTTAATTTTATAATCGCATTTGCTGCTCCTACAATATTTTTAGTGGATCGGTAGTTTTGTTCTAATTTTAAAATCTGTGCTCCTTTATAATCACTTTTAAAATTTATAATGTTAGATATGTTAGCGCCTCTAAATGAATAGATACTCTGCGCATCATCTCCTACTACACATATATTTTGATATAAATTACTAAGTTGTTGTATAATGGAGTATTGTGCATGATTAGTGTCTTGGTACTCATCTACTAATATATATTGAAAAATATTTTGGTATTTGTTTAATATTTCGGGTTTGCTTTCAAATAATTGATAGGTTTTTAATAATAAATCGTCAAAGTCCATAGCGCCCGATTTAAAACATCTCATTTGATAGGCTAAATATATTTCGGCAGTTTTGCCTCTGCCCATGTAGTGGTCCTCTTTAGTTATATTTATATCTTCTGCGTATTCTTTGGCTGTAATTAATTGATTTTTTGCAGAAGATATTCTATTATATATAACATTTGGTTTATATATTTTGTCATCTAACTCCATTTCCTTAATTACTGTTTTTAACAAGCTTTTTGCGTCAATGGTGTCGTATATAGTGAAATTATATGGGTAATTTAAATGTCCGCTTTCGGCACGTAATATTCTTGCAAATACCGAATGGAAAGTTCCCATCCATAAATTTCTACTTTCGCTTCCTACCAATTTTTCTATCCTTTCGCGCATTTCTTTTGCGGCTTTATTGGTAAAGGTTAATGCTAATATATTAAATGGATCTACACCTTGGGACATTAAATGCGCAATTCGATAAGTTAACACTCTAGTTTTACCTGATCCTGCACCTGCTAAAATCATTAATGGACCCTCAAGTTCGTTTGCTGCAGAAAATTGAGCGTCGTTAAGGTCTTTTAAAAAATCCGACATATAATATACTGTTTTGGTCGCAAATATAGGTCATGTTTTTATTTTTTTTCGATTTTAACAAAAAATATAATCGCTGTAAATCCTAGTAAAATCAAGGTTTTCAACAATGGCTAGTTTAAAAGTTGAGAAAAAATTTAAAAAAATGAAAAAAAAGTATTGAAAAATAAAAGAAAACTTGTACCTTTGCCCTCCTGATTTTTAGAAGGATTAAAAAATTATAAAAAGAAAGCTTACTTAAATAAGGATATGCCAACTATTCAACAGTTAATTAAAAAGTCAAGAACGCAAAAGTTTAAAAAGAGTAAATCTGCTGCGTTAGTATCATGCCCTCAAAGAAGAGGTGTATGCACAAGAGTTTATACAACTACTCCTAAAAAACCAAACTCGGCTATGAGAAAGGTTGCAAGGGTTAGATTAACAAATGGTATTGAAGTTTCTGCTTACATACCAGGCGAAGGTCACAACTTGCAAGAACACTCTATAGTTTTAGTTAGAGGAGGTAGAGTTAAAGATTTACCAGGTGTTAAATATCATATCGTTCGTGGTGCGTTAGATACAGCTGGTGTTGATGGTAGATTACAAAGAAGATCTAAATATGGCGCAAAACGCCCTAAGCAAAAAAAATAGTATAGTACAAGATGAGAAAGACTAGAGCTAAAAAAAGATTTATTACGCCTGATCCACAATTTAATGATGTGGTAGTAGCTAAATTTGTGAACAACTTAATGTTGCATGGTAAAAAATCTATTGCGTTTAAAATATTTTATGATGCAATGGAAATTATTAAAACTAAGTCTGATGAAACTCCTTCTTTAGAGGTTTTCAAAAAGGCTCTTGAAAATGTAACACCTGGTGTTGAGGTTAAGAGTAGAAGAGTAGGTGGAGCAACTTTCCAAATTCCTTCTCCTGTTAGAGAAAGTAGAAAAAATTCTTTGGCAATGAAGTGGTTGATTGGTTACTCTAGAAAAAGAAACGAAAAATCAATGGCTCAAAAATTAGCTGCTGAAATTTTAGCTGCTTCTAAAGGTGAAGGTGCGGCTTTCAAGAAAAAAGAAGATACGCACAGAATGGCCGAAGCAAATAAAGCTTTCTCTCATTTTAGATTTTAATTTTTAATAATTATTGCAATGTCTGCTAAAAGAGATTTAAGATTCACAAGAAATATTGGTATTGCTGCGCACATTGATGCTGGTAAAACCACTACTACAGAGCGTATATTATTTTACTCTGGTGTTAGCCACAAAATTGGTGAGGTACATGATGGTGCTGCAACTATGGACTGGATGGTTCAAGAGCAAGAAAGAGGTATAACAATTACTTCTGCAGCTACAACTGTATTTTGGAAATATAACGAGCAGGAATACCATATTAATATTATTGATACTCCTGGTCACGTTGACTTTACTGTTGAGGTAAATAGATCATTAAGAGTTTTAGATGGTTTAGTGTTTTTATTTAGTGCTGTTGATGGTGTTGAGCCTCAATCAGAAACTAACTGGAGGTTAGCTAACAATTATAATGTTTCTAGAATTGGTTTCGTAAATAAAATGGACCGTCAAGGTGCTGATTTCTTGAAAGTGTGTAAACAAGTTCGTGAAATGTTAGGTAGCCATGCTGTTCCTTTACAATTACCTATTGGATCTGAAGAAACTTTTCAAGGTGTTGTGGATTTAGTTAAGAATCAAGCAATGATTTGGAATGAAGATGACTTTGGTATGACATACAGAGTGGTTGAAATTCCTGCTGATATGGTTGAGGAGGTTAATTCATATAGAGAACAATTGTTAGAAGCTATCGCTGAGTTTGATGATACTTTAATGGAAAAATTCTTTGAAGATCCTAATTCAATCTCTGAAAGAGAAATTTTAGATGCTTTAAGAAGTGCAACTGTTGCAATGAAAATAGTTCCAATGTTATGTGGTTCTTCTTTCAAAAACAAAGGTGTTCAAACTATGTTGGATTATGTAATGGAATTGTTACCTTCTCCTATGGATCAAGAAGCTATTCAAGGTATTAATCCTAAAGATGATTCTGAAGTTTCTAGAAAACCATCTGTGGATGATCCTTTTGCTGCTTTAGCATTCAAAATTGCTACTGACCCTTTTGTTGGTAGATTATGTTTTACTAGAGCTTATTCAGGTGTGTTAGAGTCTGGTTCTTATGTATTAAATACTAGAACAATGAAAAAAGAGAGAATTTCTCGTATTTTCCAGATGCACGCAAACAAACAAAATCAAATCGAAAGATTACAAGCTGGTGATATAGGTGCTATTGTTGGTTTTAAAGATATCAGAACTGGTGATACTTTATGTGCTGAAGAACATCCAATTGTATTCGAATCAATGGATTTCCCAGATCCAGTTATCGGTATAGCTATCGAGCCTAAAACTCAAGCTGATGTTGACAAGTTAGGTATTGCATTAGGTAAATTAGCTGAAGAAGATCCTACTTTTAAGGTGAAAACAGACGAAAATACTGGACAAACTATTATTAGTGGTATGGGTGAGTTACACCTAGATATCATTTTAGATAGATTAAAAAGAGAATTTAAAGTTGAGTGTAACCAAGGTGAACCTCAAGTTAATTACAAAGAAACTATTACAGGTACAGTTGAACACAGAGAAGTTTACAAAAAACAATCTGGTGGTAGAGGTAAATTTGCGGATATCGTTTGTACTATTGAACCAAGAACTGATGGTAAAGAAGGTTTAGAGTTTGTTAATGCTGTAAAGGGTGGTAACGTTCCTCGTGAGTTTATTCCTTCAGTTGAAAAAGGTTTCAAAGAGGCAATGTCTACTGGTGTATTAGCCGGTTATACTGTTGATAGCTTAAAAGTAACTTTGTCTGATGGTTCTTTCCATGCTGTCGATTCAGATGCTTTATCTTTTGAGATTGCTGCTAAAATGTGTTATAGATCTGCTTTACCTAAAGCAAAACCTGTTTTGTTAGAGCCGATAATGAAATTGGAGGTAATCACACCTGAGGAAAATATGGGTGATGTTGTTGCCGATTTAAATAGAAGAAGAGGTATGATGGAAGGTATGGATGATAAAAATGGCGCTAAGGTTGTTAAAGCTAAAGTTCCTTTATCTGAAATGTTCGGTTATGTTACTTCATTAAGAACTATCACTTCTGGTAGAGCAACTTCAGTAATGGAATTCTCTAATTTTGCAGAAGCGCCAAAAAATATTGCTGAAGAAGTTATTGCTAAGGCAAAAGGTAAAGTTAACGCATAATTTATTAAGTGTAATACATTAAAAATGAGTCAGAAAATTAGAATTAAGTTAAAATCTTTCGATCATAATTTGGTTGATAAATCTGCTGAGAAGATTGTAAAAACTGTAAAGAGTACAGGTGCGGTTGTAAGTGGTCCAATTCCATTACCAACTAACACAAGAAAATTTACTGTATTAAGATCTCCTCACGTTAACAAAAAAGCTAGAGAACAATTTGAAGTTAGTTCTTATAAAAGATTAATGGATATCTATAGTTCTACTGCTAAAACAGTTGATGCCTTAATGAAGTTAGAACTTCCTTCAGGTGTTGATGTAGAGATTAAAGTGTAATTTTTTAATGATAAGATAAAATATTTATTCGATGTCAGGTATAATAGGTAAAAAGCTAGGAATGACTAGCGTGTATGATGCTAATGGAAAGAATTTAGCTTGTACAGTAATCGAAGTTACTCCAAATGTTGTAACTCAAGTAAAAACGGAATCTACAGATGGTTATTCAGCTGTTCAGTTAGCTTTCGGTGAAAAAAAGGAAAAAAATGTATCTAAAGCTTTATTAGGTCATTTCAAAAAAGCAAATACAACTCCTAAAGCTAAAGTTGTTGAGTTTAGAGATTTTGAAACTCAAGTTAGTTTAGGCGACTCTGTTTCTGTGGATTCTTTTGAAGAAGGTGAATTTATTGATGTAACCGGGACTTCTAAAGGTAAAGGATTCCAAGGTGTTGTTAAAAGACACGGATTTGGTGGTGTAGGTGGTCAAACTCATGGTCAACACAATAGATTAAGAGCTCCTGGTTCTGTTGGTGCTTGTTCTACTCCAGCTCGTGTATTTAAAGGTATGAGAATGGCAGGAAGAATGGGTGGTGATCAAGTTAAAGTTGAAAACTTAGTTGTTCTTAAGGTTCTTACAGATAAAAATTTAATCATTGTGTCTGGTTGCGTTCCTGGTGCAAAAGGTTCTTACGTATTAATTGAGAAATAAGATGGAATTAGAAGTATTAAATAAAGCTGGTAAATCTACCGGTAGAAAAGTTTCTTTACCTGAAAGTGTTTTTGGTATTGAACCTAGCAAACATGCAATTTATTTAGATGTTAAACAATATTTGGCTAACCAAAGACAGGGAACTCACAAATCGAAAGAGAAAGGTGAAATAACTGCAAGTACCAAAAAAATTAAAAAACAAAAAGGTACTGGTGGTGCAAGAGCAGGTAGTTTAAAGAGTCCGGTTTTTGTTGGTGGTGGTAGAATTTTTGGACCTAAACCTCGTGATTACTCTTTTAAATTGAATAAAAAATTAAAAGTTGTTGCTAGAAAGTCCGCTTTTGCAACTCAATTAATTGAAAATAATTTATTAATTATTGAAGATTTTTCTTTAGATCAACCAAAAACTAAGGAGTTTACCTCAATTTTGAATTCTTTTAATTTAGATTCTAGTAGAGTTACTTATGTTGTTTCGTCTAGAGATAAAAATTTATACTTATCTTCGCGCAATATTCAGAAATTTAAATTGATTTCTTTAGATGATGTGAATACGTATGATTTATTGAATTGTAAAAAATTAATCTTATCAGAATCTTCTGTTAAGGAATTAGAAAATCGTTTAAGTTAATCGTTATGAGTATCATTATAAAACCGATTGTGTCTGAAAAAGTATCTGCTTTAGAAAATAAAGGTACTTACGGCTTTGTTGTGCAAAAATTGGCTAACAAAGTTGAAATAAAAAAAGCTGTTGAAGAAAGATATGGCGTTACAGTTTTATCTGTAAATACTTTAATCAAAGCTGGTAAAAGAAAAAGAAATAGAAAAACTTGGCAACAAGATGGTAGAACAGCTACTGTTAAAAAAGCGTTTATCACTGTTAAAGAGGGTGAAGTAATTGATATTTATAGTAATATATAAGTTATGGCATTAAAGAAATTCAGACCATTAACTCCTGGTCAAAGACATAAAATTGCTGTTGTTTTTGATGATGTTACTACATCAAAACCAGAGAAGTCTTTAGTTGTTACTCATAAGAGTACAGGTGGTAGAAATGCAGTTGGTAAAATGACCGTTAGAAACATTGGTGGTGGTCATAAGAAAAAGTATAGATTAATCGATTTTAAACGTGATAAGTTTGGTATCCCAGCGGTTGTAAAATCAATCGAGTATGACCCAAATAGAACTGCAAGAATCGCTTTATTGTTTTATGCTGATGGTGAAAAAAGATATATTATTGCTCCAAATGGTTTAGAGGTTGGGTCAAAAGTTTTATCTGGTAAAGATATTTCTCCTGAGGTTGGTAACACAATGTATTTATCTGATATTCCTCTTGGTACTTTAATTCATAATATAGAATTAAGACCAGGTCAAGGTGGTAAAATTGTTAGAACTGCTGGTTCTTTTGCTCAATTAGCTGCTAGAGATGGTAAATATGCGGTTGTTAAATTACCTAGCGGTGAAACTCGTCAGATTTTAGTATCTTGTTTAGCTACTGTTGGTGTTGTTTCTAATTCTGATCATAAATTAGAAATCTCTGGTAAAGCTGGTAGAAGTAGATGGTTAGGTAGAAGACCAAGAGTAAGAGGTGTTGCTATGAACCCTGTGGATCACCCTATGGGTGGTGGTGAAGGTAGATCTTCTGGAGGTCACCCTAGATCAAGAAAAGGGTTACCAGCAAAAGGTTATAAAACTCGTTCGCCTAAAAAGCAAACTTCTAAGTATATTATTGATAAGAAAAAAAAGTAAGGTAATTTAGTTATGTCAAGATCATTAAAAAAACCACCTTTTGTTCATTACAAGTTAGATAAACGTGTGTCTGAACAACAAGCAGCTGATAAAAAATCTGTAATCAAAACATGGTCTCGTGCCTCAATGATTACTCCTGATTTCGTAGGTTTAACTATTTCGGTACACAATGGGAATAAATTTATCCCTGTTTATGTTACTGAGAATATGGTAGGTCATAAATTAGGCGAATTTGCTCCAACAAGAACCTTTAGAGGGCATGGTGGTGATAAGAAGAAAGGTAAAAAATAAATTTAACTATCATGGGCGAAAGAAAGAAAAATATGGCTAATGCCAGAAAAGAAGCTAAGAAAGTTCAATACTTTGCTAAGTTGAATAATTGTCCAACTTCTCCTCGTAAAATGAGATTAGTTGCTGACCAAATTCGTGGTGTTGAAGTAAATCAAGCTCTTGGAATTTTAAGATTTTCTAATAAAGAAGCATCTATTCGTTTAGAGAAATTATTAAAATCTGCTATTCATAATTTTGAATCTAAAACTGGTGAAACTTTGGAACCAGGTTCTTTAGTTGTTAAATCTGTGGCAGTAGATTCTGGTAGAATGTTAAAAAGAGTTCAACCTGCACCTCAAGGACGTGCACATAGAGTTAGAAAAAGATCTAACCATGTTACTCTTTTTGTAGATAAATTAGATAATTAAAAGAAAATTATAATAGAATGGGACAAAAAACTAATCCTATTGGGAATAGACTAGGAATCATCAGAGGTTGGGATTCTAGCTGGTATGGCGGAAAAAATTACGCTGACAAATTGGTTGAAGATTCAAAAATTAGAGATTATGTTAGAGCTAGATTAGCTAAAGCATCTGTATCTAAAATTGTTATTGAAAGAAAACTAAAATTTATTAGTGTAACTATTCATACTGCTAGACCAGGTATTATAATTGGTAAGGGTGGCCAAGAGGTTGATAGATTAAAGGAAGAATTAAAGAAAATCACTAATAAAGAGGTTCAAATTAATATCTTTGAAATTAAACGTCCCGAACTTGACGCTAGATTAGTCGCAGATGGTATTGCGCGTCAAATTGAAGGTAGAGTTTCTTTTAGAAGAGCTATCAAAATGGGTATTGCAGGTACAATGAGAATGGGTGCAGAAGGTATTAAAGTAATGATTTCTGGTAGATTGAATGGTGCTGAGATGGCTAGAACTGAAACAAAAAAAGAAGGTAGAATACCTTTACATACTTTTAGAGCTGATGTTGATTATTTTCATTCTGAAGCGCACACAACTTATGGTCGTTTAGGCATTAAAGTTTGGATTTGTAAAGGAGAGATTTATGGTAAAGTTGATTTGTCTCCTGAAGTTGAAAGCAAAAAGAAACCTGCTCGTCCAGCTAAGTTTAAAACAAAAAAAAGATAATAATAGATTAAAATAAATTTGTCATGCTATCTCCAAAAAGAGTAAAATACAGAAAAGTACAGAAAGGCAAAGGTTTTTTCAATGGTGTTAGTCATAGAGGAACTGAAATAGCGTTTGGTTCTTTTGCTATTAAAACCCTTGAAATGGGTTGGTTAACTTCTCGTCAGATTGAGGCTGCACGTATTGCAGTAACTCGTTTTATGAAAAGAGAAGGTCAAATTTGGATCAGAGTTTTTCCTGATAAACCTTTAACCAAAAAACCTGCTGAGGTTAGGATGGGTAAGGGTAAAGGTTCTCCTGAACTTTGGGTTGCTCCTATTAAACCAGGTAGAATTTTATTTGAGGCAGAAGGTGTGCCTTTAGAAGTTGCTAAAGAAGCGATGAGATTAGCAGCTCAAAAATTACCTGTAACAACTAAGTTTGTTGTTAGGAGAGATTATGTTGAAAATGCTAAATAATTTGTGTAATGAAAGCATCTGAATTAAAAGATTTGTCGGTTGAAGAAATTCAATCTAAAATACAACAAGAAGTTAAATCTCTTGAAGAACTAAAGTTTAACCATGTAGTTACTCCATTGGATAATCCTTTAGTTATTAAGGCAGCAAGAAAAAATGTTGCAAGATTAAAAACTGAATTAAATAAAAGAAAGTAAATTACTTCCCATGGTAACAAGAAATTTAAGAAAAGAAAGAATTGGTATAGTTTCCAGTAACGCTATGAATAAATCAATAGTTGTAACTATTGAGCAAAAGAAAAAACATGGTAAATACGGGAAATTTATTAAACAAACCAACAAGTTTATGGCTCACGACGAAAAAGAAGAATGTAATGTGGGTGATAAAGTTTTAATTATGGAAACTCGTCCATTAAGTAAAAATAAATGTTGGAGATTAGTAGAAATTTTAGAAAGAGCTAAATAATAAACTTTTATTTATTAAAGGATGATACAGCAAGAAAGTAGATGTAAAGTAGCGGATAATAGTGGAGCTAAAGAGGTTCTTTGTATTCGTGTATTAGGAGGAACAGGTAAAAGATATGCTTCAATTGGTGATACAATTGTTGTTTCTGTGAAAAATGCATTACCTTCAGGTAATGTTAAAAAGGGACAAGTTGCTAAAGCGGTTGTAGTAAGAACAAAAAAGGAAGTTAGAAGGTCTGATGGTTCTTATATTCGTTTTGATGACAATGCAGTTGTTATTTTGAATAATAGTGGTGAAATGAGAGGTACTCGTATTTTCGGACCCGTTGCAAGAGAATTACGTGAGAAAAGTTTCATGAAAATTGTTTCTTTAGCTCCTGAAGTTTTATAAATAAATTAATAAAAAGATGGCTAAGTTAAAAATCAAAAAAAATGATTTAGTTATTGTTAACACTGGAAATGATAAAGGTACTAAAGGTACTGTATTGAAAGTTTTACCATTAACTAATAGAGTTGTTGTAGAGGGTGTTCGTAAAATTAAGAAACATGTTAAACCTTCTGCTTCTAATCCTAACGGTGGAATCATTGAGAAGGAGGCTCCAATTCACATTTCTAATGTTACTTTATTAGATGGTGATATTGCATCTAGAGTTGGAAGAAAGCTTGTAGATGGAAAAGTTAAGAGATATGTTAAAAAAACGAATAAGATTTTAGATTAATGGAAGCATACGTACCATCATTAAGAAAGAAATACCAAGAGGAAGTTATAGCTAAGCTACAAACTAAATTTGGTTATAAATCACCTATGCAAGTACCTAGGTTATTAAAAATTGTTGTTAACCAGGGTATAGGTGACGCTGTGTCTGATAAAAGATTAGTTGAAAATGCGGTTAATCAGTTGACTACTATTGCGGGTCAAAAGGCTGTTACTACTTATTCAACAAAAGATATATCTAATTTCAAATTAAGAAAAAACATGCCTATTGGGGTGAAAGTTACTTTAAGAGGTAATAAAATGTTTGAATTTTTGGAAAGATTAGTGTGTGTTGCTTTACCTCGTGTTAGAGACTTTAAAGGTGTGAATGAGAAATTTGATGGTAGAGGAAATTACACTTTAGGTATTAAAGAGCATATTATTTTCCCTGAAATTAATTTGGATAAAATTGATAGAATTGTTGGTATGGATATTACTTTTGTAACTACTGCTTTATCTAACGAGGAAGGTTATGAGTTATTAAAAGAATTTGGTATACCATTTAAAAATATTAAACATTAAGCATCATGGCAAAGGAGTCAATGAAAGCAAGAGAGGTTAAACGAGCTAAGCTTGTTGATCGTTATGCTGAAAAAAGAAAAGCGTTAAAAGAGGCAGGTGATTATGATGCCTTACAAAAGTTACCTAGAAACTCTAATCCAATTCGTTTACACAATAGATGTAAATTAACTGGTAGACCAAAAGGTTACATTAGAATGTTTGGTTTATCTAGAATTACTTTTAGAGAAATGGCAAACATGGGTTTAATCCCAGGAGTAAAAAAATCAAGTTGGTAGAAAATTAAATTTAGAATAATGATAACTGATCCGATTTCAGATTATTTGACAAGAATTAGAAATGCTGTAAAAGCTAACCATAGATTGGTTGAGATTCCTGCTTCAAATATTAAAAAAGAAATAACCAAAATTTTATTTGATAAAGGTTATATCTTAAATTATAAGTTTGAGAATGAAAATGGTCCTCAAGGTACAATTAAAATTGCTTTGAAGTATGATCCTGCAACTAAGATTCCTGCAATTAAGGAGTTAGTAAGAATTAGCAAACCAGGTTCTAGAACTTATAAAGGTGGTAACGAGTTACCGAGAGTAATGAATGGTTTAGGTGTTGCAATTATTTCAACTTCTAAAGGAGTAATTACTGATAAAGAAGCCAGAAAACAAAATGTTGGAGGTGAAGTTTTATGTTACGTATATTAATAGATTAAATTATGTCTCGAATAGGAAGATTACCAATTAATATCCCTTCTGGAGTAACTGTGTCAGTTAATTCTGGTGTTGTTACAGTTAAGGGCAAGTTAGGTGAATTGACGCAATCATTCTCTAATGAGTTGGATGTAAAAGTTGAAGATAACCAAGTTCTTGTTTCAAAATTAATTGAAACAAAAGAAGCTGGTGCTAAATTTGGTTTGATGAGAGCTCTTATCGCTAATATGGTTGAGGGTGTGTCTAATGGTTTTACTAATAAAATGCATTTGATAGGTGTTGGTTACAGAGCGAAGGCTACTAATCAGGATTTAGAACTTAGTTTAGGTTTCTCTCATAATGTTGTGTTTAGAATACCTAAAGAGGTTACTGTTTCTGCAGATCAAGCTAAAGGTCAACCTCCAATAGTAACTTTATCATCCCATGATAAGCAATTATTAGGTCAGGTTACATCTAAACTTAGATCTTTAAGAAAACCTGAACCTTACAAAGGAAAAGGTATTAAGTTCGAGAATGAAGTTATAAGAAGAAAAGCTGGTAAATCAGCTGGTAAAAAATAATTAATATGGCTACTGTTAAAGAATTAAGAAGAGAAAGAATTAAAAAGAGTATCAGAAAAAAGATTGCAGGTACCTCTTCTAAACCAAGATTAAGTGTTTACAGAAGTAACAAGGATATCTATGTTCAAATTATCGATGACTTAAGTGGTAAAACTTTAGTTTCTGCTTCATCAAGAACAAAAGATTTTAAAGCTGAAGGTACTAAAGTTGAATTGGCAAATAAAGTTGGTAAATTAGTAGCTGAAAAAGCTAAAGCTGCTGGAATAGAGAATGTTGTTTTTGATAGAAATGGTTACTTGTATCATGGCAGAGTTAAATCTTTAGCTGAGGGTGCTCGTGAAGGTGGTTTAAAATTTTAAGAAATTATGGCAAAGGGAAGAAATATTAGAAGAGTTAAAACTAGCGACACAGAACTTAAAGATCGTTTAGTTGCTGTTAACAGAGTTACAAAAGTTACCAAAGGAGGTAGACATTTTAGTTTTGCAGCTATAATTGTTGTTGGAGATGGAAAAGGTATCGTTGGACAAGGTTTAGGTAAAGCTAATGAAGTAACTGAGGCAATTGCTAAAGGTATTGATGATGCAAAAAAGAATTTAGTAAAAATTCCTTTAAGAAAAGGAACTATTCCTCATGAGCAAGAGGCTAAATTTGGTGGTGCTTTAGTTTTTATTAAGCCTGCTACACCAGGTACTGGAGTAATTGCTGGAGGTGCTATGAGAGCTGTTTTGGAATCAGTAGGTGTTGAGAATGTATTAGCAAAATCAAAAGGATCTGCAAATCCACATAATGTTGTTAAAGCAACAATGATTGCATTAACTGAGTTAAGAGATGCTAGTACTGTTGCAAAAAACAGAGGAATTTCTTTAGAAAAAGTATTTAACGGTTAAGATTATTACGATGGCAAAAATTAAAATTACTCAGGTTCGTAGTGCAATTAAAAAACCAAAGCGTCAAAAAGACACTTTGATTGCCTTAGGATTTAAAAAACTAAATCAAACTGTTGAGCATGAATCTACTCCTCAAATATTAGGAATGGTAAATGCGGTAAAACATTTATTAAAGGTTGAACAATAATAAATAAAAAAATGGGATTAGAAAATATTAAACCTGCTTCGGGTTCGGTAAAAAATAAAAAAAGAATTGGTAGAGGTGAAGGATCTGGTAAAGGTGGTACTTCTACAAAAGGTCATAAAGGTGCAAAAGCAAGATCTGGTTACTCTAAAAAAATTGGTTTTGAGGGTGGTCAGCAGCCTTTACAACGACGTGTACCTAAGTTTGGTTTTAATAGTCCAAATAAAGTTGAGTACAAGGCTATTAATTTATCTTTATTACAAAGATTGGTTGATGAAAAAGGTTTAACTGAATTTAATTTAGTTACTTTTTCAGAAAATGGTTTAATTTCAAATAATGATTTAGTTAAAATTTTAGCTAATGGAGAGTTGAAATCTAAATTGAATGTTACTGCTCATTCTTTTTCTAAAACTGCAATTGCTGCTATTGAAAAATTAGGAGGTACTGTTACTATATTATAATTATGGGATTGGTTAATAAAATCAAACAAGCATGGGGTATTGAGGAACTTAAAAATAGAATCCTCAATACGCTATTGTTTTTATTAGTTTATAGATTAGGTTCTTTTGTTATAATTCCTGGAGTGGATTCTGGAATTTTATCTAAAGTATTAGAGAACCAAGAAACAAACAATATGATTGAGTTAATCAATCAATTTGCTGGAGGAGCCTTTTCAAGAGCTTCTATTTTTGCTTTGGGAGTAATGCCGTATATTACTGCATCAATTGTAATTCAGTTATTAGGAATGGCTGTTCCTCAATTCCAAAAATTACAAAAAGAAGGTGAAAGTGGAAGAAAGAAAATGCAAACCTACACTAAGTTTTTAACTATTTTAGTTGTCGCAATTCAAGCGCCTGGATATTTAACTACTTATGTTCCTAATGAGGCTATTATTATATCTAAGTCTTTGTTTGTTTTTACATCAATCACTATTATGATTGCATCTACCATGTTTATTATGTGGCTAGGTGATAAAATAACCGAAAAGGGAATTGGTAATGGAGTATCTTTACTAATAGCTGTAGGTATTATTGCTAATTTACCACAAGCGTTACTTGCAGAAATTACTTCAAGAATGTCTGAACCTACTGGTAGATTGTTGATTATTGTTATAGAATTAGTAGTATGGTTTTTTGTTATATTATTTTCTATTTTGGTAATTAAAGGAGTTAGAAAGATTGCTTTAGAATACCCTAAACAAATGATTTTATCAGGAGGAATAAATAAAGTTCAAACTGGAGGAAGAAATTATTTGCCATTAAAAGTTGCTATGGCTGGGGTAATGCCTATAATTTTTGCTCAAGCGATTATGTTTTTACCGCAAACTTTAGCAAGCTCTAGTTTTTTAGGAGATAGTGTTAAAGGAATTTTATTCGAGATTGGTAATCCTAATTCGATTTGGTATAACGTTACAACTGCATTGTTAATTATTGTGTTTACTTATTTTTATACTGCTATGATTGTAAATCCTCGACAATGGGCAGATGATTTTAAAAGACAAGGTGCTTACATACCTGGAGTTAAGCCTGGTAATGATACGGCTGAATACATTGACAATATTATGGGAAAAATTACATTTCCAGGATCATTGTTTTTAGCATTAATTGCAATTTTACCATTGTTTGCTAGATGGGGAGGTGTAAGTTCTGGTTTTTCTTATTTCTTTGGAGGAACATCTTTGTTAATTATGGTTGGGGTAGTTTTAGATACAATGCAACAAATTAATAGTTTCTTATTAAATAGAAATTATGATGGTTTTATGAAGGAAGGTAGGTTGAGAGATGTAAATCCTGCTGGAGATTCGAGTTTGATGTAATTTATGGCAAAAATTTATTACAAAACCGAAGAGGAAATTTTAAAGATTAAAGAAAGTTCTTTGTTAGTTGGTAAAACTCACGCCGCAGTAGTAGAGTTTATTGAGCCTGGAGTAAAAACTTCAAAGCTAGATAAAATAGCTGAAGAGTTTATAATGGATAATGGTGGTAAACCTGCTTTTAAAGGGTATCAAGGTTTTCCATATACCTTGTGTATTTCACCAAATGATGTGGTAGTACATGGATTTCCAAGCTCATATGAATTGAAAGATGGAGACATTATATCTGTTGATTGTGGAGTTATTTTAGATGGTTTTTTTGGGGATAGCGCTTATACCTATACAGTGGGTGAAGTGAAAGAAGATGTAAAAAAATTGTTGCAAGTTACAAAAGAGTGTTTATCTTTGGGGATTCAATTTGCAAAACAAGGGAATAGATTGGGTGATATTAGTGCTGCAATACAGGAAAATGCTGATAAAAATGGATATGGCATTGTACGAGAATTGGTTGGACATGGAGTTGGAGTTGAGTTACACGAAGAACCACAAGTTCCTAATTATGGAAAAAAAGGTAAAGGTGTTAAATTAAGTAGGGGAATAGTTTTAGCGGTTGAACCAATGATTAATATGGGAACGCACAAAGTTTTGCAGATGAAAGATGGTTGGACAATTAAAACAGCTGATGGTTTACCAAGTGCACATTTTGAGCATACAATAGCAGTTGGAAAAAATGAAGTTGAAGTTTTATCAACTTTTGAATTTATAGAAGAAGTATTAAGAAAAAAAAATATAGAAGTTTTATAGTAATGGCTAAACAATCAAGTATAGAGCAAGACGGAACAATAATCGAAGCATTATCAAACGCGATGTTCAGAGTAGAATTAGAGAATGGTCATATTATTACAGCTCATATATCTGGTAAAATGAGAATGCATTATATTAAAATTTTGCCAGGTGATAAAGTTAAGGTTGAAATGTCACCTTATGATTTAAGTAAAGGAAGAATTAGTTTTAGGTATAAATAATTAGAAAACTTATCAATTATGAAAGTTAGAGCATCTGTTAAAAAAAGGAGTGCCGATTGCAAAATCGTGAAAAGAAAAGGACGTGTTTACATTATAAACAAAAAAAATCCTAAATTAAAACAACGTCAAGGTTAATAACAATTAAAATTATAAAATGGCAAGAATAGCAGGTATAGATATTCCTACTAAAAAAAGAGGATTAATCGCATTAACTTACATTTATGGTATTGGTAGATCGCTTTCAGCTTCAATCTTAGAAAAAGCTGGTGTAGATCCTAATAAAAAAGTTTCTGAATGGAATGATGAAGAAACAAAATCCATAAGAGATATTATAACTGAAGAAATAAAAGTTGAAGGTGAATTACGTTCAGAAATTCAGTTAAACATTAAAAGGTTAATGGATATTGGTTGTTACAGAGGTATCAGACATCGTGTTGGTTTACCATTAAGAGGTCAGCATACTAAAAACAATAGTAGAACAAGAAAAGGTAAAAAGAAAACAGTTGCAAATAAAAAGAAAGCAACCAGATAATGGTTGTTGGATCATATAAATAATAAAATATGGCAAAAGCTACAAAAAAGGTTACTTACAAAGTTAAGGTTGAGCCTCAGGGTCAGTGTCACATCAATGCGACATTTAATAACATCATCATTTCTTTAACAAATGATCAGGGTCAGGTAATTAGTTGGTCATCAGCTGGTAAAATGGGCTTTAGAGGTTCTAAAAAGAATACTCCATATGCTGGACAAGTTGCTGCTGAAGATTGCGCTAAAGTTGCTCATGAGAGAGGTTTAAGAAGAGTTAAAGTATTCGTGAAAGGTCCAGGTGGAGGTAGAGAATCTGCTATTAGAAGTGTTCACAATGCGGGTATTGAAGTTACTGAAATTATAGACGTTACTCCATTACCACACAACGGTTGTCGTCCTCCTAAAAGAAGAAGAGTATAATTCACATTAATTTAACTAAGAAAAAAATATTATGGCACGTTATAGAGGTCCTAAATCCAAGATAGCTAGAAAGTTTAATGATGCTATTTTTGGTCCAGATAAAGCTTTAGAGAAAAAACCTTATGCACCAGGTATGCATGGAGCAGCAAAAAAGAGAGCAAAAAAATCTGATTATGCTGTACAGTTAGAAGCAAAACAAAAAGCTAAATATACTTATGGAATTTTAGAAAGACAGTTTTTAAATATGTTTAAAACTGCATCTAGATTAAAAGGTATTACTGGTGAAAACTTATTACAACTTTGTGAATCTAGATTAGATAATGCTGTTTACAGATTAGGTATAGCTACATCTAGAAGAGCTGCGCGTCAATTAGTAAATCACAAACACATAACTGTTAATGGTGATGTTGTTAATATACCTAGTTATAACTTAAAACCAGGAGATGTTATCGCAGTAAGAGAAAAGTCTAAAACTTTAATAAATATTTTAGAAGCAGTTAAAACTTCTAAAGTTCAAAATTACAGTTGGTTAGAGTTTGATAGCAAACAATTAGTAGGGAAATTCATTCAATTACCAAATAGGGATGAAATTCCAGAAAATATTAACGAGCAGTTAATCGTTGAATTATTCTCTAAATAATAATTAAATTAGAATTCACTAAAAACTTTTTGAAAATGGCAATATTAGCTTTCCAAAAACCAGAAAAAGTTATCATGATAGAATCAAACGACTTTGTTGGTCAGTTTGAGTTCCGTCCTCTTGAGCCTGGTTTTGGTTTAACAATAGGTAATGCATTACGTAGAATTTTATTATCTTCTTTAGAAGGTTATGCGATAACTGCAATTAAAATTGAAGGTGTTGAGCATGAATTTTCTACTATCAAAGGAGTGGTTGAAGATGTTACGGAAATAATTTTAAATTTAAAGCAAGTTAGATTAAAAAACCAAATTGACGATAACGAAGCAGAAAAAGCTGTTATATCAATTAGCGGTAAAGATCAATTAACAGCTGGTGATTTAGGAGTTTACTTAAGTGGTTTTCAGGTTTTAAACCCAGACCATGTAATTTGTAACATGGATCCATCTGTAAAATTAAATATCGAATTAACAATTGAAAAAGGAAGAGGATATGTTCCTGCAGAAGAAAATAAATCTAATTCTGCTAGTGTAGGAACAATTGCATTAGATGCAATTTTTACTCCGATTAAAAATGTTAATTACAGTGTTGAGAATTTCAGGGTTGAGCAAAAAACTGATTATGAAAAATTAATCATCAATATCAAAACTGATGGTTCAATTCACCCTAAGGATGCTTTAAAAGAAGCTGCGAAAATTTTGATTCACCATTTCATGTTATTTTCTGATGAGAAAATTACTTTGGATACAGAAGAGAAATCTGCTGCAGATGAGTTTGATGAGACATCATTACATATGAGACAATTGTTAAAAACGAAATTAGTAGATATGGATTTATCTGTTAGGGCGTTAAATTGTTTAAAAGCTGCTGATGTTGAAACTTTAGGAGATTTGGCTTCTTACAATAAAAACGATTTATTGAAATTTAGAAATTTTGGTAAAAAGTCTCTTACTGAATTGGAAGAGTTGGTTATTAGCAAGGGATTATCTTTCGGGATGAATGTTGCTAAATATTTAGATAAAGAATAATTGATTTAGAATTTAGAAACTGAAAAGAGATGAGACACGGAAAGAAAGTTAATCATTTAGGCAGACAAAAAGGTCACAGAAGAGCTTTATTGTCGAATTTGGCATCAAGCTTAATTGAACATAAAAGAATTAGTACAACATTAGCAAAAGCAAAAGCATTAAAAGTTTATGTTGAGCCTTTATTAACTAAGGCGAAATCAGACTCTATGCAATCCAGAAGAGTAGTTTTCTCTTATTTACAAAATAAAGAATCTATTAAAGAACTTTTTGGTGTAATTGCTCCTAAAATTGCTGACAGACCAGGTGGTTACACTAGAATTTTAAAAACAGGACATAGATTAGGTGATGCTGCGGAAATGTGTATTATTGAATTAGTTGATTTCAATGAAACATATTTAGTTGCTACTGAGAAAAAGAAAGCAAGAAGAAGTAGAAAGCCAAAAGCTAGTGCTCCAGTTGTTGAAAAGTCTTCAAGTGTTGTTGAAGATGCACAAGTAGAGGATGTTGATTCTTCAAATGAAGAAAAACAAGACTAATGATTTTAGTTGATATTTTTTTTACAAAGGATAGTATGAAAATACTATCCTTTTTTTAATTTTACACAGATATTAATTTTTTAGTTTATTTACAATTAGTAGGGATGAAATATACTTTAAAGAAAAAAGCGGTTTTGGTATTAGAGGACGGGAAAGTTTATCATGGCAAAGCATTAGGAAAGATTGGTACTACAACAGGAGAGATTTGTTTTAATACTGGTATGACAGGTTATCAAGAAATTTTTACAGACCCATCGTATTATGGTCAGATTACTGTGATGACTACTCCTCATATTGGTAATTATGGTACTAAAGCAGATGAAATAGAATCGGAAACTATAAAAATTAGAGGGATGGTTTGTAAAAACTTTTCAACATATTATTCGAGATATGGAGAAGCTAAGAGTTTACAAGATTATTTTGAAGAACAAGGTTTAGTTGGGATTAGTGATTTAGATACTAGATCTTTAGTGAAATATATTAGAAATAAAGGCGCAATGAATGCGATTATTTCATCAGAAACAGATGATGTAGAATTTTTGAAATCTGAATTAGCAAAAGTTCCATCAATGGAAGGACTTGAATTGTCATCTATAGTGTCTACAAAAGAGGTATATTATTATGGAAATCCAGAATCTCAGTATAAAGTATCGGTTTTAGATTTGGGAGTAAAAAAGAATATCTTAAGATGCTTGGCAGAAAGAGGTGTTTATTTAAAGGTATTTCCTCATAATACTAAAGCTGAACAGTTGTTAGAATGGGGTCCGGATGGTATATTTTTATCAAATGGTCCTGGTGATCCAGCAGTAATGATTGATGTTCAGGAGGAAGTGAAAAAAATTGTTAGTCACGATAATCTACCAGTTTTTGGTATTTGTTTGGGTCATCAAATGTTAGCTCATGCACATGGTATCAAAACCTATAAGATGCATAATGGACACAGAGGGATTAATCACCCAATTAGAAATGAAATTTCAGGTATATGTGAAGTAACATCTCAAAATCATGGTTTTGTGGCAAGTATGGAAGATGTTCAGAAGTCGGAAAATGTAATTTTAAGTCATTTACATTTAAACGATAACACAGTTGCTGGAATACAAATTAAAAATAAACCAATATTTAGTGTTCAGTTTCATCCAGAATCATCTCCAGGTCCAAATGATTCTAGATATTTATTTGATCAATTTGTAGAAAATTTAAAAAAAAGTAATCAAAAAGTAAATTAATAAAAGTTATGAGTTACATTGCAAAAGTTCACGCGAGACAAATTCTTGACTCCAGAGGAAATCCTACTGTAGAAGTTGAGGTTATTACAGAGAATGGTATCATGGGTAGAGCAGCAGTTCCTTCTGGAGCATCAACTGGTGTTCATGAGGCTGTTGAGTTAAGAGATGATGATAAATCTAAGTATTTAGGTAAAGGAGTTGAAAAAGCGGTTAAAAATGTTAACGACCAATTGAATGAAGCTTTAGTTGGAAGACATATATTTGATCAGAATGAAATTGACCATGTAATGTTAGAGTTAGATGGTACAAAAAATAAAAGTAAATTAGGCGCAAATGCAATTTTGGGAGTTTCATTAGCAACTGCTAAGTGTGCAGCTGATAACTTAGGTTTACCTTTGTATAGATATATTGGTGGTGTTAATGCTAATACTTTACCAATTCCAATGATGAATATTATCAATGGAGGTTCGCATGCTGATAACTCAATTGATTTCCAAGAGTTTATGATTGCTCCGGTAGGTGCAGAATCTTTTAGCCATGCTTTAAGAATGGGAGCAGAGATTTTCCACAACTTAAAATCGGTATTAAAATCAAAAGGTTTAAGCACAAACGTTGGTGATGAAGGAGGTTTTGCTCCAAATTTAGGGTCAAATGAAGAAGGTTTAGAGGTAATTATGCAGGCTATCGAAAAAGCTGGTTACAAACCTGGTCAGGATATATTTATTACTATGGATGCTGCTGCTTCAGAGTTTTATAAAAAAGATGAAAAATTATACCATTTACACAAATCATCAGGTGAGAAATTAACTTCATCAGAAATGGTTTCTATGTGGGCAAATTTAGCAGCTAAATATCCTATTATTTCAATTGAAGACGGTTTAGATGAGGATGATTGGACAGGTTGGAAAGAATTAACTGATAAATTAGGTAAAAAAATCCAATTGGTTGGTGATGATTTATTTGTAACGAATGTAGATAGATTAAGTGAAGGTATTAAGCAAGGAGTAGGTAACTCTATTTTAGTTAAAGTAAACCAGATTGGTTCATTAACCGAAACTATCAACGCTGTTGATATGGCACATAGAGCATCTTATACATCAGTTATGTCACACAGATCAGGAGAAACTGAAGATGTTACTATTGCAGATTTAGCTGTAGCATTAAATACTGGGCAAATTAAAACAGGTTCTGCATCTAGAACGGATAGAATTGCAAAATACAATCAATTGTTAAGAATTGAGGAGCAATTAGGTTCTTCTGCAAGATACTTAGGTAAAGATTTAAAATTTGTTTAATTAGCAGATTTTATAAAATTAAAAGGTCGGATGATTTCATCCGACCTTTTTTTATTTTACATTTTTAATTAAAAATGCATATTCTAGAGCAACTTCTTTATAATATTCGTATCTTCCTGATGCACCACCATGTCCAACTTCCATATTTGTTTTTAGTAAAATAGGATTTTTACCGCTATTGTATTCCCTTAATTTAGCTACCCATTTTGCAGGTTCCCAATATTGAACTTGAGAATCGTGTAATCCAGTAGTAACTAGTAAAGCCGGATAATTAATATTTTGCACATTATCATAAGGACTGTATTTTTTCATGTAAAAATAATAGTCTGGTTCGTTAGGGTTACCCCATTCATCATACTCTCCAGTAGTTAAAGGAATCGAATCATCTAACATAGTAGTTAAAACATCTACAAAAGGAACCGCAGCAATAACAGCTTTCCATAATTGCGGTTCCATATTGATAATTCCTCCCATTAACATACCACCAGCACTACCACCTAAAGCACATAAATAATTAGGCGAAGTAAATTTTTGCTCTACAAGATATTTACCACAGGAGATAAAATCTGTAAAAGTGTTCATTTTTTTCAATAGTTTTCCATCCTCATACCAATTACGTCCCATATCCTCACCACCCCTAATGTGAGCAATTGCGAAAACAAAACCACGTTGTAATAAAGATAAACGAGCAATGCTAAAAGTAGCATCAGAAGAAATTCCGTAAGAACCATAAGCGTATAACAATGTAGGATTTTCACCATTTTTCACCATATTTTTATGGTAAATAATTGAGATTGGAATTTTAGTTTCGTCCTCGGCAGTTGCCCATAAGCGTTCTGTTATATATTCGCTTGGATCGTAACCTCCAATTACTTTTTGTTGCTTTTTTATTTCTTTATTTTGATTATTTAAATTAAAATCAATAACTGTACTAGGTATTTTTAAACTGGTAAAAACATATCTAAAAGTTTCGCTATCAAAATTAGGGTTACTTCCAGATTGCGCCATATAACTTGGCTCTTCTAAATCAATAAAATATTGCGATTGATTATTGAGATTAATTACTCTAAATCTTGTTAAACCATTATTTCTTTCGTCAACAACTAAAAACCCATTAAAAATATCTAAGCCCTCAATTAAAGTTTGTTTATCATGAGGTAAAATTTCAGTCCAATTTTCTTCTTTTGTATTAGATATATCAGTAACACATAATTTAAAATTTTGTGCATTCCAATTAGATAAAATGTAAAAATGATTTTTGTAATGATAAACACTATATTCATGATTTCTACGTCGAGGGCAAAAAATTTTAAACTCCTCATTAGGTCGATTAGCATTTAGGTATCTGTATTCGGTTGAAACAGTACTTTGCGAACCAATCATGATAAATTCTTTAGATTTTGCAGTGTACACAGATGTAGTAAACGTATCGTCTTCTTCGATGTAAACAATTTTATCCTCACTTATTGGAGTTCCTAAAATATGTTTCATGATTTTAAACGACCGCAAAGTGTTTTCATCCTTTAAAGTGTAAAAAATCGTTTTTCCATCATTTGCCCATGCAAAACCACCAGAAGTATTAGGTATTTCATCAGGTAATATTTCGCCAGTGATATTATTTTTAAAATAGATTGTGTATAATCTTCTAGAAACAAAATCTACGCTATATGCTAAAATAGAATTTTGAGTGTTAAACTCTACTTTTCCCATTCCACAATAGCTTTTACCAATAGCTAAATCATTAACATTTAAATAAATTTCTTCCTCGGCAATTAAATCACCAAGTTTACGGCAGTAAAAAGGATATTGAACACCTTCTTCGTATTTTTGATAATAATAATAGCCATCTAAAAAAAATGGAACAGAGCTTTCTTTAGGGTCTATTCTGCCTACAATTTCATTGTAAATCTCATTTTGTAAACCCTCCTCCAATTTAAAATAAGCGTTTGTATATTCATTTTCTTTATTCAGATAATCAATAACTTCAGGATTATCTCTATCATTTAACCAATAATAATTGTCAATTCTTTTATCGTTGTGAATTTCCAGTTCATGAGGAATTTTTTTGCAAATAGGTGCGCTTGTCATACAATCAATTTTAATTTAAATTTTAGCGAAAATACTAAAAAACCCTGATATCAATTTTTTTGATTAAAAAGGTAGTAGGAATATTAACGAAATGTAAGTAACTTTATGCCATTAACCTTTTCCAAATAAATTAGAAGAATATGGGATGTTCAGGATGTTCAACAGGAAGAGGTACCGATGGAATACCTAAAGGATGTAATAATAACGGGAGTTGCGGAACAGGAGGTGGATGTAATAAATTAAATGTTTTTGATTGGTTAGCGAATATGCAATTACCATCAAATCAAAAACCATTTAATATTGTTGAAGTTAGGTTTAAAAACGACCGCAAAGAGTTTTTTGTTAACGATGAGGGCCTAGCTTTAAAGCAAGGAGATATTGTTGCAACAGAAGCAGCTACAGGGCACGACATTGGTACAGTTTCCCTTACGGGTGAGTTGGTAAAATTACAACTCCAAAAATATAAAGTAAAAACGGATGGTTTGCTTAAGCTATATCGTTTAGCAAAACCTTCGGATGTTGAAAAATGGCAAGAAGCCATTGCTTTAGAAAAACCAACCATGACACAAGCTAGAAAGTTTGCGATTGACCTAGGTTTAGAAATGAAAATTTGCGATGTAGAATTTCAGGGAGATAAAACTAAAGCAACATTTTATTACACTGCTGAAGGTAGGGTTGATTTTAGAGAATTGATTAAAGTGTATGCTAGTACATTTAAAATAAGAATTGAAATGCGCCAAATTGGTGCACGACAAGAAGCTTCCAAGCTTGGAGGTTTAGGTGCTTGTGGTCGAGAATTGTGTTGCTCGTCTTGGTTAACAGATTTCAGAACTGTTTCAACTGGTGCAGCTCGTTATCAGCAACTTTCTTTAAATCCACAAAAATTAGCAGGACAATGCGGTAAATTAAAGTGTTGTTTAAATTATGAGTTGGATAGTTACTTAGATGCTGTTAGAGATTTTCCAGATACCAATATTAATTTAAAAACTGCCGAGGGGTTGTATAAGCATTTTAAAACCGATATTTTTAAAGGAATTATGTGGTATGTAAATACCGATGATGGATATAAAATGGTAGCGGCTACAACAAATCGTGTTAAAGAAGTGATAGAGGCTAATAAAAAGGGTGAGAAACCTGCTGTTTTATCTGATATTGTTGAGAAAGAAGAAAAAGTGAAAGAGCCAACATATCAAAATGTTGTTGGACAGGATGATTTAACAAGGTTTGATAATAAATCTAAAGGGAATAAAAACCGCCCAAAAAATCGTCCGCACTTTAAAAAAAACAAACCAAAAAATAATTCATCCAATAATAATATGTAATTTTAAGCTTCCAATTTCGGAAGCTTATTTTATTTTTATAAAATGTTTAAAATTCCATTTGTAATATCCTTATTGGTTTTACTTGTATCGTGTAACAACTCCACTGTTTATACCGAGTATTATAATTTTAATAATCAGGATTGGAGTCAAAACAAAATGTTAGTTTATTCAACTCCTAGTATACCTAAATCTACCGAACCTTTAGTTTTTGAAATTCATTTCAGACATAATATCGATTATAAATATCGAAACATTTGGTTATTTACAGAACTACAACTTCCTAATGGAACTATAAAAAAAGATACTATACAAAAGGTATTTATGCAAACCAATGGCGAATGGATGCAAGATATTGAAGGTTCTGGAAATTTAAAAGAATCGCACGTAACTCTTTTTGCTTTAAAAGATGCGCCAGAAGGTAAGTATGTTTTAAAAGTTCAACATGCAATGAGAGATGACAAATTACAAGGGATTTTAGATGTAGGGTTTAAAATCAATAAAATTGAATAAATTATGGTGACAGAGTCTAAATTAAAATTGTATAAAAAAATCATAAAATTCTTTTGGATTTTTTCTATTGGCGGATTATTTACAGTTTTTTTACTATTTTTTGGTATAGCTAAATTCGAGATTTTTGGACCACTACCAAGTTTCGAAGAATTAGAAAATCCAAATATTCAACTTGCCTCAGAAGTAATTTCATCCGATGGTAAAGTACTGGGAACTATATTTGCTCAAAATAGGTCTATTTCTTATTATGAAGAATTGTCGCCCTATCTTCCAAAAGCATTAGTAAGTACAGAGGATGAAAGATTTTACGAACATTCTGGAATTGATGCAAAAAGCGTATCAAGAGCAGTGTTAAAATTAGGAAAAGCCGGTGGAGGTAGCACAGTAACACAACAATTATCTAAAATGTTGTTTACAGGAATTCGTTCTAAAGGGTTAAGCGCAATAAAACAAAAGTTAAATGAGTGGGTTATTGCTGTGCAATTGGAACGTCAATATACCAAAGAAGAAATTATTGCAATGTATTTTAATAAATTAGATTTTGTGAATAATGCAGTTGGTATAAAATCCGCAGCAAGAATTTATTTTAGTAAAGAACCCAACGAATTGAATATTCAAGAATCTGCTTTATTGGTTGGTATGGCAAAAAATCCTTCGTTGTTTAATCCAAAACGTTTCCCCGAAAGATCAGTTGAAAGACGAAATGTTGTTTTGTATCAAATGATGCGAAATAAGTACATAACTCGTGAGGAATTTGATTCTTTAAAGGTTTTACCATTAGAATTACGTTTGAATGAAGCTAGTCATGATAGCGGAATTGCAACTTATTTTAGAGAAGAAGTTCGAAAAGAGTTAAAAAATATTTTCCATACTTTGAAAAAACCAGACGGAACAGATTACGATATTTATAGAGATGGTTTAAAGATTTATACAACAATAAATTATCAAATGCAGTTATATGCAGAAAAAGCTGTTAAAACTCATTTATCGGAAGAGTTACAACCAGCATTTTATGAGCATTGGAGTAAAAAGAGTGATAAAATTAAAAAGTTTGCGCCATTTTATTTTGAGGGAATGAGTGATGATAAAAAAGCTGAAATGGTAGAGGAAATAATTTTAAATGGAATTAGAAATACACCAAGATATAAATTAGCGTTGGAAAAACAAGAGGATTTATTAGAGAAGTATAGAGAATTTAATAGAGCTTATTACGAAATTATAGTTTTAAAAGATAGAAAAGTTAGAGTGGAAAATGAGCGTATTTCTAAACAAATTGAACTAAATGCTATCAGAAGAGATACTTCTACAAGTGATGAAGTTTTAGAAAAACGTGAAAGAATTGAGGAGTTGTTAGAAGTTTTAAAAGATAGTTTAGAATATTATACTGAGGAGATTTTAGATAGAGAGCCTAATTTTGAAAGTTTGAAAAAATCGTACATGGTGGTTTGGAAACCATTTGATGAAAAAATGCAAAAGGAATTTAAAAAGCCTGTTCGAATGACTATCTTTACTTGGAAAGGCGAACGAGATACCGTTATGAGTCCTAGGGATAGTGTTATTCATCATAAATGGTTTTTACGTTCCGGTTTAATGTCGGTAGACCCTAAAACTGGGTATATTAAAGCATGGGTAGGTGGGATTGATTATAAGTATTTTAAATACGATCACGTAAGAGCAACCCGACAAGTAGGCTCAACATTTAAGCCTTTTGTATATGGGACAGCTATAGAAAATGGTATTTCACCTTGCGATAAAATTTTAAACCAGCCCGTAACTATTCCTAGAGGAATGCATGGTTTGGAGCAAGCTTGGACTCCAAAAAACTCGGCAAAATCACCTTTAGATGGAGAACCATTGTCTTTAAAAATGGCATTAGCCAACTCTATTAACTCCATAACTGCTAAAATCATGAAAGATTTCGGCCCAAATGCAGTGATAGATTTAGCTCGCAGATGTGGTTTATCAGGTGCTATAGAGCCTGTTCCATCTATTTGTTTAGGTACACCAGATGTTTCCTTGTTTGAAATGGTTGGTGCTTATAGCGTTTTTGCTAATAAAGGTATTTATGTTCAGCCTACATTTATTTTAAGAGTAGAAGATAAAAACGGAAATGTAATTTATACTCCTCGTCCGGTTAGACGCGAGGCAATGACAGAGGAAAATGCTTATAAAATGTTAGAGTTATTAAGTGGTGTGGCGGATTATGGCGAAAGAGTTAATGGAAAGTCAACTTTTGGTACTGGGGTGAGGTTGCGTTCTGGAAGACCTTATGGTGGTATTCCATATGATGTAAAAATTGCAGGTAAAACTGGTACAACTCAAATGCAAAGCGATGGTTGGTTTATGGGAATTACACCAGATTTAGTAACGGGCGTTTGGACAGGTTGTGAGGATAGATCGGTTCACTTTTTATCTTTAAACTTAGGTATGGGAACAAATACAGCATTGCCAATTTGGGGGTATTATATGAATTATATTTACAAGGACCCAAAAATTAAAATTGCAAAAGGATCGTTTGAAAAACCCGAATCTTTATTGGATGTAAATTTTGATTGCAATAAAGCCGATGAAGTAAGAGATTTTGGTAAAAAACCTAATAAAGATTTTTAGTGATATGGTAAAAGATTGGCGTTTTGAGGACAATAAGTTAAAAAGAAGTTTTGTATTCGAAAACTTCATTCACGCTTGGGGATTTATGAATAGTGTTGCCTTAATTGCCGAAAAAATGAATCATCATCCGCTTTGGTTAAATGTGTACAATAAGGTAGAAATTGAATTATCTACTCATGATGCGGGTAATACTGTTACACAAAAGGATATTGATTTGGCAAAAGCTATTAACAATCTATTATAAAAATATTCACAATTGTTATTTTGCTTTTGTAATTGATTTGTTTGTGTAGATAATTTTGTAGATTTGCAACTTCGTTTTATTTAAAACGCTTAAAAAGACTTTAAAAAATTGAAAATATAGAACTATGAGAATGAAAAGAACAAAAATTGTTGCTACCCTAGGGCCAGCTTCATCTAGTGAAGAAATGATTAAAAAAATGTATCAAAATGGCTTAGATGTTTGCCGTTTAAATTTTTCTCATGGTGATTACGATGTTCATTTACAAAATATCCAAACAATACGTAAGGTTAATAAGGATTTAAATGCAAATATTGCAATTTTAGCCGATTTACAAGGACCTAAATTGCGTGTTGGTGTTATGGAAAATGATGGGGTGGAGGTAAACGTAGGAGATAGAATTATTTTTACAACAAATAAGTGTGTTGGTACAAAAGAAAAGGTATATATGACATACCAAAACTTCCCTAACGATGTTAAGCCTGGTGAGGCTATTTTGATTGATGATGGTAAGTTAAAAGTTGTTGTAGAATCCTCTAACCAAATTGATGAAGTTGTTTGTGTTGTAGAGCATGGTGGTATTTTAAAAAGTAAAAAAGGTGTTAACTTACCTAATACTAAAGTTTCGTTACCATCTTTAACCGAGAAGGATTTAAACGATTTAAAATTTATTTTACAACACGATGTGGAGTGGTTAGCATTATCTTTTGTAAGATGTGCTCAAGATATTTTAGAGTTAAAAGAAATATTAGCGGCTAATAACAGTCATGCTAAAGTTATCGCAAAAATCGAAAAACCAGAAGCTATCCTAGCAATCGATGAAATTATCGAAGCAACAGATGCTATCATGGTTGCTCGTGGGGATTTAGGTATCGAAGTACCATATCAAGATGTTCCTTTGTTACAAAAAATGATGATTAAGAAGTGTTTAAAAGCCTCTAAACCTATCATTGTAGCTACTCAAATGATGGAAAGTATGATTGAGGGTATAACGCCTTCTCGTGCAGAAGTAAACGACGTTGCAAATGCGGTAATGGATGGTGCTGATGCTGTAATGTTATCTGGTGAAACCTCTGTGGGTTTACATCCAGATTTAGTTATCCAAACTATGTCTAATATTGCGTCTAAAGTAGAAAGTTTCGAAGGAATTTATCATCCAGAATTAGATCCAGTATATAAAAAAGATAGATATATTACTGATCATGTTTGTAATTCTACAGTTTATATGGCTAAGCATACTGGAGCTAAAGCAATTGCTACAATGTCTTACTCAGGTTATACGGCTTATGTATTGTCTTCTCGTCGTCCAAAAGCGTATGTTTACGTGTTTACAAGTAACCGTAATATATTAAACACAGTTAGTTTAATTTGGGGTGTTAAAGGGTTTTATTATGATGACAATACCAGTACCGAAAAAACGATGCAAGACGTTCAAAAAATATTGAAAGAAAATGGATGTTTAGAAAAAGGAGATTTCTTTTTACACATGGTATCTATGCCAATAGATAAAAGTGGAAAATCCAATACCGTTTTATTAAGCGAAGTAGAATAATTTATATAATTAATTGTAAAAAAGGTTTAAGATTCGTTCTTAAACCTTTTTTAATATAATAAACTGTTTGGTAATCACCACTCCGGCTTACAGCCACCTCGCTTCAAGGCAAGGAGTTGTGTTACTTAAGAAAACTTCGTTTTTATTTACTAAGTTTTTTCTACGTAGTGCTTAACTGCTTTCCCTGGGTAAAGCTGCCGAAGGCTGAAAGGGGATAGATTTTAAAGATCATATTGTATATTATCAAATTTATTCGTTCTTAAACCTTTTTTATTTTAAACTCATTTTATCTTATGATTAAGTTATCCGTTTTTGCATCTGGTAGTGGTACTAACGCCGAAAAAATATACGAATATTTTAAGGGTAATGATTTAGTTAAAATTGATACTGTGGTGGTATCTAACCCAAACGCGGGTATTATACAGCGCAGTAAAAACTGGGGAGCTGATGTAATTATTTTAGATAAAAAAGAGTTTAAATCCACCAACAATTTAGCACAAGAATTACAAAAACGCGAAACAAAATTAATCATTTTAGCAGGTTTTTTATGGTTAATTCCAACAAGTTTAACCTCTGCATTTCCTAATAAAATTATCAATATACACCCATCCTTACTGCCAAAATACGGTGGCAAAGGAATGTATGGAGCAAAAGTTCATCAAGCAGTTTTTGATGCAAAAGAAAAGGAAAGCGGAATAACTATTCATTTTGTAAATGAAGAATACGACAAAGGAGC
>JACCEE010269297.1_pt1 | contig 38656 bp, 32 predicted proteins | sample 7449931 | NCBI WGS metagenome assembly JACCEE01 (sample SAMN15323457, study PRJNA562643) | freshwater metagenome | isolation source: river surface water | place: USA:Blue River Watershed | collected 2017-08-19 | reverse complement strand
TCACTCCCTGCAGCGCTGAATAGCACCTTTGATAGTTTACGTGCACCGCCCTCGGCACGCGGCGCGATTCAAGACATCAGTTATCGCAGCATGCGAAGTTGGGGTCTGAGTTCTGAACTGATGGATTTGCTGTTAGATACACCACCTCAGCAAGAGCGTCTCGGCTCGCTCTTACGAATCAGTCTGGGATTATTAGCAGATGCCAGCAAACCGTATGCTGAGCACACTGTGGTTGATCAAGCTGTTTCCGTATGCGCCGCAGACCGTGAGCTTTCGCGCGCTAAAGGCGTGGTGAATGCTGTCTTGCGACGTTTTTTACGTGAACGCGATCGTTTGTTACGCACCGCGACTGCCTCTGAAGAAGCGCAGTGGAATTATCCGCAATGGTGGATAGATAAGCTGCGCACAGATTGGCCGAATCAATGGGAAGATATTCTGCAAGCAGGCAATACTCGCCCGCCACTCACATTGCGAGTGAATCGCCGTCAAGGTAGTGTTGAAGACTATCTTGAACTACTTACTCAGCACCAGATAGCAGCGACGCAATTGGGGCCCTGGGCAGTGCGCCTGACGCAGCCAACGCCCGTCTCTGACATTCCAGGCTTTCTGCAAGGACGAGTCTCTGTGCAAGATGCCGCAGCGCAGTTGGCCGCACCTTTGATACAGCTTGAGCCGGGTATGCGGGTCTTAGATGCCTGCGCCGCACCCGGAGGCAAGAGCCTGCACATGCTTGAAACAGACGATATTTCATTGGTGGCGTTGGACAATGATGAATCTCGGTTAGCCCGCGTAGCGGACAATCTTGATCGACTGGGTTTCAAAGCCGAGCTGCGTTGTGGCGATGCGCGCCGCAAGGATTGGTGGGATGGACAGGCGTTTGATCGAATTTTGGCCGATGTGCCCTGCACGGCTTCGGGCATAGTGCGGCGCCATCCGGATATACGCTGGCTTAGGCGACCAGAAGATGCCCGTTCCTTGGCTAAGTTAGGCTCCGCCATTTTGGATAACTTGTGGAGCATGCTGCGGCCAGGTGGGTTGATGCTGTTTGTTACCTGCTCGGTCTGGCCTGAGGAGTCCGAGTTACAGGCTGAGGCCTTCTGCCAACGTCACTCCTGTGTGCGCCTGCCCACCCCAGGGCAGCTTGTCCCAAGATCCGCCGAGGGCGATGATCATGACGGATTGTTTTACGCGCTACTCCAAAAGCCCTTGTTTTGATACTATCGCCGAGTTGCTTGGAGCGTGGTTTTTTTACCACTCTGCGATCGCACCCTCTCTGGCACATCTGGGCAAGGTAAGAATACGTGGGATTTTTCAGGCTAGTGCCACCTAAACATCAACGTCACACACTAAGCGTTCTCTGGATTGGGATCCAAAAACTGCTTTTGGGTTTCTGGCTAGGAGCGCTGTGTTTGATTACCGCGGCACCCGCCGTGGCTGCGGAAGGTATTGAGTTTGTCGATGCCACTCTTTCAGCGACCGACGAAGGCTATTCGCTATCCAGTAATTTTTCTGTCGAGCTTACGCACGCGTTAGAAGATGCGTTATCGCGCGGTATTCCTCTACACTTCAAACTCCAGCTTGAAGTCTCTAGGTCTCGTTGGTATTGGCTTGACGATGTCGCCATTAAATCCAGCCGTAACATACGTATTTCATACAACGTACTCACGCGTCAGTATCGCGCATCCGTTGACGGCAATCTGTATCGAAGCTTCGCACAACTGGATGACGTACTGGCTTTGCTGCGTCACCCGGGACGTTGGCTAGTTGCAGAACCTAACGCACTGAAAGCTGACGCCAACTACACCGTTGCTATTCAATTTGGTCTAGATGTTTCTCAACTTCCCAAGACCATACAAGTGACGGCATTAGGTAGTGGTGATTGGAAAATGTCGTCGGGTTGGACGCGCTTTAACTACAAGGCCGAGGCTAAGTGACGCGCGCACTTCGTTATCTTTTAATCGCTGCCGCCATGACGGTCAGCATGCTGCTGTTTCTGTTAGCGACTGTCAGCGACAACACACGATTATTTGATTCTTATTACTCATGGATAGTGGGTGCCAACGTACTGGTAGGCACAGCATTGTTTGTGTTGGTGTTATTTCTGCTTGCTCGCTTAATTAGTCGCTATCGTCGCAAACGTTTTGGTTCGCGCTTGATGACGCGGCTGGTGCTGATGTTTACCTTGATAGGTGTTTTACCGGGCTTAGTGATTTATTTAGTTTCGGTGCAATTTGTGTCGCGATCAATTGAATCATGGTTTAACGTGAAAGTTGAAACCGCTCTTGAGTCTGGTCTCACGCTAGGTCGCAGCGCACTCGATGCCTCACTCAAAGATTTGCGTTTGAAAGCACGCGCTGTTGCTTCTGAACTTTCTGAAATGCCGGACTCCATGTTGGCAGCGCAGTTAGCACGCGCGATTGAACGCAATCAATTAAATGAAGCGATCGTTGTTTCTGGTACGGGTCAATTAGTCGCCAGTACTAGCAGCGCCTTGTCTAATCTTGTGCCTGACATGCCAACGGCTGCGATGATTTCGCGTGCCAAATCGATGGGCGGGTATGGATTAATCGAAGGGGGCAATGAAGGTCTTAGTAGCGCCACTGATGGTGAATCCACTACATCATCAACTAATGCGAAGGGCGGCTTGCGACTACGCGTGTTGGTCACGATCCGAGGTGATGGCTCATTGATGTCACTTAATAGCCAGCCGCGCTATCTGCAGGTCACACAAGCTGTGCCTGAACAATTAAGTGCAAACGCAGAAGCGTTGCGCATCGCCTATGGTGAATATCAAGAGCGATCTTTGGCGCGCGCTGGCTTACGAAATTTTTATCTGATCACACTCACACTCACCTTGTTACTAGCTATTTTTGCAGCGATGGTGAGCGCATTTCTTTTAGCAACTGATTTAGCAAAACCTTTGCTATTACTAGCCGAGGGTACGAAAGCTGTAGCAGAAGGCGATCTCTCGCCACGCCCAATAGCAGCCAGCTCAGATGAATTGGGCACGTTGACTAAATCATTCAACATCATGACTTCTCAGCTGGCCGACGCACGCGAAACCGTTGAGCGCAATCGCAAAGAAGTTGAAGACGCCAAGGCCTATCTCGAATCTGTGTTGGCCAATATGTCAGCTGGTGTGATGGTGTTGGATGATCAACTTCGCTTCGTGACATTTAATGCATCGGCTGAAAAAATTCTGTATCAAAATTTATGGCCCTATCTCGGTCTTTCATTCGCCAGTATCGACACCCTCGCAGCATTTAGTGCGCCAATCGTAGAGGCCTTCTCTGGGCAAAGTGCACATGCGGCGATGAGTGATGGCGATCCGCTGATACAGCAATGGCAGCAGCAAATTGAAATTCCACGTCGTCTAATCGGTCAAAAAGTAGACACGGAAATCACGCTGCTGGCTCGCGGTGCACGACTACCGGTAGGTACAGGACTCGGCCATGTGGTGGTATTCGATGATATTTCTGATCTGATTTCAGGGCAGCGTTCAACTGCATGGGCTGAAGTAGCAAGGCGTCTCGCTCATGAAATTAAAAATCCGCTGACGCCGATTCAGCTGTCTGCTGAACGTCTCATGATGAAACTTCAAACCAAGCTTAGTGGCGATGATGCCGCTTTACTTGAGCGAGGTACGAATACGATAGTGAATCAAGTCGTCGCTATGCAGCAGATGGTCGATAACTTTCGTGATTATGCAAAAACACCGCCGCCTGTTCTTAAACCCTTAGAACTGAATCACTTGATTACAGAAATTCTTGATCTGTATGGTGGCATGCGCAGTAACGACCAATTAATCACACACTTAGATGTCGATCTGCCCAAGATCATGGGCGATGCAACCCAGCTACGGCAAGTGGTGCACAACTTATTACAAAACGCTCAGGACGCCACCAGTGAATTAAACGGCGAACGTACGCCGCACATCGATGTGCGTACCGAGTCGATACGCTATAGCGATGCCGATGGCGCCACCCGCATCGCCGTTAGCTTAAGCATTACCGATAACGGCCCGGGTTTTGATTCCAAAGTCATGGCCAGAGCGTTTGAGCCCTATGTGACCTCAAAACCCCGAGGTACGGGCTTGGGATTGCCTGTGGTCAAGAAAATTGTGGAAGAACACGGTGGCCGGATTGAACTGCAAAACAGAAAAGATGGGCCTGGAGCTCGGGTTTCCATACTTTTACTTAGGCTCGCAAGTATTTAATCATTTGACATTATTAATTGCAAAAAATACAATTTCCGTACGAGTCCATCGGATTGAGAAAAAGAGGCGGCAATGGCGAACATTCTGGTAGTTGATGATGAAATGGGAATCCGGGAATTGCTCTCGGAAATACTAGGTGACGAGGGTCACGTCGTGACTACGGCCGAAGATGCTAATCAGGCTCGAGATCTTCGACTCTCGAGCTCGCCCGACCTCGTTCTGCTGGATATATGGATGCCTGACATCGATGGCGTCACGCTCCTCAAGGAGTGGCAACGCGATGGTCTGCTGACCATGCCCGTGATTATGATGTCGGGTCATGCCACCATTGATACTGCCGTTGAAGCCACCCGCATCGGTGCGATTAATTTTCTTGAAAAACCTATCTCGCTGCAAAAACTTCTACGCACAGTGCAGCAAGGTTTGTCGTCTGCTCCAGAAACCGCACGCGGGACCATGGTTTCAACCAATGGCCGTTCAACTTCGATACCCGATAAAACAGCGATCCCTGCCGCACCGCATTCTTTCAATGGTCATACTTACTCACCTACCTTAACTACAGGCAATCAGTATTTGCCGCCTGATACTGAATTCCGCGTTTCCTTTGAACTGCCTCTGCGTGAAGCCCGCGATGCATTTGAACGCGCGTACTTCGAGCATCACCTAAAACGCGAAGGCGGCAGTATGACGCGTGTAGCAGAGCGTACCGGACTAGAGCGCACCCATTTGTATCGCAAGCTTAAGCAATTGGGCGTGGAATCAAACAAAGCAGCAAAGAAAACTGGATGACCACACTACGTTTAGTTTACGGAGCGAATCAGAGTCAACGCGAAGACGCGATTAAAACTCAGATCAATCCCGCGCTATTCACCATGGCCTTGCTGGAGGGCGGCGCCGTTAGTAACGCTCCGCTTGACTCTCTGGCATCTATCAAAGTCGTACGCATGGCACCTGGCTGCCCCTGCTGTAGCGGTAACTTAACGATGCGCGTGATGCTCAATCGTGCGCTCAAAGAAAAACCCGATCTGGTATTTTTAAGTTTGGCCAACCCTCTGCATCTCACATCGATCCGAGATTTTTTGCAGGAAGATCAATATTCGGGTAGGCTGAACTTAGGTGTTGATCTTGACTGCGGGGCTATAAATTAATTTTGGCATGCGAATTGCTGTACCTCTTGAAAAATCGTGTAACAGCACCATTTTGGATCATATAGCACTTACTCCAAGGAGCCGGCATGAACCTGATCTATAACAGCGAGCAGTACAGCGTGCTTGAGTTTGGTGCCGAGGCAGAACAAGAAGCCATGCGCTTCGGTGGTTATGAAATTCTCGACAAGCCAGCACAACGCGAAATCTTCATTGCAGGCCCTCTCGCCGAAACCTTCAGACAACATGTGCGCGAGTTAATTGCTACCGCGCCCAGCATGGAAGAGTTTGATGAATTTTTGGATAGCTATGGCTCGCTCATGGCTCAACCTGTCGTACTGCACTAAGCGATAAACAAACGATAGCCAGCACGTGAATGCACAGTAACTCTCGTTTTATTACCAGCAATCAAACGGGCATTCACGACCAGCTGCACGACCTGATTCAACGCCGTGCAGCGTCTGATTATCTCAAGCCCATCGCACCGAGTAGTCGTCTGGCGTTTAACACCGCCTTACGCGCATGGCGAGATACCCATAAATCACACATCATCATTGATGCAGGATGTGGTGTAGGTTTATCCACTCGACGACTCGCCACTCTGCATCCCGATCATTTTGTGATCGGCATTGATCAGTCATCCGATAGATTATCGCGCCAGGTGGAGTGGTCAGGAGATAGCCCGAATAACTTCATCACTGTGCGAGCCGATGTCGTTGATTTCTGGCGATTACTGCATGAGGCTGCGATTTATCCTTCGCACCACTACCTACTCTATCCCAACCCCTGGCCGAAAAAACATCATCTAGCGCGACGCTGGCATGCGCATCCAGTTTTTCCAACACTGCTCGCACTCGGTGGTTTTATTGAATGCCGAAGTAATTGGAAAATCTATGTAGAAGAATTTGCTGCTGCCGTGACGCTGATGAGCGGCATCTCTGCGCAGTGCGAAAATTTTTTGCCTAGCTCTAATCCCTTGACACCCTTTGAAGAAAAATATCTCGCTTCAGGTCATGAGCTTTGGCGGTGCAGTCTACATTTACCCGCTGCTGGCAATCACTGAAAGGCAAGTTAATTTTCGTGTTAACGTTGACACAAATTCACTCTTAGTCGAGCCCTATCATGTGCCAACTGCTGGGCATGAATTGCAATACTCCCACCGACATCGTGTTTAGCTTTACCGGCTTTGCAACACGAGGCGGTGGAACTGACGAACACAAAGATGGTTGGGGAATCGCCTTCTTCGAAGGTGCGGGAGTGCGGCTATTTGTCGATCATCAATCAGCCATTGCCTCACCCGTAGCAGAGCTAATCAAACACTATCCAATCAAATCCACCAACGTCATATCGCATATACGCAAAGCGACGCAAGGTCATGTCGCTCTGGAAAACTGTCATCCATTTATACGTGAACTATGGGGGCGCTACTGGGTGTTTGCCCACAATGGTGATTTGAAGGAATTTTCACCTGAGTTGAATGGCGCATTCCGCCCGGTTGGCACTACCGATAGTGAACGCGCATTTTGTTTTTTATTGCAAGAATTACGCCGCCGCTTCGGCGATACACCACCAGCACAATCTGCACTCACTGAAGCCTTGAGGGAACTGACCACAAACATTGCATCGTATGGTGTGTTTAACATGATGCTCTCGGATGGCTCGGCGTTGTATGCGCACTGCTCAACTCGTTTGCACTACATCATCCGCAAATATCCGTTTACCCAAGCGAAATTGTCTGATGAAGATTTAACGGTCGACTTTTCTGAAGTCACTACGCCGAATGATCAAGTGGCCATCATCGTTACTGAACCCCTGACAACCAATGAAACTTGGCATGCTTTTACTGCAGGTGAGATGAAAGTATTCGTTGATGGTCAGCCAGTGAATTAATTCACTGGCTTCATTTTGCCGACTTTACTGCGCTAACATCACAAATTCGGCGCCAGCCAACTCTGTAACTGTTCTGCACTAACGCCTCGACGCTTGGCCATGTCGGCCAGCTGATCAGCGCCTATTTTTCCGACGCTGAAATATTTCGACTCAGGATGTCCGAAATAAAATCCCGACACAGCAGCGCCCGGAAACATGGCATACGATTCCGTCAGACTCATGCCGATATCTTCGCACTCAAGTATGCGGAACATATCTTGTTTGACCGTGTGCTCAGGACATGCAGGATAGCCCGGTGCAGGACGAATGCCGCGATACGATTCTGCAATCAACTCGGTAGTAGCCAATTTTTCATCGCTGGCATAGCCCCACAAATCTTTGCGCACTCGCTCATGCAAATATTCAGCAAAGGCTTCGGCAAAGCGATCGGCTAATGCCTTGAGCATGATGGATGAATAATCATCATTGGCATCTTCAAAACGCTGCTCGTGTTTTTCAATACCAATGCCTGAAGTCACAGCGAACAGGCCTATGTAATCCGTAATGCCGGAGGATTTAGGGGCGATGAAATCAGCCAGACATTGATTCGGTCTGGCCACACCATCAATGACAGGCTTTTCAGTTTGTTGGCGTAAACCGTAATAAGTGAACGCGATTTCGGTTTTGCTTTCGTCGGTATAGATTTCAATATCATCATCACCAACGGTATTGGCGGGTAAAATCGCCATCACACCATTCGCCGTCAGCCACCGACCTTCTATCAGTTTTTTCAACATCACCTGCGCTTCAGCATACACATTACTCGCTGACTCACCAACCACGGGGTCGGTCAAAATTGCGGGGAACGGACCGGCCAAATCCCAGGTCTGGAAAAACGGACCCCAATCGATGTAGTTAGCCAGCAGCGCGAGATCAACATTTCTAAAATGCCGACGCCCTATGAATTTCGGTTTATGAGGCGCGTATTTATCTTGAAACGACAAACGCATTTTGTTTTTGCGCGCCGCTTCTAACGACAGCATAGGCACGGCCTTTTTACCGGCGTGCTGATGTCGAATACGCTCATAGTCCGTTGCAATCTCACTGATGTAGTGATCACGCGATTCAGGCGTCAGCAACGACTGCGCAACCGACACTGATCGAGAAGCATCGGGCACATACACCACTGGCCCTTCGTAATTCGGCGCGATCTTTACCGCCGTATGAGCACGGCTGGTGGTTGCACCACCAATCATAAGCGGCGTCTTTAATCCACGGAAATACGGATCTCGCTGCATTTCCTTCGCTACGTGAGCCATTTCTTCCAGCGAAGGCGTGATCAAACCCGACAAGCCTATGATGTCTGCGTTTTCTTCTTTGGCTTTAGCGAGAATTTCCGAACACGGCACCATCACACCCATGTTCACCACATCAAAATTATTACACTGCAAAACAACGGACACGATGTTCTTACCAATATCATGCACATCACCCTTAACCGTGGCGATGACGATTTTCCCTTTAGCTTTTGCTGCTTGGCCAGTGCGCTTCTCTTCTGCCAGCTTTTCTTCTTCAATGTAAGGCACGAGATGAGCGACCGCTTGCTTCATCACACGAGCTGATTTCACCACTTGTGGCAAAAACATTTTGCCCTGACCGAACAGATCGCCGACGATATTCATGCCATCCATCAGCGGGCCTTCAATGACATGAATCGGACGACCGCCACGATCCGCCACCTGCTGACGTGCCTCCTCGGTATCTTCAACAATCCACTGTGTGATGCCGTGAATCAGAGCGTGGGATAAACGTTTTTCAACCGGGTTCTCACGCCAAACTAAATTTTGTTCTTCTTTTTTATCGCCGGCTTTTAACGTTGCAGCCAATTCGATCATGCGCTCAGTCGCATCTTCACGACGATTTAACACCACGTCTTCAGCGCGTTCACGCAATTCAGGATCGAGGTCGTCGTAAACACCGACCATGCCCGCATTCACGATACCCATGCTCATACCCGCACGAATCGCGTGATATAAAAACACCGTATGAATTGCCTCGCGAGCGGGATCATTTCCGCGGAATGAAAAACTCACGTTCGATACGCCACCACTGATTTTTGCATGGGGAAGGTTTTCGCGTATCCAGCGAGTAGCTTCGATAAAATCAACGGCGTAATTGTTATGCTCTTCGATACCCGTGGCGATCGCAAAAATATTGGGATCGAAAATAATATCTTCAGGAGGGAAGCCCACTACTTCGGTCAGCATGCGATAAGCACGCTCACAAATTTCAATTTTGCGTTGATACGTATCGGCCTGACCTTTTTCATCAAAGGCCATCACTATCACAGCAGCGCCATAGCGGCGACAGAGTTTGGCTTGGCGCTGAAACTCTTCTTCACCTTCTTTAAGCGAAATCGAATTAACAATCGCCTTGCCCTGAACACACTTTAAGCCGGCTTCGATCACTGACCATTTGGATGAATCGATCATGATCGGTACACGCGCGATATCGGGCTCTGAAGCAATCAAATTCAAAAAGCGCGTCATCGCCGCCACCGAATCAAGCATGGCTTCATCCATGTTGATGTCGATGATCTGCGCGCCATTTTCAACTTGCTGCCTAGCTACCGCTAAGGCTTCTTCATACTGCTCATTCAAAATCATGCGAGCGAAAGCTTTTGAACCGGTGACGTTAGTGCGCTCGCCTACGTTAACGAATAAAGAATCTTCATCAATGACGTAAGGTTCTAAGCCGGACAAACGCATGTGATGCAGATGCGTTGGAATAACGCGCGGAGGAATACTTTTTACCGTCTCAGCAATCGCTTTAATATGCTCTGGCGTGGTGCCACAGCAGCCACCCGCAATATTTACAAACTCGCTTTCGGCAAAATCTTTAAGCAGTGACGATGTGACGTCGGGCGTTTCATCGAAACCCGTATCCGACATAGGATTCGGCAAACCGGCGTTGGGATAAATACAGACGAAGGTTTCGGCGATTTTCGACAACTCTTCAGCATACGGGCGCATCAATGCCGCACCTAATGCGCAATTAAGCCCTATGGTTAAGGGTCGTGCATGACGCACCGAATTCCAAAAGGCCGTTACCGTTTGACCCGACAACACGCGACCCGATGCATCGGTCACGGTTCCAGAAATCATGATGGGTAATTTTTGATTGGTCTCTTCAAAAAACTGATCAATCGCAAATAGCGCAGCTTTACAGTTGAGTGTGTCGAATACCGTTTCTACTAACAGTACATCCGAACCACCTTCAACTAATGCGCGCACCTGGTCATGATAAGCAGCCACCAATTGATCGAACGTCACATTGCGCGCGCCGGGATCATTCACGTCAGGCGAAATCGATGCGGTCTTGGGAGTGGGGCCGAGTGCACCAGCCACAAAGCGAGGTTTATCTGGGGTTGAATACTTATCGCAGGCTGCGCGTGCAATGCGTGCAGCTTGAAGATTCATCTCATACGCCAGATGCGCCATATGGTAATCATCTTGCGCAATCGTGGTCGCACCAAAGGTATTGGTTTCGATCAGATCGGCACCCGCCTCGAGGTATTGTTCGTGTATCTCTTGAATGACGTGCGGCTGCGTTAACGTGAGCAATTCATTATTGCCCTTAACGAAAATCTCTTTACCCGGAACACTGAAATCGGCAAAGCGGGTTCCGCGATAATCTTCCTCAGTTAACTTATAGCGCTGAATCATCGTGCCCATCGCTCCGTCAAGTATCAGGATGCGTTGAGACAGCAATTGTCGTAAGTGAGCTTCGGTAGTTGAGATCGCGTCGCGTTTCATGAACTTATATCGGAAGTGCGCAAATAAAAAACCCGGCCTGCAAAGCGAAGCCGGGTATGCGCGCCGCTTTAGCAGTATTTATTGAGAGCCTTACAGCATCTCTGCGCCCGCAAGCTGGATTTTGACTGGTTTAATCAAATCGGCGCTACTGAATTATACGGGAATTCACTGTTGAATTTGGAAGCACTGCCCAGACTCCATGGCAAAACCCTGAATAAACTGTGCCGCCGCAAGACGCTTACCACCAGGCTTTTGTAGTTCCACTAATTTCAGGGCACCAGTACCGCATGCGACGATGACGCCCTCTGATGTTACTGAGAGAATTTCGCCGGGCTTTCCCTTGGCGTCAACCAAACTTGCTTGCCATATTTTTACGGCCGTCTCATGCAAATGCGCCACCGCTCCGGGAAAAGGATTGAAGGCGTGAATGCGTCTGAGCAGAGTCAGCGCAGGCAAACGAAAATCCAGATCGGCTTCCTGCTTTGAAATTTTTGCTGCGTAAGTCATGCCGTCGGCTGGCTGGGCTTGCGCTGATAAGCCACCATGCTGCAATTTTTTTAGTGCATCAACAATTAGCTCACCGCCCAATGCGGCAAGACGATCGTGCAATGAGCCGGTCGTATCCGTTGGGTTAATACGCTCACTTCGCATCAGCAACATCGGGCCGGTATCCAAGCCCTCATCCATTTGCATGATCGTAATGCCGGTTTCGCTATCACCTGCTTCGATGGCGCGATGTATGGGTGCCGCGCCGCGCCAACGCGGCAACAGCGAAGCGTGAATATTCAAACAACCCATAGGCGGTATAGACAAGATAGAGGCCGGAAGAATCAATCCATACGCCGCCACCACCATTACCTGATGCTCTGTGGCTTTGAGCTGCGCATGCGCGGCGGCGGCCTGATCAGGATATTTGCCGTCCAAACGCAAAGATACGGGTTGCGCAACCGGCATTCCATGCTTTAACGCATAGCTCTTGACGGGCGAAGGCTGCAATTGCATGCCGCGACCCGCAGGACGATCAGGCTGCGTCAGCACCAGCGGAATCTCAAAACCCGCCTCATGCAACTGCGCAAGCGCAACGGCAGCGAACTCCGGTGTACCGGCAAAAATAACTTTCATGCTGAGATTATAGGTGCGGGCTGAACGCCGGACCCAGGGAGATGCTGATTTATTGCGTATTTTATGGCGAGCCAGCGTGGCTGTGCGACGCGGGGCCACGAAAATTAAGCGCTTGGCTTAGCGCCATTAATCGAGAAATATCAGGTTTTTATTAAATCAGTACGCTCGTAGCAATTAGCGAGCGGCCATGGGATGGCGTTCTTTTTTAAGCTCTCGCTCTTCTTTTTGAAGCTTGCTTTTAATACGATTACGCTTGAGTGGTGACAGGTATTCAACAAACACCGTACCTTTGAGGTGATCCATCTCATGTTGCACACACACTGCGAGTAAGCCGTCGGCGTCGAATTCGTGTGAATTGCCCTCCACATCAAACGAGCGAACGCGAACGCGCGAAGGCCGCTCAACGCCATCGTAAATTCCCGGCACAGAAAGACAACCTTCCTCGTAGACCTGACGATCGTCGCTAGCCCACACGATTTGCGGATTAATTAAAACTCGCAACTGGTCACGCGTATCGGAGGTATCAATAACAATGACTTGTTGATGTACATCGACTTGCGTCGCAGCCAATCCTATCCCCGGTGCTTCGTACATAGTCTCCGCCATATCAGCAATCAACTGCTTCAAGCGATCATCAAAATCCGTCACGGGCTTAGCAATCTTATGCAAGCGAGGATCGGGATAGCGAAGGATAGATAAGAGGGCCATACAACTTTTGCGCAACAAACGAAAAAAATAGGGGGTTGCAGCTCATTGGTAATGAGTAGCACGCGCAAAATTCACGTCGGCATTCACTCAATCACCTACCAGCTCTATCCCAAGGAAAAATTCAATGAAAAAGTTTAGCACAGCAGTGCTGCTCACCGTTTTGCTGACTAGCTTTTTACCCCTGCATGCAGCAGGGTCAGCCGGTGCCTGTGAATGGGCCCCGAATGCGCCTGATAAACACCACGTACAAGCCGGGGACACTTTGTGGGAAATTGCCTCCCTCTTTTTAAATGACCCGTGGTGCTGGCCCAAGGTATGGAAACCAAACCAAAGCGTGATCCCTAATCCGCACTGGATTTATCCGGGCCAGGTGATCGTAATGAATCGCTTAAGTGACTCACTTAGCCTTGAAGCGGACAGCTCGGCTTCCCTATTGCGCATAGCGCCGACGATACGCAGCACACAGATCGCTCAGGCACCGCTACCGCTACTGCCGGAAAATTTACAAAACTTATTTGCGCGAACACCACTAATCAGTTCCGACACCTTGCCCAACGCGCCGACTGTTCGAGCAATTGATAGCGGTCGAGTCATGGCAGGAAAAGGTGATCGCATTTTTGTAGTTGGCGATGTGGGCAGCAACAAACAGTTTGATGTAGTCCGCGTAAAGCATTCCATTTTCGACCCGGATACCCAGCAAGCGTTGGGCATGGCCGGCCTTTATATCGGTCGGGTTCGTCTCAGCCAACGTAGCGAAGCGATGCATCAATTTGACGTCATGCTTTCAGAAAAAGAAATCAATACAGGCGACAAATTAGTGCCTGTCAGCGATTCACATCTCGTCCCTCTATTTCCGCATCCGGGCAAAGTCGTTGACGGTAAGCTGGCGGCAATATTGCACGATGGCCGTTGGGCCAGAATGCATGACATCGTCGTGCTTAATCGTGGCTCGGTGCATGGGCTAGACCCCGGTAGTGTGGTCAAGGTGGTGCGACACGTTAGAATCCGGACGAATGAAAATCCTTTATCTAATCCGCTTAACAACAAAGCCATTGGAACGTTACTGGTGTTCAAAGTACAAGAAAGAATCTCTCTCGCCATGATCATGCAAGCGCGTGACGCCATCACCATTGGCGACTCGATCATTTCACCCGACATGGAAGCACCATGACGCACACCGAAGGTCTCGCTGACTGGCTTAGGCTAATGCTGACAGAGGGTGTGGGGCCACAAACCGCACGCGAATTGCTGAGTCATTTTGGCTTGCCAGAAAATATTTTCGGAGCTAATTATTCGTCGCTGCAAAAATGTGTGAATGAAAAACTCGCGCTAACACTTAGCTCAGCACCTGATGATCGTATCCGCACGCAAATCGATACCACCCTGGAGTGGTGCACCCACGCTGGAAATCAAGTGCTTACGTTTGCCGATGCCCACTACCCCAGCGCGTTGCTTACCATCGCAGATCCACCGCCAGTGTTGTACATCAAAGGTCGCGCAGAATTATTGACACGAAAATCAATCGCGATAGTAGGTAGCCGCAACGCCACCCTGCAAGGCATACAAAACGCGCGACGCTTTGCGCAGGTACTCAGTGCAGGCGGGCTGACCGTTGTTTCAGGTCTTGCGTTAGGCATCGATGGCGCAGCACACGAAGGTGCTCTCAGTGAAATAGCGACCGAGGGGTCCACCGTAGCCGTCACCGGAACCGGCCTTGATTTGGTGTATCCCGCCAAACACCGTGAGCTAGCACATCAAATTGCAGCACACGGTTGCTTAGTAAGCGAATACCCGCTGGGAACGCCGGGGATTGCATCTAATTTCCCGCGTCGCAATCGCATCATCAGCGGTTTATCACAAGGTGTTTTAGTGGTCGAAGCGGCTGCGCAATCCGGCTCACTTATTACGGCTCGCAGCGCGCTTGAACAAGGGCGTGATGTCTTTGCTATTCCTGGTTCTATCCATTCGCCGCTATCGAAAGGATGTCATCAATTAATACGACAAGGCGCGAAACTAGTGGAATCTGCACAAGACATCCTTGAAGAATTTCATCTGCCGCACACATCATCGAAAGAAAAATTTTCTCCGTCAGACACCTCTGTAAATTCTGCAAATGCGTCTGCGATGACACATCAACTACTAACTGCAGCGGGACATGACCCAGTCAGCGTTGATGAATTGGTCGTGCGCACAGAACTCACTTTGGCTGAAGTTCAAGCGGGCTTACTTGATCTGGAGCTTGAAGGCCGCATTGAAAGGCTTTCGAGTGGCATGTATCAAGCGCTGCATTAATCAACTACTTTATTCCGTAATGGTCATGCGGCTCATCAATGCGCGCCTGTATGTCAACTAAGACGCGTCGAGTAAGCACGCCACTATTGAATATCGCTTTGCATCGCACAAGCGAACTAAACACGAACTAAATACGATCTACATTCGATGTAAATGCGATGTAAATTTGGCTGCAAATACGCTGAAAGCGCGTGAAATTTATAAAAAGCTGCCGATTAATAAATAGTTCTTGAATTTTTTTTGCCTGCATGCTTGTGCGTCGGCGAAGATGCAGCTACATTACGGCTATGTTTGAGGTCCTCGTTTATTTATACGAAACCTATTACCGTCCTGATGCCTGCCCAGATTCTGATGCATTGGCAAAGAAATTATCAGCGGTAGGTTTCGAAGAAGAAGAAATCTCGCGCGCACTCGGGTGGTTGACCGACCTCGCGGAGACGACTAATGAGATATTCAGCCAGCAGGCTCGACAAACCGCGTTTTCATTTGGTTTTCGTGTGTATGCGGAGCGCGAATATGAGTTGCTGGGATCGGCAGCTATCGGCTTCGTCGAATTCCTTGAGTCAGCCGATGTCATCAATGCACTTCAGCGTGAGATCGTTCTCGAGCGCGCCTGTGCAGTCAATGAATCCCCCATATCTTTAGACAAACTCAAAGTCATCGTACTGATGGTGCTTTGGAGTCAAGGCAAAGAGCCTGACGGACTGATGTTCGACGAACTCTTTTTTGACGACGAAGATTCCAGCCCGCCCGTTTATCACTGATCTGCTTTCCCGGCTGTTTAATCGCAGCCTTTTTCCCTCATCTCGTCGCCACGCAGTTAACGCTGCCAAGCGCCCCATCATTGCGCAATTGGCAACGGCCCGTGCTTCCCATTTGTCTCCAAAGCCGGAGCTAACGCGACTTACTCACTATGGCTCGCTTGCGAAGTCAGCGATAACACGCTTATCATTGGCCGCACTAGCGCCGTCGTTATCAAATCGTCAGCGCTTGTAATTTGTTATACCACTGCCTAAATGGTGAGTAATTACCCGCCAAATAGGCAAATGCCCTACTAATGTCGCCCCTAGATCCGGAAAAATCATGACCAAAGCACTCATCATTGCTGAGAAGCCCTCTGTCGCGAATGACATCGCGAAGAGCCTCGGCGGCTTCACTAAGCACGATGAGTACTTTGAATCCGATGACTACGTGCTGTCATCCGCCGTCGGCCATCTGGTGGAAATTGCGGCGCCCGAGGAACATGACGTCAAACGTGGCAAATGGTCATTTGCAAATTTGCCAATGATCCCGCCGTACTTTGCGTTAAATCCCATACAAAAAACTGAATCACGCCTAAAGCTGCTCAACAAATTAATCAAACGTAAAGATGTGGGCGAACTGATTAACGCCTGCGATGCGGGGCGCGAAGGTGAGTTGATTTTCCGTTTAATTGTTCAGTACGCAAAAGCCAAGCAGCCAGTCAAACGCTTGTGGCTGCAATCGATGACTCAGGGTGCGATTCGCGATGCCTTTACTCACTTAAGAGACGATGGCGACATGCTGCCCTTGGCCGACGCTGCACGCTGCCGCAGCGAGGCTGATTGGCTGATCGGTATCAATGGCACACGCGCCATGACAGCCTTCAATTCAAAAGAAGGTGGCTTCTATTTAACGACCGTTGGCCGAGTCCAAACGCCGACCTTGTCTATCGTGGTCGAGCGCGAAGAAAAAATTAAACAGTTCGTATCGCGCGACTATTGGGAAGTACGTGCCGAATTCGTCTGTGCTGCCGGAGTGTATGAAGGTCGCTGGCTCGACACCAAATTTAAAAAAGATGAGATCGATCCCGAACGACGCGCTGAACGTCTATGGAGCAAAGCGGCGGCCGATTCGATTGTTGCTGCCTGCCGCGGAAAAATAGGTAACGTTAGTGAAGAGTCCAAACCCAGTACGTCAATGGCGCCGGGATTATTTGACCTTACTAGCTTGCAGCGTGAAGCGAATGCGCGCTTTGGGTTCTCTGCAAAGAACACCCTCGGTTTAGCGCAAGCGCTGTACGAGCGCCACAAAGTACTGACTTACCCTCGTACCGATTCACGCCATCTGCCTGAAGACTATATCGCGACCGTTAAGCAAACGATAGAGACACTGGGCGAAAGTAATAATTACTACCCACTCACAGCACAAATTCTGAAGAGTGGTTGGATTAAACCGAACAAACGAATTTTCGATAACACAAAGATCAGCGATCACTTTGCGATTATCCCAACCACGCAATATCCTAAGAATTTATCTGAGCCTGAACAAAAGCTGTATGACTTAGTTGCACGACGTTTCATGGCGGTGTTTTATCCCGCTGCTGAGTATCTCGTGACAACTCGTTATACCGAAGTCTCGGGACATCAATTCAAAACCGAAGGCAAGATACTCACCAACCCAGGTTGGTTGGCCGTGTATGGCAAAGAAGCCGCTGAGCACAGCGGCAAAGAAGGCGAGACCACCGGCACACTCGTTGCCGTCGCCAAGGATGAGAAGGTTAAAACCGACAAGCTAGATGCCAATGCATTAGTGACCAAACCACCTGCACGCTATTCAGAGGCCACGCTGCTGTCAGCGATGGAAGGTGCCGGAAAACTCGTTGATGACGAAGAGTTGCGTGATGCTATGGCCGGCAAAGGCTTAGGCACACCAGCCACGCGCGCTGCAACTATCGAAGGGCTGTTAAACGAAAAATACTTAGTGCGCGAAGGTCGTGAACTGATACCGACAGCCAAAGCATTTCAGTTAATGACGCTACTGCGTGGCTTAGGTGTGTCAGAGCTCACCGCACCCGAGCTCACCGGTGAATGGGAATTCAAACTCGCGCAAATGGAACGCGGCGGCATTAGTCGTGAAGAGTTCATGCGCGAGATTGCGCAGATGACACAAACCATCGTCAAACGCGCCAAAGAATACGACAACGACACCATTCCAGGCGACTACGCCACGCTGACTACGCCCTGCCCGAATTGTAATTCTGTCGTTAAAGAAAACTATCGCCGCTTCGCTTGTACTAAATGCGAATTCTCGATGAGTAAAACTCCGGGCGGACGTCAATTTGAAGTCGCTGAAGTCGAAGAGCTTTTAACCAATCGCACCATCGGACCGCTGCAGGGTTTCCGTTCCAAAATGGGACGACCCTTTGCCGCCATCTTGAAAATATCGCGCGATGAAGAAATACAAAACTTCAAGCTCGAGTTTGATTTTGGCCAGAGCAATGACGATGATGAGAACGTTGAACCGGTCGACTTTACAGGTCAGACCGTGCTGGGAGCCTGTCCTAAATGCGGCAGCAATGTGTATGAAATGGGCTTAGCCTATACCTGCGAAAAAACTGCAGCGCGACCGAAGGCGTGCGATTTCCGCAGCGGCCGCATCATTCTTCAGCAAGAAATTCTTCCTGAGCAGATGGTTAAATTGCTCAACGATGGGCGCACTGATTTATTACCGGGATTCGTCTCTCAGCGTACACGTCGGCCATTCAAAGCCTATCTAGCCAAAGGCAAAGATGGCAAAGTGAGTTTTGAATTCGAGCCGCGCAAAGGTAAACCAGCCGCTGAAAAATCTACGGGTGATGATGGTGATGTAGATGCAGCACCAACTACGGCCAAGAAAACTGCTGCTAAAAAAGCCGTTGCAAAAAAGGTGAGTACCAAAACCGCTGCTAAAAAAGCTCCGGCGAAAAAAGTGGCGGCGAAAAAGGCGGTAGCTAAGAAGGCTGTGGCCAAAAAAGCCAGCGCTAAAAAAGCGACTTAATATAAACAAGTCGTCCACGCCTCGCCGTTAACTTATGAATCACGCCAGCCCTTTCGCAGCGCTATCGCGCGCCTCTATACAATCATTACGTGCCTCACGTATTCGTGAGGTTGCGAATGCGGGCATGGGCCGTAGCGATGTCCTACCCTTTTGGTTTGGCGAGCCGGATGAAGTCACTCCCGCATTCATCCGTGATGCAGCTAAACACTCCTTAGATGCGGGCGAAACTTTTTACACGCAAAACTTTGGCCTGCCCGCACTACGAGAAGCACTGGCTGCGTATTCATCACGGCTTCACAAGCCAACTCAAGCGAGTTCGATTGCGCTGACTTCATCGGGTGTATCTGCGCTCATGCTAACCGCACAATTACTGCTCAATCCGGGCGATCGTGTCGTGATCGTTACTCCGCTGTGGCCGAATTTGGTCGAGATTCCAAAAATCCTAAGCGCTGAAGTCGTCACCGTATCGCTGCAGCTTAATACGAAAAAAACCGACCCCGTCTGGGAGTTAGATTTAGATGAGCTATTGGATGCACTAACGCCAGGTACACAAGCCTTGCTGTTGAATTCACCCAACAATCCTACGGGCTGGGTGATCACCCGTGAACAACAAGACATCGTTCTGGCGCATTGTCGCAAACACGGAATCTGGCTCATCGCCGATGATGTGTATGAACGCTTAGTTTACGATCAGGCAGCCGACACACCATCGTGCGCGCCATCTTTTCTGGATTTAGCTGAACCCAATGAACGCGTGGTTTCCATTAATAGCTTTTCTAAGTCCTGGTTAATGACAGGCTGGCGCTTGGGTTGGATACAAGCACCTGAATCACTGATCGCTGATCTAGGCAAACTGATCGAATACAACACTTCGTGCGCACCGGGCTTTGTGCAGCAGGCCGGTATCGTTGCCATCGAACGTGGCGAGGAAATTATCACTCACACGCTTGAACGCTACACACGCGCACGCAATTATTTGTACGAACAACTCTCGCGGCCTTTTTTCCGCGAAGCCGGCATCATTGCGCCATTGCCTAAAGGTGCCATGTACGTATTCTTTAAAATGCAGGGTGAAAAAGATTCGCTCGCACTGTGCAAACAACTCGTTGCAGAAGCCGGCTTAGGCTTAGCGCCTGGTAGCGCATTTGGCCCCGAAGGTGAAGGCGCCATTCGCTGGTGCTTTGCTAGCTCACTCGATAAACTCGAGCTAGGTGTTCAACGATTAGAAAATTTTATGAAACACCGCACTGCTTAATGTACTGCTTAATGCACTGCTTAATGCACTGCTTAAATTTCCACGTATTTTTTACCTCCTTATAAATAATAACTAGTCTCTGGAGACATCATGAGCCAACGTATCAAAACCGCTATTTCAGGCAGCTTGCCTAAACCCGCATGGCTCGCTGAACCAGAAAAACTCTGGGCGCCATGGCAGCTACAAGGCGAAGCACTTGAACAAGCCAAAGCGGATGCGATGCGTCTGGCTGTGGATGATCAACTTCGTGCTGGCATTACCGTGATTGGCGATGGCGAACAAACTCGCCAGCATTTCGTCACCACGTTTATTGAACATCTCGGCGGCGTAGATTTCGTCAACAGAAAAACCGTACGCATTCGTAATCGTTATGATGCTGATGTGCCGGTCGTGATTGATAAAGTAGTGCGTATGAAATCGGTGTTTGTAGAAGATGCTAAACGTCTGCGCAAGCTAACTAAAGGCCCGATCAAATTCACACTGCCAGGGCCGATGACGATGATCGATACGTTATTCGACGATTACTACAAAAGCCGCGAAAAACTGGCTTGGGCGTTTGCTGAAATTTTGAATCAAGAAGCGCTTGAACTAGCCGCAGCCGGTATCGATGTGGTGCAATTCGATGAACCTGCATTCAATGTATTTTTTGATGAGGTACGCGACTGGGGTGTAAAAACACTTGAACGTGCAGCCCAAGGCTTGAGTTGCAAATCAGCGGTACATATTTGCTACGGCTATGGGATTGAAGCCAACATTAAATGGAAACAAGGTCTGGGCGAAGAGTGGCGCCAATACGAACACGTATTTCCGCTGCTAGCTAACAGCACGATCGATCAAGTCAGCTTGGAATGCCAGAACTCGCGCGTGCCTATGGAATTGATCGCCATGCTAAAGGGCAAAGACGTGATGGTGGGTGCTATTGATGTGGCCACATCCACCGTAGAAACGCCCGAGCAAGTCGCTGATGTTCTGCGCCGCGCGCTAAAGTATGTCGACGTTAAGCACATCCATGGCTGCACTAACTGCGGCTTAGTGACTCTGCCACGCGATATCGCCGCTGCGAAATTACAAGCCTTGGCTGCCGGCGCTGATTTGCTCAGCAAAGAGCTCGGTCTCGAATAATCGCAACGAAATCCGTACCGGCACCGACTGCCGGTACAATAGCGTTATGGATGTCACTCTCACAGAACTAGAAGAAGCCATTAACTATTGGCGTCGCATGCGTCCGGCTACCGGAGAAGAGCGTGCGCTCTCGCCCGAAGTTAATGCGCTGGCCGACGCTTATGCGTTGATGATTTTTGAACGCTCGCGCGTTTTACCATTGTCATCACTCAGCGAAGCAGCGCTCGCACTAATTGAAGCGTGGCGTACTTCTGCTGAAGGTCATGCGGCCTGATGTCGCTTTTGACGCTGAGTACCTGACTTAGCTCGATCTGTCTTAGTTGTCGGTTCATTGACCTGATTCAATGGCGTGGCATCCATCTGACTTTCTGGGTTCATACCCTCCAGCCACTCTTTCAATAATGCGCTCAAACGCTCAGGCGAAATTCTGTGAGTCGCATCTGTTTTAGCGTATATCCAATCGGATAGCGCTAGAAAGCGTGCAAATGGCGAATCTGCCAACACCTCTTGCAGTAATGATTTGAAACGTCCGCTATTAGCCACCAAATCCCAGTAGCGTGCAAACCTAACCAAGCGTTGCATAGTATTGAAATCAATGCGGTCATTCGCCAAGATGGTGTACGGCGGCGACGAGTCAAAAATCAGGCCATAATTTTCAGTGTGACGACTAATCGGCGCTCCGCGCAGGCGTTTCAAGATACCAAATTGAATTTCATGCGGTTGCAGCGCTACCAGCTGATCGAATCCGCGCGCAAAACTTTCTACGTCTTCACCGGGTAAACCGGCAATCAAATCCACATGTAAATGCGCGTTGGTTTGTTCGCGCAACCAACGCAAATTCTCTATCGCTTTTTCATTATTTTGTTTTCGACTAATTAAACGCTGCACTTCAACGTTAAATGTTTGTATGCCAATTTCAAACTGCAACGACCCTGGCGGAAACTTTTGCACACTATCTTTTAAAGAATCGGGCAAGTGATCGGGCACTAATTCGAAATGTGCGAAAACGGGATCCGTTGGATGGGCCTCTAATTTATCGAGAAAAAACTGCAAAATACGTTTGCTATTGGCGATATTTAAATTAAAGGTTCGATCCACAAATTTAAATATGCGAACTCCGCGCGCATATAAATTTTCTAATTCATCCAATAACTCGTCCAATGGAAATGGCCATGCCGTTTTATCGAGTGCAGACAAACAAAATTCACACTTAAAAGGGCAGCCCCTTGAGGCTTCGATATAAATGGCTCTATGGGCAATGTCGTGCGCCGAGTAATGCGCGTAAGGAAAAGCGATCTGCTCCATAGGAGGCTGCTCACCCGCATGGATTTTCATCAAGGGCTTCGGTCCATGCAAGATCACGGCACACAAGCTCGTAAAGGTGAGATCGCCCCAACCGGTAATCACATAATCAGCTAGCTTAACGATGGCTTGCTCTTCGGGCTCGTAGGACACTTCCGGCCCACCTAGTACGATGATTATTTCTGGGGCCACGCGCTTGAGTAGCGCAACGACGTGGGTAATCTCGTCAACGTTCCAGATATACACACCAAAACCAATAATGGTAGGACGATGTGCCAAAAGTTTTTCGACGATGTCAGCTGCGCGTACGCCAATCACAAATTCTTGTACTTGCGTAATGGGAGCTAATTCACCCATGTTGGCCATTAAATAGCGCAAACCTAAGGAGGCGTGTGAAAAGCGAGCATTCAACGTGCTTAGGATGATGCTCATTGTGCTTGCTCGGCTTCCTGTAATTGTCGCCACATGACTTTGCCCGTGGCTGATTTTGGTAAGGCATCAACAAAACCAACCACACGCGGAACTTTATATGCCGCCATTTGTGTGCGCGCCCATGCTATTAACTCTTCTTCATTAATTGTGCTATTTGGTTTTTTTACCACCACCGCTTTTACTGTCTCACCACGATAATCATCGTGCGTCGCGATGATGCAGCACTCTTGTATGTCTGGATGTTGGTACATCATCGCCTCGACTTCGGCTGGCCATACCTTGTAACCGCTCGCATTGATCATGCGCTTTAGTCTGTCGGTAAAAAAGAAAAAGCCTTCGTCATCACGATAGCCTAAGTCACCCGATCGAAAGAATTTTTTTCCCTCTAATTCAAGAAATGCTTCGCGAGTTTTTTGTTCATCGCGCCAATAGCCCACCAATACTTGTGGTCCGTGAATAATGATTTCACCTATTTCATTCGCAGGTAATTCACGATGTGTTTCAGGATCAATGATGCGCGAATCTACACCAAATATAGGAATGCCCAAGCATTGCTGTTTAAGTCGTTGTATAGGATTGGAGTGCGAGGTCGCAATCGTTTCAGACAAACCATAACCTTCCATATAGCGCAGCCCCGTCATGTCGAGTAATTTCTGCGCAATCGCCGCTGGCATTGCTGCGCCTCCACCAGACACACGCTTCAAACTGCTAATGTCGTATTCCGACAATTTAGGGTTAGATAAAAAATCGATCATCATGGTGGGAATGCTGGTCCAACTTGTGACTTTGTGTTTCGTAATTAAACGGCCAGCGAGATCGCGATCCCAACGCGGCATGATGATCAACGTCGCGCCAGCGTAAATCGCTGTGTTCATACTGATCTGCATACCAGTGACATGAAACAAAGGTAGCGATAGCAACACCACATGATCGGGTGAACCCGCACCAGCCCACAGCGCGCCGCTCATTGCGTTGTACATTACAGCGCTGTGCGTATGCATGCAGCCCTTAGGCCGGCCCGTTGTACCCGAGGTATACGGCATGCAGGCCAAATCTTCCGGCCCCGCTAGCGCCTTAGTAGGTGAGCGATCTTCGGCAATCGCATCGCTCCAAGCAGTAAGCCTGTCATCGTGCAGCGGCTGGCGAGGTGCGCTCACCCAACTCGGTACATCATTATCTGCATCGGTCAGATAGTCGGCGTAACAGGCGACGACGATACGACGTAAATGTGTATTACCTAACAGCGGTGTGATTTGGGGTAAGAGCTCTTGAGCAGACAAGGCAATTTCTGCAGCGCTATCTTCCACCGTATGACGCAATTCATCCGTTAACAACATAGGATTAACCGGTACAACGATGGCATCGGCGCGCAAGATCGCATAAAACGCCATCACGAATTGCGGGCTGTTTTGCATCTGTAAGAGCACGCGGTCACCGCGCTTAACGCCACACTCCTGCAAATAGCCTGCGAGTAAATCAACCTGCGCTTTGAGCGCTCTGTAAGTAATTTTTTCTCCAAAAAAAACCAGAGCGTTTTTTTCCGGGTAACGCAGCGCTGATATATCAAGGTTGGCGACCAGCGTTGTTTGTGGAGTGGTAAGGGTGAGCGGAAGACCAGCCGGCCAATGGGGGAAGTGTTCTTTATTCATTCTCTTTGGCGTCATCAGGCGCAGGACGTAGTCAGGCCGGCATCTAGGGTGGGACGATTATAGGTGAGTCTGCCCATCACCCATAACTCTTGCCGCCACCCGCCAATACGCGCGAATGTTATCTATCTGGCAGCATCAAACGGTTTCAGATCAACTTTTTGCTGCTCTGCACAAAAAAAGCTTGACATGCTGTTTTACCGCCCTAAAATACGATTTATTGCAGCGCACAAAATATGGCGCCGCTGGTACGAATTTATCGAATTCATCACTTTAGGGAGAAACGCCATGTTTTCATCAGCAACCCAATTATCCAACGCCACCAAGGCAAGCATTGATTCTCATCTGGCCGCTTTAAACGAGTTTGCCGCCAAAGCACTGACAACCGTCGCCGAAGTCGCCGAACTGAATATGGCTACTGCCAAGGCATCGCTGGAGCACGCATCGGCCGCAGCACAACAAGTATTGGCCGCTAAGGATGCTCAAGAAGTCATTCAACTGACCTCTGCCCATGCTCAGCCGAACGCAGAAAAAGCGCTCGCCTATGGTCGCCAGTTAGCCAGCATTGCTTCGAAAACCCAAGCTGAGCTCGCCAAAGCAACCGAAGCTCAAGTGGCTGAAACTTCACGTCAGGTCAACAAACTGATCGACGAATTGTCGAAAGCAGCACCAGCAGGTTCAGAAAAAGCGATTGAAATGTTGAAAGCCAGTGTTGCCAATAGTCACGCCGCTTATGAGCAGCTTACCAAAGCAACTAAGCATGCCATCGAAACGATAGAAGAAAATATTACTGAGTCAAGCAAGCACTTCACTCCGACTACGCAGAAGCCTACTCGTAGCAAGAAGCAGTAATTTGTAAGAGCAAGAACTTAAAGAGCCGCAATTGCGGCTCTTTTTATTTTGTACGACTCATAGCAAGAGAAACCGCTTCGGCTATTCGAATACCATCAATCGCTGCCGACATGATGCCGCCGGCATAACCCGCACCCTCACCTGCAGGATAAAGACCGCGTGTATTAATGCTCTGAAAATCTGCGCCGCGGCGCACGCGCACAGGTGATGAGGTGCGTGTTTCAACCCCGGTTAATACAGCATCGTTCATCGCAAAACCACGTATCTGCCGATCAAAGGCGGGCAATGCTTCGCGAATAGCTTGTATGGCATACGTAGGCAAAGCGGTGTCTAACTCACCTAAGCTCACACCCGGTTGATACGAAGGTAGCACTTCACCAAACTCGTGCGATGATTTACCGGCGATAAAATCACCGACTAACTGACCGGGTGCGTTGTAATTCGAACCACCCAACACATACGCACGCGACTCGAGTTCACGTTGAAAATCAATTCCTGCGAGCGGTCCTGCAGGATAGTCTTCAGGGGTTATGCCCACCACAATGCCAGCATTCGCATTACGTTCATTACGCGAATATTGACTCATGCCATTGGTGACGACACGCCCCGTCTCAGAGGTAGCTGCGATCACTGTACCGCCCGGGCACATACAAAAGCTATAGACCGAACGCCCGTTACTAGCGTGGTGAACTAATTTGTAATCTGCAGCGCCTAATATAGGATTGCCCGCACTCGCACCATAGCGCGCCCTGTCTATCAAGGATTGTGGATGCTCAATGCGAAAACCCACTGAAAAAGGTTTGGCTTCAACATGCACGCCACAACGATGCAGCATCTGGAAGGTGTCGCGCGCGCTGTGACCAATGGCAAGCACTACGTGATTCGCAGGGATATGCTCTCCGGTTGAGAGCACAACACCGCGCATCTCTCCATCAACGATCACTAAGTCATCCACTTTTTGTTCAAAGCGAAATTCACCACCCAACTCGATAATGTTGGCGCGCATCTGCTCAATCATTTTTACTAATCTGAACGTACCGATATGCGGCTTGCTGACATACATAATTTCAGGTGGCGCATCGGCCTTTACAAACTCTTCGAGAACCTTGCGTCCATAGTGTTGAGGATCACTGACTTGCGTCCACAATTTGCCATCCCAAAACGTACCGGCTACACCCTCGCCAAATTGCACATTCGCTTCTGGGTGTAACTCGCGCTTACGCCAGAGTCCAAAGGTATCCTTGGTGCGCTCTCTGACTTGTTTGCCGCGTTCTATGATCAACGGATTAAAACCGGCCTGAGCCAGTATGAGTGCTGCAAATAATCCGCACGGACCAAACCCAATGACTACCGGGCGCAGTGACGGTGCTCTGGTTGCGCGCGCCACAAACTGATAATCCATTGCGGGTGTGATGCTGATTTTGCTGTTGGGTTTGAGCTTCGCTAATACGCTCTTTTCATCAGCAACTTCAACGTCTACGGTGTAAACCAAGTGAATAGCGCTTTTTTTACGCGCATCCGCAGCACGTCGAAATATGCGAACAGCGAGTAACTGATCGTCGGCCACTCCCAAGCGCGCAAGCAGCGCCTCGCGCAACGCGGAGTCGGGATGATTTAACGGCAATTGAAGGTCGGTGAGTCGCAGCATGAAAAATCGGCGGCGACCCACACGTTCAGCGAGTGGGCCCCTCGCCAGTCGTGGGGAGCGGAGCAAGGCCTCATTTTACTTCTGCTAGGCCTGCTAATGGGCACTATCCTTCGACCCTACTGTGCCCAACCACCCAAAAACACTTATTGGCGATAAGCGGGAGCGCTTTTTTCTCCCATCCCTGCGCCACCACTCGTACCTGAATCACTCTTGCCGTGACTGCCCGATTCAATGCTTCGAGTGGTGTCTTTCACCAATTGCTGTTGTGATTCAATGACTACTAAGGTTTTGGTGGCGTAATTTTTTAATTCCATATCTTGCGCCTTAGCTCCAGCCTGAAGTAGTAGTTTGTGTTCACCTTTACGCGCACGCTCTGCGATTTGTTCGACGTATTGTTTATCAAATTTTTGGCCCGATAAAACCGTCAATCGATTTTCTACGTTCTTCTGTTGTCGATCAGGCTCGGTAGGTAAGGTCATCCCTTTGATTTGAGCCAACTCCTTAAGTTCATCTAAGGCTTTGGTGTGATCATCCATCATTTTTTTTGCGAGCGTCTTAACCTGATCATTTTTGGATTTTTGTTCTGCGAGCTTGGCGGCATTAATCTCTGCAATATTTGCCTGAGCTAGTTGCATAACCAACTTTTCATCGGATCTACTCAGTCGGGCTGTTGCGCTCGAGTTGCCCATCGAGGATGCACCCGATGAACTCTTGTTTGTCACATTCGTCGATACACCCACACCAGCGCTTTGAGGATAAACAAGTGCCGTGTTAAGCATGAGCCCTCCGCCGAATAGCGCGATCAACGCTACGGAAGAATACGACGATACGATTTTGGAAGACATAGGCTTTCTCCTAGGTTAAGCAGTACACAAACCAACGCTCTGAATAAGCAAAGCATGGGGGCGTGTGCAATTGACATGCCAAGGCAAACTTGGTCAAAAATCAACGCGAAACGTGGGTTCGGCCACAAGGACTAGGAAAAAAATACTGGTTTTTTGAAATCTTTACAAAATCCGTGTAACACCAGCAAATAATTACGTAAGGCTTCGAAAAATTCAAAAGCTGCTTGTGTATAAACAATGCCCACCGATATCATGCTCGGCTATGGCATTTTTACCCATTTAAACGGCCTCCATGAAATCATCACGCAAGAGTATTGGCAGCACTCCTACTGAATCATTTATTCGTGTCAAACACTCTAAAGTACACGGGCAGGGCGTGTTTGCTACTCGCAAAATTCCTGCAGGAACGCAGATCATTGAATACCAAGGCAAGCGCATCACCGACAAACAAGCTGATAAACGTTTTGGACTCGATCCTGACAATCCACATCACACATTTTTCTTTAGTCTTGAAAGTGGAAAGCTAATCGATGGTGGAGATCAGGGAAACGATGCGCGCTGGATCAATCACGCGTGTGATCCGAATTGTGAAGCAAAAGAAGAAAAAGGCCGCGTATTTATACACGCGCTTAACGATATTCGGCGCGGCGAAGAATTGTGCTACGACTACGGCCTGATCATTGATCTGCGCATGACAAAAAAACTAAAGGCCGCTTATGAGTGCCGCTGCGGCTCAGCTAATTGTCGTGGCACGATGCTGGCGATAAAAAAGGCTAGATCGACTAAAAAGAAAAAATAATCGCTAGCTCAGCTTAACAATGACCTCAATCCTCGCGAGCAAGATGAAGGAATTCGGTACGCATTGCGAGATTAGGCTGTAACTCACCTAACATGGCTGAGGTTACCGTTTCTTCACCAGCGGTTTTTATGCCGCGGCTTTCCATACACAGATGGCGACAACGGATCACTACGCCAACCGCTTTAGGTTGCAAACTTTCCATTAACGCATTTGCCACTTGAATGGTGAGGCGCTCTTGAACTTGCAACCGTTTTGAGAAACATTCAACTAAACGCGTAAGTTTAGATAGTCCAACGATTTTTCCATCCGGCATATAACCAACAGTCGCTTTGCCAAAAAAGGGCGCAAGGTGATGTTCGCAATGGCTATACACAGGAATATTACGAACTACTATTAATTCGTTGTACTCCTCAGCACCATCTTCAAATGCTTTTAAAACATCTGACGGATTTTGACCATAACCTGAGGTCCAGTACTTCCACGCTTTGGATACGCGGGCAGGTGTTTCTATTAAGCCTGGACGTTCCGGATCTTCTCCCAGACTTTTAAGAAAGCGTCTCCAGTCATTTTCATCAAAATTGTCAGACATTAAAAATCTTTCAGTAAAAGTAGGGCGAATGCAAAAATAATCCGCAGACTATTTGCGTAAAATAAAAAACTCAATTTATGTATGATCGTACCCGAAATTTCTTATTCGATTTGAACCCAAGAAAATGCTCGGCGGTTTTTGGCATGCTGTATCCTTTTCATGCGATCGATAACGCGCTGCATTATCGCTGTGTAAGCAAGAGACGGCTTACCCAGCCGAGCCCGAATCACAACCTTTGAACTAATTAATAAAAAACCTATGAACATCAAGACCACACTACATACACGGATACTTAACATCCTGACTGCCATCGTAGCCATTGGTTTTTACTCTTCTGCGATAGCTGCACCCTTTGCCTATGTGCCGAATGAAAAATCCGGCACGATTTCTGTCATCGATACCGAGAATGACAGCGTCGTCGCTGAAATCAAAGCGGGCGATAAACCCAGAGGCTTGGCTGCTTCTAAAGATGGCAAGACTTTGTATGTGAGCGATCAACCGAATAACGTACTGGTGAAAATCGATCTGGAACAACGCATCGCATCGGGCACGGTTGAGTTAGGTGAATCACCCGAAGGAGTGTCGATATCGCCCAATGGCAAGTGGGTGGCGGCGGCATCAGAAATTAGTAATTCGGTTAACTTTGTTAATGCCGCGACTGGCCGTAAAGAATATGCCATCAAGACGCGTGGACAAAATCCTGAGCATGCGGTGTTTAGTCCCGATGGTAAATGGATGTATGTATCGGCTGAAGAAGCGGACAGCGTTGACGTTATTGATCTCGCTAAACGCAAACAGGTAGCCTCAATCAAAGTTGGCAATCGGCCGCGCGGCATCGCATTTCGCCCAGATAGCAAAGTCGCTTATGTCGCTTCCGAGCTGGTAAATACCGTGTATGTGATTGACGTAGCTAGCCGCAAAGTCATCAAAAAACTCAATACAGGTAATTTCTGTAATGGCGTGACCGCTTCGCCAGACGGCACTCGCGTTTTTGTAACAAATGGCAAGGACGGCACTGTCTCAGCTATCGATACTGCAACGAATGAAATCATTGCCACCATCCCTGTGGGTAAACGTCCCTGGAATATGGCCATCACACCCGACAGTAAAAAGCTTTATGTTGCCAATGGTCGATCTAACTCAGTCACTGTGATCGATGCCATTGAGTTAAAAGCAATTGGCGAGATCCCAGTAGGAGATACTCCTTGGGGCGTAGTGATTCGATAATTTTTTTGAAAACTCACGATCTCAGTTCAATTTCAACGGCAATCAATAAAAATTGTGTTTGAAATTAAATACATAGTTCGCGTTGGCCTGTAGAGGTTTTTGCTGATTGTGTGGAGGTTCTCACTCAACGCTAGCCGAGCTTAGAAAAAAAATGGGAGGATGAAAAAAATTCACTTGTATCCCCGTCGACGAGGAGCCTATATTCAGGGCCCCACTTGCAATATGGCATAAGTTTCATTGATTAAATTGCTAAAAAATTAATGAAACTTTTTGCTTGGGTTCACTTAGTTTTACTGTTCAGTTAATAAAAACCAATCGGAGATTACATTGGCCAAATCCACTGCATTCGTTAAGAGCATCCTGGCTTCTGCTTTAGTCGCAGCATTTGCTGCACCAAGCTTTGCCGACGAGAATCTAGACAAGATCTCGGCAATGAAAAACACCAACACAGCTATCGACATTCCTACCGTTCCACAGACCGGTGCAAACGTTGATCAGCTCAAAGCTAACCTGAAGAAAATCAAACTGCCAGAAGGCTTCAAGATCGAACTGTACGCAGTCGTTCCTGATGCACGTTACATGGCTGTTGCTCCTTCAACCAACATGCTGTTCGTTGGTACACGTAAAACTACCGTATGGGCAGTTACTGACCGTAACGGTGACATGACTGCTGACGAAGTTAAGCCTTTCGCTCCTTCGATCAAATTCAAAAATCCTAACGGCGTTTGCTGGACTAAGGATGGTTTCTTGATCGTGGTTGAATCGAACCGCGTTCTGAACTTCCCAGCTGCTGAATACTTCTACGAAGGTCCGGACGTTGCAGTAATTACTGCAGTTAAAGAAGGCGGCCTGATTCCAGTTGAAGAGCAGTCATACAACCACACTGGCCGCGTTTGCCGTGTAGCTGATGATGGCAAGCTCTACGTTACTCTGGGCCAGCCATACAACGTTCAGCCTAAAGACAAGATCGATCTGTACAACAAAGTTGGTATCGGCGGCGTTGTTCGCTTGAACCCATTTGATGGTTCGGGTCGTGAAGTGTATGCAATGGGTATGCGTAACCCAGCTGGTATCGACATCAACCCAAAAGACAAAACAATCTGGACAACAGACAACCAGGTTGACGGTCTGGGTGATGACGTTCCTCCAGGCGAACTGAACCGCATCACCAAAGCTGGTGAGCATTTCGGTTTCCCATACTGGAACGGCCACTACAAAGTTGCAGGTTCACCTGCTGCTGCTGAACTGAAAGACATGAAAGAGCCAAAATCAACGTTCCCACAAGTTGAATTCCCAGCTCACCAAGCTCAGCTCGGTATGTCGTTCTACACTGGCAAATCGTTCCCTAAGAAATATCAGGGCGGTATCTTCGTTGCTTCGCACGGCTCATGGAACCGTACAGTTCCTAGCGGCTACCTGGTCAACTACGTTCCTGTGAACGCTGATGGCACAGCTGGCAAAGCAGAAGTGTTCGCAGAAGGCTTCATCGACACAGCAACTAAGCGCGCTATCGGCCGCCCAGTTGACGTGGCAAACTTGCCTGATGGTTCGATTCTGGTATCCGATGACTACGCTGGCGCGATCTATCGCATCAGCTACACCGGTAACTAATCGCCTGTCGTAATTTCACCGAGCAACGGCTCGGTGTTTTACGCGAAACGCCTGCCCCGGTAACTCGTGGCAGGCGTTTTCAATTGAGGGTATAGTTCGGCCCTCGCAAAAACAACTTTTCGATTTAGATCATGAAATCCGTCATTTTATTTTCAGTAGCACTCGTGTTTTCCGCTTTCACTAACAGCGCGCTTTCTGCCGAAAAAAACGGCGCCGAAATTGCTCAAAGCTGCACCATGTGTCACGGTGAAAATGGGCTCTCTAAAATGCCCGGCACTCCCTCGTTAGCGGGACAGTCCGAAATCTATTTAGTTAATCAGTTGCGACACTTTCGCGACGGTCAACGTCAGCATGAGCAAATGAGCGTGATTGCCAAGCCGCTTACCAATGCCGATATCGATAAAGTCTCAGCGTGGTTTGCACAATTCGAGGTGGAATTGAAAAAACGCTAAAACCTATGTCTTGGTGAATTTTCGATACACGATAATTTTCCTAGTAAATTTTAGGTAAAAAAAAGCCTGTGCACGCACAGGCTTTTTTTGCATGTACGGGAATTATTTGGCGCGCTGCTCCAATAAATTTTTTACTGCCACATGACCAGCATCGTCAGCCATTTGATACGCGGATTTACCTCGATCGTCGAGCAATGAGGCATCAGCACCCTTGTCTAATAAAAGCGCCGCAGTCTGAGTGTGTCCAGAGCCTGCCGCCCACATTAAGGCGGTAAGTTCACTCTTGTAACGCGCATTTACATCAACACCCGCAGCAATCAAACGCGCTACCACCTGGGTATGACCATTCCCTGCTGCATACACCATGGCCGATTTTTTTAATTGATCCACCGAATGAATATCAGCACCTCTGGCCAGCAGTTTTTCTAACGTGTCGACATCACCCGCATACGCGGCTGCCATCAATGGTGTGACTTTCGACGTATTAGCGGTCTCAATGTTTGCTCCTTTTTCAAGGAGGTAGTTAATCATCTCTTTATTCCCAGCTTTGATGGACATCAGCAGCAAACTTTCGCCCGGACGATTGCGCGAATTGATATTCGCGCCACGATTCTCAATGAGGTCTTTGAGCTTGGTTAGATTACCTGCGCGCACAGCTGCTAAAGAGGCGCTATGCGGATTGTCCGTTTCTTGTGCATTTATTGCGACGCAAAAAAAGATCAGGCTGAAAAGCAGCATAATTCGTTTGATAATTTTCATGTGTATAGCCCTAATAAATCGATGTTTTTTATTGCAAAGCGAGGTAACTGGTAATAGGATCAACAGGCGCAATAATAAGTGTTTTTTATTGCGGTCGACAAAAAGAAGTCTGGCCTACATGCGCGCTCCTAGCAGGGCAGCAAGCTTGAAAAACTTTGGTCTGCTGTTTCAGGGTTTTTAAGGTTCGCCGGACAGAAGAGACGATAAACCCAACTAGAGAGGAAGCTTCATGGCTCTGAATAAGATGCTCAAGACGCTTGCCGCCACCAGCCTGCTACTCGCAGGTTCCGTGTATGCGCAAGAACCGATTGCGGGGGCTGGTATTAAGCCTATCGCAATGCCCAATTTTGGGACCGTAAGTCAGTCAATGCTGGATGCCGCAGGCAAAGACAGCAAAAACTGGTTGCACCCGAACGGCAGCTACGAACAAACTCGTTACTATCCTGCTTCGCAAATCAATACAGGTAACGTCGCTAAGATGCGTCCTGCGTTTGTTTTCCAAACAGGTATCGTCGAGTCCATGGAAACAGCACCGCTGGTTGTTAATGGCGTGATGTTCCTGACTACGTCATACAACCATGTTTACGCTATCAACGCGTCAACCGGTGAACAGTACTGGCACTACAAGCACAAGATCGGTCCTGTATCGACTTACTGCTGCGGTCCAAATAACAAAGGTGTCGCTATTTCTGAAGGCAAGCTCTTCATGGGCACGCTGGATGCAAAACTGGTCGCACTTGATGCAAAAACAGGCAAGATGCTGTGGGAAACTCAAATCGCTGATCCTGAATTGGGCTACAGCGAAACGATGGCTCCTGCAGTGGCAGATGGCAAAGTACTGATCGGTACCAATGGTGGTGAATACGGCGTTCGCGGTTTCGTGAAAGCCTATGACGCTAACAGCGGCAAACTGGTCTGGACATTCCACACCATTCCTGAAAAAGGTCACGAAGGTACGTGGGCAGTTAACGATGCAACAGGTCGTAACATGCACCGTGACATCGCTGCAGAAAAAGCTGCTCTGGCAAAGAACAGTGATTTCTACAAAACTCTGGGTGGTGGCGTATGGATGACTCCTGCTATCGATCGCAAAACCAAAACTGCTTTCTTCGTCGCTGGCAATCCATCGCCTGACTTGTACGGAGCTGAGCGTCCTGGTGACAACCTGTACACCAACTCGATGATCGCTGTTGATCTCGAAACAGGTAAGTACAAGTGGCACTTCCAGTACATCGCTCACGATGTATGGGATCTGGATGCAGTTTCGCCAGTTATCCTGACCGAAGCTAAAGACAAGAGCGGCAAGATGATCCCTGTGGCTATCCACGGCGGCAAAACTGGCCACATCTACGTTCACGACCGTAACAACGGCAACCTGATCCGCTTCTCCGAGCCTATGGTTTCGCAAGAAGGTCTGTGGAGCTTGCCAACACCTCAAGGCACACGTATGTCCTTGGGTGCAAACGGCGGTGTTGAATGGTCGCAGATGGCTGTTAACCCACCATTGCGTTTGGCATTCGCTGCCAACCTCGAACAGCCAATGACTTACCACGTTGAAGCGTCTGGCTACCCAGGCGGTAAATTGTGGTTGGGCGGCGCGTTCAAAAACGTTCCAGGTGAAGAGCAGTTCGGTAACGTAACTGCCGTTAACCTCGATACCGGTAAGGTCGTTTGGAAAGCACGTACAGATCAGCCAATGATCGGCGGCGTTCTGGCAACTGCAGGTAACCTGGTATTTGCCGGTGAAGGCAATGGCTGGTTCAAAGCCTACGATGCTAAAACAGGTAAAGTACTGTGGCAGTATCAGTGCGGCGCTGGCGTGAATGCACCAGCAACGTCGTACACAATCAACGGTAAGCAATACATCGCCGTTGCAGCAGGCGGTAACAGCCAGCTTGACTTCAAGCGTGGCAATAGCGTGTTCGTATTCGCTCTGTAATTTAGCGCGGAACATGGAGGCTGCCTGAGGGCAGCCTCTTTTTTTATCTATCCTTATCTAACAATCGAATCGAAGGTTTAATCATGAATTTCCGTGCAGCAGTTACTTCGCTGTTCGTGCTGATCTCCCTTTGTGCTGGAGCGCAGGCACAAGATATCGAAGCCGGTAAGAAAAAAGCAGAAGCCTGTGTCGCATGCCACGGCGCGTCTGGTAACTCCGCATCAGGCATGTTTCCAACGCTTGCTGGCCAAAATGCGCGTTATCTGTATTTACAATTAAAAGATTACAAAGAGGGTCGGCGTAAAAATCCTATGATGTCTGCGGTTGCCGGCGCACTTGAAAAGCAAGACATGCACGACCTCGCTGCTTACTTTGCCGCGCAAAAGCAAGTACGCACAGGTTTTAAAGCCGAGCCAGAACGAATCAAAGCCGGTGCTGCCAAAGCAGAAGAATCGTTATGTGCGATGTGTCACATGGGTGGCATGACGGGCCAAAATGAAATTCCTCGCTTGGCCGGTCAGCATCCTGAGTACATCATGTCGCAGTTAAAAAACTTCAAGGCACGCGAGCGCACGAATGACGCTGGTAATATGACTAGCCTGGCGCAAACGCTTTCCGAGGAAGACATGACCAATCTTGCACACTGGATTAGCTCGCTGTATTAACTTGTTTCAATGTCGTTTATAAAGCCGGCTTAGGCCGGCTTTTTTTTGACCAAGGAGATGACAAATGTCGTTTGATTTACTAATGGACCCCCACATATGGGCTGCATTTCTCACCCTGACTGCATTGGAACTGGTACTTGGAATTGATAATGTAATTTTTATCTCCATTTTGGTGGAGAAGCTTCCAGTAGAAAAACGTGAGTTGGCACGTCGCATAGGTTTGTTTGCCGCCATGTTCATGCGTATCGGTTTATTGCTGATGCTTACGTGGCTAGTTGGATTAACCGAACCCATCATTTCGGTAGCGACTATTACTTTTTCCGGGCGCGATCTCGTTCTCTTACTTGGTGGGCTATTTTTGCTGTGGAAGAGCGTGGGGGAGATTCACGAAACGATGGAAGGTTCACACGATAGCTCAGCTAAATCAGCCGCTCATAGTTTTGGTGCCGTGATTCTTCAAATCATGCTGATCGATATTGTTTTCTCGCTTGATTCCATCATCACCGCGATTGGTATGGTTGAACAAATTAGCGTAATGGTTGCAGCCGTCATTGTCTCTGTCGGGTTGATGATGATATTTGCAAAAGCCATAGGAGAATTCGTCTCTGCGCATCCCACCATCAAAATGCTCGCGTTAGCATTTTTAGTCGTGATTGGTGTTGTACTGATTGCTGAGAGTTTTGGAAACCATGTTCCTAAAGGCTATATTTATAGTGCGATGGCTTTTTCAGTCACTGTGGAAATGCTAAATCTGCGTATGCGTAAACGATCAACCAGACCCGTAGATCTGATCGCCTCTATTGCTCTACCCGACAAAGAGGATGAAAAATAGGATTCTGGAAAAGTGTCTTAAACCAATTCTGCTTGGGTTAGCTCGGATTTTACGTAAGCGTAAAAGACAGGTGCGGCAATGACACCGGCTACCCCAAACAAGGATTCCATTAATAGCATGGCCGATAGTAATTCCCAGGCGCGGGCATTGATTTTGGTGCCTACGATTTTGGCATTCAAAAAATACTCTAATTTGTGCACGGTCACGAGAAAAATTAACGATAACCCTGCTGTCGAAATTGAATGAGACAAGCTGATCACGACGATCGCTGTATTCGAAATCAAATTACCAATTACCGGCAGCAGGCCGGCCACAAATGTCAGAAGAATCAATGTTTTGATAAACGGAAGATGTATCCCCGCAATAGGTAAAATTATCATCAAAAATATGCCCGTGAGAATGGCATTAATAGCGGATATCTGAACCTGCGCAAAAACGATTTGTTTAAACGCCTGATGAAGATTAACGACTCGCTTATGTAATGCTGCGGCTAACGGCTTAAAGTGGTGTATGCGCGTGGTGTCATACAACGCGGCCATAGCACCAATCACCATACCGATAATTACGTGTGCAATTGTTCTGCCTGTTTGCTCTCCTATATGCTTGGCTTGCCCCGCATGCTCACGCATCCAAGCTGTTAATGTTTGCTGCAAGGCCTCTGCACTCTCCGGTAAATACTCTGCTAGCCATTCAGGAATTTGATTACGCGACAATTCAATCAGGTCGGCCATTTTCTTTACTAAGACCGGATAGCTACCATCATCCGAAAGAAAAAAAGCTAAGGGAACCCACGCGCCTACCGTCAACAATAAAACAATTACTGACCCAAGTACTGCCACCGAAATTAACTTCGCTTTTTGATTGCTCATGCGAGAGCTTAGTGGAGGTGCAATCAGATGAACCAGTGCATACACCAGTAAGCCCGAATACAGCGCCGCTAATAAACCAACGTGAAGTAGTAGTAGTAGCGCAGCACCAGCAAGTACAAACGAGACTATTTGCGGAAAATTATTTTTTCGTGGTTCTATCATGCATTCATTCGATTAAATAAAGTGCGGATTTTTTCACAACAAAAAACCGCTCACAGTTTCCTGTGAGCGGTTTTAATGTAAAGACTCTTCTTCGTGGGCACGAGAACGGCCCTCGCTGTTTAGTTCTGTTGTAAGCCAGCCAGTAACCAGCCACCCTGACCGGAGACTGGTTTAGATAACACCCAGGTTTCGTTGAATGCTTCAGCGGCTGCATTCTCTTCTTCACGAACGGTGCCATGAAAACGAACGCTGGCAATATATTCGTCTGCAACGGTTTCTATACCAAGCAAATCGGCTTCGAGTGTTACAACGTCGGTATGGTTTGACGCGGAACCTCGTTCACTCAACTGCATCTTCAGTTCAGCAAACATCTCTGGCGTAGTGAACTCACGAATATCGTGGGCATCACCTTTATCCCATGCCGCTTGCATACGCAGAAAATTCGTTTTAGCGCTGCGTAAGAAACCCGCTGTATCAAATCCCTGAGGTACCGATGATGGCTGATGGTTTTCCCAAAGTGTTGAGCCAGATGCCGCGGAAGAATTTCCCAAATTTGCACCGATTTCCGGCGTTGCAACGCGCTGGGAAGGCACATCGGTATATGGAGTAGCAAAAGAAGGCTGCGGCGCGGCGGCTCCTGATCTGCGGGCCAGTAGGCGAACGATAAAAAATATGGCCAAGCCACTCAAAGCAATCATCAAAAAGC
>JACCEE010625078.1_pt1 | contig 38744 bp, 36 predicted proteins | sample 7449931 | NCBI WGS metagenome assembly JACCEE01 (sample SAMN15323457, study PRJNA562643) | freshwater metagenome | isolation source: river surface water | place: USA:Blue River Watershed | collected 2017-08-19 | reverse complement strand
GGCTGTATAGCAATTTGATTGTGACATAAAGTTAATATTTGTGAAAAAATATCTTTTTCTAATTTAGAATTGGCTAATGACAATGCTTTTTCCGCTTCAATTCGTGCTTGTCGATAAAAACCTTGGGCTAAATAAATACGAGCATAATTATCGTGTATCCAAGCACTATTTAATTGATTTTTTTGTGCTTGTTTTAAATAAGATAAGGCTTGAACATCATTTTGCTGTTGATGATAAGCAATACATAATTCCAAATAAAGATATAAATGGTGCGGCTGAGTAATTAAATAAGTCTTTAGGATTTCAATTAAAGGTTTCCATTGTCGCATTTTTTTTAATTCAACAATTTCTTCAGCAATTAATTTAGCGATTTTTTCGTATGGACGATTTAATTGTTCTAAGAAAAATGTTTTATCATTTTCTGTAGCAATCGCATATGCTTTTTCCCAACAATTCGCAGCCTCAAAAATTCGATTTAAAATAATACAAGCTCTAGCGCGATTGTCTTCTATCCATGCATTATTTCCCCATTTATTTTCAGCTAATTGTAAAATATCTAAAGAAAGTTGAGGTTCTGATTCGCGTAAAAAAATCGCATATTTTAAATAATCTTCTACAATAGATTCGGAATGCGCAATGATCTTTTGATAACATTCATTTTGTGTTTCAAAATTGAATGCTTGTATAACCGCCTGCCGTAAATTAAAAATAGAATTGATTTCAGTAATAGATTGATTCATATAAGTTTCAGTGAAAAAAGCTGAAAGTAAAATCGTCGAATAAAAAATAATAAACGTAACTAATATTGTCAATTAATTGACAATTAAATAAGGATTTCTAGGCCAAATAGTTAATACTGCTTTGACTACGGTGGCTAATGGAATGGCAAAAAATACCCCCCAAAACCCCCATAAACCGCCAAAAAATAAAATCGCTACAATGATCGCTACCGGATGTAAATTAACTGCCTCAGAAAATAATAAAGGCACTAAAACAACGCCATCTATTGCTTGAATAATCGAATAAGCAATTAAAATGTACATAAAATGATCATGGGTTAATCCCCATTGAACATATGCGACTCCCAGCACTGGAAAAGTGACTAAAGTTGCCCCTACATAGGGAATAATCACAGATAATCCCATTAAGACTGCTAATAATAAAGCATAATTTAAATCTAGCGCGTAATAAGTAATATAACTTACAAACCATAATAAGAAAACTTCAATTAATTTACCACGAATATAATTCCCTAATTGAATATCTACTTCGTGCCAAACCGAGCGAATTAATTTCTGATCTTTAGGCACAAATTTTAAACACCATTGTAAAATTAATTTTTTATCTTTTAGAAAAAAGAAAACCATCAATGGCACTAAAAATAAATAAATCATTGCCGATACTAAACTAACCACTGATGCTGCACTTCCAGAAATCAATTTTTGACTATAATTGACTAACTCTTCTTGAATAGATTGCATTAATAATTTTACTCGAGTTTCGGTAATAATTTGCGGATATTTTTCCGGTAAATGCACAATTTTTATCTGCGCACTCTTAATCATTTCTGGAATATGCTGAATAAACTCCACCGCTTGATCTGAAACAATCGGCATCAAAATAAATAAAGCAAAACCTAATACTGCAACAAAACTGCAAAATACAACATAAACTGCAATTAAATGGGACATTTGATAACATTTCGCTTTTTCAACCAAATTATTTAATAAATAAGCAATAATGATCGAAGCAAATACCGGCATTAATAAATGGCTGAGAGCGTAAATTAAACTAAAACCAACAATTAAGGTAATAGCTAAAGTTGTCGCTTGAGAATTGGGTAAAAAATAACGCAATCGTTGCACAAATTTTGAGAATAAAGTGAGTTTAAAAAATCAGCTATCTTATTTACGCCGAAATTCTTTTTTTAGTGCGTGGCTTATTTTGTTTAGCTGCATATAAATTCGCATCAGCCGATTTAATTAATTCTAAAGCAATCGCTTGATGAGTTAGGGTTGGCTGCATAACTGTTTGATAACTCGCATGACTAATCATCAACGTTAAGGGAACAATATCACTCTCAAATTGAATGACTTGATCTTCCACTGCTGTTTTTAATCTTTTACCAATATTAACCACCATAGTTTCAGGAATATTAGACAATAATATGGCAAAACGTTTACCCTCATAATAACTGATAACATCCTCAATTCGCAATTGATGTTTTAAGATTTCAGCCACCGTTTTTAAAATATGCATTTCTAAATTCATTGCCTCATTTTCTGTAGCCGGATTAACAAAGTCCACATCACAAATTAAACAAGTAATGCCATAATAATATCGTTGACCACGCTCTAGCATTTCAGTTAATCTTTGTTCTAAAAAGCGGCGATTATTGACATAAACTAAAGCCTCTAAGCGTTTTAATTGTCTAGCCATTTCAAAATTAAATTGATTTTCTAAAGCGACTGCAATTGAAAAGCCTAAAGGCTCAAGCAAAGATTGTTTATTAAGATTCAATAATTCCGCTTTATCACTGCCTATACTTAAAATTCCTAAACAATATTGATGACGAATTAACGGCATAATCATTACCGTTGAAGGCTCTTTTTGTATATCTGGAAAAAATACCGCTTGTTTAATTTTATCATATCGCCCAATATATAAAGATTGCGGTAAAGGATGATCTAATAAATTAAGTTGATGCAATAATAATAATTGGGAATGTTGTTTATAATCATAATGACTGTCATTTAAATAACCGGCAATCTTGACTTCCTCATCAATTAAAGTCAAAGTAATGATTTCAATTCCTAAAAAAATTTTGACTTGTGCAAAAATATATTCAATCATTTCCGGCAAATGATTAAAACTGAATAATTTTAATTGAAATTGTTGAAATTGATTAAATAATGCGTATTTCTGCTCAATCGTTGCGAGCATTTTATCCAAATGATTTTGCAATACACTTAAGTCAGTGATGATGTCTTCTTCCAAGGTTTTACTCTCTTAAATCAGGCGACTAATTGCAGCTAAGATTAGCAGTTTCTTGGAAAATTGCTGGAAATTTACCCTCAGTGGCGACAAATTTGGGACATTTTTCAACCGGCAGTGAATCAAAAAATGTCCGCTAAACTCACTTACAAAGCGTTAATAATTGCCGCACCCATTTCCGCAGTGCCACAATGATGAACCGGATTTAAATCCGCAGTCACACATTGACCTTCGGCAATCACTTTTTCCACAGCGGTTTGAATCCGTTGCGCGGCAGTATGTTCGCCTAAATGGTGTAACATCATCACGCCTGCCATAATCACAGCGGTTGGATTGGCTTTATTTTGACCGGCAATATCCGGCGCACTGCCATGAACTGCCTCAAATAATGCGGCATTCGCGCCAATATTCGCCCCGGGAATCAGTCCTAATCCCCCTACTAAACCTGAGGTTAAATCAGACACAATATCGCCAAACATATTCGTAGTGACAATCACATCAAAACGTTCCGGATTCATCACGAGTAACATACAAGTCGCGTCAACAATCCGTTCTTCACAAATAATATCTGGATAACGTTTGGCAATTTGTTGACCAATTTCTAAAAACATGCCTGAAGTATATTTTAAAATATTAGCTTTGTGACAAATCGTGACTTTTTTGCGTCCATTCTGCCGCGCATATTCAAACGCATATTCAATAATTCGCTCGCAACCTTTACGAGTCACTACCGCAATACTTTCGGCAATATTTTTATCCGGCGTAACGTAATGTTCCAATCCTGCATATAAACCTTCGGTATTTTCCCGAACCACCACAATATCAACATCGTTAAATCGACTTTGTGTACCTGCTAAAGTTTTCGTAGGGCGGACATTTGCATATAAATCGTATTGTTGACGTAAAGCCACATTAATACTGCGAAAACCTTTACCAATAGGGGTAGTTAAAGGTCCCTTAAACACAATCCGATTTTTTTCAATGGAAGCTAAAGTGCTATCAGGAATCAAAGTTTGATATTTTTCCAACGCAGCTAAACCGGCTTCTACGGTTTCCCATTGAATATTAACACCACTGGCATCAATCACTTTTACCGCTACGTCCATAATTTCAGGACCAATTCCATCGCCTTTAATCAAGGTTATTGTGTGCATAATCGTTTTCTCTAATTGATTAAAAAATAGATTCAAAAATCATACACAGATTTTTTTACTTTTAAAAATACAATTCGTATAAATCTGTTATCAGGTGAGGATTTATTTTATACTTTAAAGTTTGATTGACTGAGGAAACACCATGGAAAAACCTTTTATTTTACATATGCTGACAACCGCGAAAAACCTAAGTCCTTTTGATGTCAACATGGCATTAGATGCGGGATGGATTTCCGCCATTCCCTATACCAATGTTGAAGCGAGTGAAGTTCAAGGCTTGATACAAGATGCGATTTTTTCGCGCAGTGCCAAAGGGTTAAGACGTACGGGTATCTTTATCGGCGGACGCGATACCAAACAAGCCATCGATATGTTAAAGGCGGCGCGTCATGCAATGGTACCACCTTTTGAGGTTTCGGTGTTTGCCGACCCTAGCGGAGCTTTTACCACTGCTGCGGGCTTGGTCGCTTGTGTAGAAAAAGAATTAATTGAAAAATTTAACACCACTTTAGCAGGTAAAAATATTGTTGCTTTAGGCGGAACTGGACCGGTAGGTCAAGCGGCAGCGGTTATTGCTGCACAAGCCGGTGCGCAAGTTAGAATCGTTGGAAGACAATTGGAAAAAGCACAACATTGTGCGCAATTATGTAGTGAAGAATTTGGCGAAGGTGAAATCAGTATTTTAGCCGGCGTGGATGCGCAAAAAGCCACTTATTTACAAACTGCTGATGTAGTATTTGCCACCGGAGCTGCCGGAATCGAATTATTAAGTGCCAAATTGATTGCTGAAGCTGGACAATTACAAGTAGCTGCTGATGTCAACGCCGTTCCGCCCGCTGGTGTCGCGGGTGTTGACCCTTTTGCCAAAGGAAGCCCGATCACCTATTCCAAAAGCGGAGCGGTGGGGATTGGTGCTTTAGCGATTGGCCAAGTGAAATATCAAACCCAAAATCGATTATTAAAACAAATGATTGACACTGAAAAACCGGTTTATTTGCATTTTGAACATGCGTTTAAAATCGCCCGTGAATATTTGAGCCATTAAATCAATCGGTATAATTTTTTTAAGCTTACTCTCTAATCGTTTAACCTAAATAGGAAATATCCGCCGTGAAAAGAAGTATTCTGCACCTGTTTGACCCGACGCCGAATAATAGCCCTTTTGACATCAATATGGCGTTGGATGCCGGCTTTGAGGTATTGATGCCATATGCGAATGTAAAATTAGACAATGTTTACGCCCTAACACAAGATGCTATTTTTTCGCGTAGTCCCGCAGGCATTAAAAAAACTGCCTTATTTATTGGCGGACGAGACATGGGATTAGCGATGGATATGCTTAGAATTTGTCAACAAGCGATGGTGCCACCGTTTGAAATTTCGGTTTTTGCCGACCCCAGTGGCGCGTTTACTACCGCCGCCGCTTTAGTCGCTTGTGTAGAAAAAGTCTTAAAACAACAACATCAATTAGCCTTAAAAAATTGTAAAGCTTTGGTTTTTGGCGGTACAGGACCTGTGGGAATTGCCACTGGAGTGATTGCTTCATTAGCTGGCGCAGACACCACTTTAGTCGATCATTTATCGATTGAAATTGCCAACGATGCCGCTAAAAAATATAACCGCAGTTTTGGTTGTCAATTAAAAGGGGCGGTGGCGAGTTTCGACGCGGGTAAAGCGCGATTAATTGCCGATGCCGACATCATTTTCTGTACCGCCAAAGCTGGAATTCAAGTGCTAAATGCAGAAGTCTTAAAACACGCCTTGCAATTAAAAGTTGCTGGCGATGTGAATGCAGTTCCGCCACAAGGGATTGAAGGAATTAAAGTCAAAGATAATGGCAAACCGTTAATTCATGCGGTGAATGCGGTAGATGCGTTAGGCGTAGGTGCTTTAGCGGTAGGTAATATTAAATATCAATTACAACACGAAATGCTTGCTTCTCTATTAACTACTGAAAAACCTTTATATTTGGATTTCAGAAATGCGTTTATTAAAGCGCGAGAAATTGTTGGTTAATTAATTGAGATGAAATGAAATAAGTAAAAATACATCAATTATTAGATATTCCTATTTTGAAATTCTCTCCAATCCTCCTTTAGCAAAAAAGGAAGTTCCCCCTTTTTTAAAGGGGGTCAGGGGGATTTAACAATACCCGATCATTTTCGATTAATTATTTATTAATTACGGAATACAAATAATAATTTCTGTATTCCGTCAATAAAGGAATTAATTAATTGGATTTAAATTATCAAAAAATCTTGATAAGTTAAACTAGGATGATTCGTTAAAGTAGCGATTTGAATAGCTGAAGCACTCCCTAAATTATTTCCACCTGCATCATAATATAAAGCTCCATTTGCCGTGTTATAAACTAAATAATCATCTCCGTCCATTGCATTTTTTAACCCCCATCCTGAACGAAAATAATTACTCGAAATTTGTCCATAATTAGCAAAAGATTGAAACACACTTTTGGCTAAATCAATAGTGTCATTAATCGCTGAAAAATCGCTAATGGTATCGATATTTAAACTATTTGGTATATCTAATAATTGAAAAATATCCAATCCATAACCGCCACTTAAAGTATCACTTCCCAATCCACCATTTAAGGTATCATTTCCATCGCTGCCGATTAATTTATCTTTTCCAGCATCACCTTGTAACCAATCATTTCCAGTTAATCCGTTTAAAGTATTATCATTTTTATTACCCAGTAAATAATTACTTAAACTATTTCCCGTTGCATTAATTTTTCCCATGCCAAATAAACTTAAATTTTCTACATTGGCAATAGCCGATAAAGAATAAGTCATAGTTGACCAAATCATATCGGTTCCTTGATTCGGTAATTCTTTAATCACATCTAATAATGAATCAATTACATAATCATCATTCCCTGTGCCGCCATATAAAGTATCGCGTCCACCGCGTGCTGACATTTCAAAATCTAAAAAGTCATCACCTTCGCCACCATAAATTTGATCATTTCCTGATCCACCACTTAAAGTATTATCCGCGCTATTTCCGGTAATAATGTCATTTCCAGAACCGCTAATTACTTTTTCAATCGTCACTCCATATGCAATGCCAATATTATTTTTTGCCGATTTTAATACATTATCTTGCGAATCTTGATAAACTCCAATTGAGCTAAAACTGCCAGGATTTAAATTAATCGTTTCCGAAACCGTTTGATTAGATAAATCAAACGTATCTTCCCCGCCTGCATCCCATATCGTTTTTAATTCGGCTGTTGAAGTGGAAAATTCATACACGTTATCGCCGATTTCATTATTCATATTTTTGCCATATAAATATTGAATTGCTGCAATATCATATAACATTGGACTAGACGCATATTCATCCCCTACATTTTCATATTCCGTATAAGACATAATCGTTAATTGAGTATTATCTTGATCAGTGGGTAAAGTGATTTTATTCTCACCATCTTTATAAAATGGATGTTTTAATCCTAAAGCGTGACCTAATTCATGAATAACGGTTTCCCTATCATAATTTAAGGTATCAGCACTAAAAATCGTTTTTTCACTTAACCAAATATCGCCTTCTAAAGCCAAAGGATTCGCATCATCAGGTCCGTACGCCCAAGCGGCTGCAACTGTGCCATCTTTATCAGGAATTTCCACCACCGGACTAAAAGCAATCCGAATTGTGCCAGCACTATTTTCATTATCCGGAACTTCAGTAAAAGTAATATTTGCAACCGCCGCCCAAGTCGCTAACGCTTGTCTAACATAGCTTTGTTGCTCGGCATTTAAGGGGGTTAATCCTTCAGGTTCTCGATATTGCTGATCATAAATTGAATTATCCCAAATTGAATTTTGATCGGGAAAACTATAAGTGATATTAACCACCGCCGCATTCACGCTACCCCATTTATAAGTATTTAATAAAGCATCAATGTTATTACTGCCTGATAAAGATACTTGTGACATGATTTGTTCTCCCAATAACGAAAAAAATAATTTAAGTTTAATTTTTCAAAAATTAAACCCATTCTAAACCGTGATTCACTCAATAATGATTGACATCATAAACTCATCAGGCAGTAAATACCAATTAAAATCTATTAATTAGATTTTTTTAGCTTTAATTACTTCTATCACAATTTTATATTCACCATTTACGGTTTCAGTTGATAATAAATGATGTTTATGAATTCGGCACCAAGTTGGAATATCTTGTAACATTCCTGGATCAGTACCAATAATTTCTAATTGATCACCATTAACTAATTCTGCAATTTTATTTTGCGTACGAATAACCGGTAATGGACATAATAATCGCCGCACATTTAAGGAATAATAATTCATATAAACCATTCCTGTGGAATGTGATCCGCTATAAAAGGGTTTACGCTTAATGATTGACTCGGTTGATTAGGAAAATGTAACATAATTTCCACTTGATCTAAATTTCTACCTTGACCATAACGCGCCACTAAACGCGCGGCAATTTGTAAATCTTCTGCATTCGGTTGTCCATCAATTAAAGCTAAAGGTCCTTGATGATCTCGATTATATAAATGAATAAATTGTTTTTTATAACCATTTAAAAATTGCGTTTCGCCTTCTTCACGCGCAATAATAATTTTAAATCGCACATTAGGACGCAAATGTCTGCCGACTTTTAATAACATAATATCATCTAATTCATACTCTTTATGTCCGCGATTTTGCCACAAATCTTTTAATTTTTGACTATATTGCGCATCGGTTAAAAAACAACAGCCACCCGCCGGTTGTGAAAATTCATTGAAGCCAAATTGATGGGCTAATTCAATTTGAGGTTTACGCGAACGTCCACTGAAATTATGCAATAACTCACGTTTAATCCAACCCTTACGTTCGGGTAAAGTCGGTGGTAAATTTTGCGCACATAAAGGTCGAACTAATAAATCATCTGCACCGGATTCAGCAGCAACAATTGGCATAGTGGCTTTACGTTGCGACATCGGTCGTTGTCCAATTACTTCACCGGTAATCATAAAATCAAAATCATTAGCTAACATCCATTGTTTGGCTTTGCTTACCATAAAAATTTTACAATCTAAACACGGATTTAAATTCGCGCCATAACCATGTTTAGGCTGAATTAAAATCGGTTTATATTCTTCAATTACATCAATAAAATGCAATTGAATTCCCAATTGTTCTGCAACCCATAACGCATTATTACGTTTAGGTTTATCCGATTCCCGTTTACGAATCGCATGAGTATGACCTTCGACACAAAAACCGGTAAAAAAATTAATGCCTTCGACATGAATCCCTTGCTGCATAATGGTTTTTGCTGCCAACATTGAATCTAAGCCACCTGAAATCAGCGCGACTGCTTTAATAGATGCGTGCATAAATTGAATTTTTCAATAATCAAAATTTTATTGTAACAGTTATTACTTTATTCGCTGATTTTCAAAACCATTTTGTGGATATAGAGAAGAGGATAAAACTGATATAATTCAAATTTTAATGGTTTTAATTTAACTGCGAATTACAAACGAGGAATCAGGAAATGGAAAGAAGCGAAGCAATGTCGTTTATGATCAAATTGATGAAATTGATGTTACAACAAGGCGGATCGGATTTATTTATCACCGCCGGATTTCCGCCAGCGATGAAAGCTAAGGGCAAAATGACTCCGATGACTAAAGTCCCTTTGACTCCTAGTGATTCCAAAGCACTGACGCAGTGCATTATGAATGATAAGCAGTTGAAAGAATTTGAGGAAACTCAGGAATGTAATTTTGCGATTGCCCCGCCCGGCATCGGACGTTTTCGTGTCAATGCTTTAGTACAACAAGGTTGTCAAGCTTTGGTAATGCGGGTGATTCAAGCAGAAGTGCCGAATTTCGATAAACTCGGTTTACCACCGATTTTAAAAGAAGTCATTTCGGCGAAAAATGGCATCATTATTATGGTTGGAGGTACTGGTTCAGGAAAATCCACCACGATGGCGGCATTAATTGATCATCGTAATGCCAACAGTTACGGACACATCATCACTTTAGAAGACCCGATTGAATATGTCCATCCACATAAAAATTGTGTGGTTACTCAACGTGAAGTCGGAGTTGATACTCGAAGTTGGGGCGCGGCTTTACACAACACTTTGCGTCAAGCTCCTGATGTGATTTTATTAGGCGAAATTCGTGATGCAGAAATTATGAATTTTGCTTTGGAATTTGCCCAAACCGGACATTTGGCGATGGCGACTTTACATGCGAATAATGCGAATCAGGCTATTGATCGGGTATTGGGTTTTTTCTCTACCGAAACGCAACAAAAATTAATGGTGGATTTATCAGGAAATTTACGCGGCATTATTTCGCAACGCTTAATTAAAACCGTAGATGGCGGGCGTTGTGCCGCGATTGAAATTTTATTAAATACGCCTTTAATTGCTGAAATGATTGCTAAAGGCGATGCGATTGGTATTAAACCGATTATGGCAAAATCCAAAGAATTGGGAATGCAAACTTTTGATCAAGCCTTATTCGATTTATATAACGCCGGTAAAATTTCTTTAGATGAAGCTTTACGCAATGCCGATTCCGCTAATGAATTACGATTACGCATTAAATTATCACGCGGTGGCAATTTAGGAAATGACAGTTTAAGTTTGCATGAAAAAGACGACGAATAAAATGTAACAAATTAATTTTTAGCAGCGCATAACTGAGCTAACGCCCATTGTTCAATCAATAAATGCGCTGCCTCAGCCAGTGATTTTCCGAATGCAATAACGCCATCTTGATGTCCCAACATCGAAAATACCCCTTGTGATTGTTGCCCATCCAGCAATTTCGCCACCGCTGCTGCCATCTCTGGCGTACCATATGCCACTTCAGCCGAGGTATAAGGTAAAGACAATTTCAACGTGTGTTGCCAAATCGTTGGACTATGAACATGAATCACCGCTTGAATTTGTGGATGATGCGCATAAACGCTGGCATGAGTTAAGGCTTCCGAAGACGGCTGACATTCCCCCTCAGATTCAAGCCAATTTTCTAAAGGATTAGCGTCCGTCACAATACAATAATCTTGTGCTTGCAAAGTCGCTAAATGACCGGTTTGTGTACCGCTAATCACAAACGATTTTTCATTAAAATCAATCCGTTGACTGATATTTCCAAATCCATAACCTTGATAACGTTCTGGGGTTTGTCCAATTAAATCTAATTGTTTAAAAAGATGTCGCCAAATAGTTAATTCAGCAAATGAAAGGAAATTCGGAATAGAAATTTGCCGATGACGTAATTGATATTTAATAACGCCTTCTAATTCATTCATAAATTATTTAAGTAAAAATACATAAGTTTTCAGATATGCCTATTTTGCAATCCTCCCCCTTTATTAAAGGGAGGATTTAACAATACCCGATAATTTTCGATTAATTATTTACAATTGATTGGTTAATCCTAAACTTTGCGGATAAGGTTGAAAATAATAAGAATGTTGAATATAAGGATCGGGATAATGACGAAAATGATGTTTTAATAAAGTTAATGGCACAATTAAAGGAATCTCTCCTATATGATAAGCATTAAACATGTCGCTTAATTCTTTTTTCTCATCAGTGGATAATTGTTTTTTTAAATAACCTTGAATATGTTGTAACACATTAAGATGTTGTCCACGAGTGGCTATTTTAGATAATAAACTCATTAATTGCACTATATAATCCGTCGCAATTTGAATCAAATTATCCTGATTTAAAGTCGCCAATAATCGTCCTAAGGGTTGATAATCTCCATGACTCATAATCATTAATTTATGTTGCGCATGAAATTGCATTAATTTTGCAATTGTTAAACCGCTATTGATTAATTGTTGCCACCGATAAAAAACATAAATCCGTTGAATAAAATTTTCGCGTAATCGACTATCACCTAAACGTCCTTCTTCTTCAATCGGTAAATAGGGATATAATTTTTGTAATTGCGCGGCAAAAATACCTTGTCCTTCTCGACGTGGAGTTGCTGATAATGAATCATATACTTTAACTTTATATAATCCGCAACTTGGCGAATCTTTTTTAACAATAAATCCACACAATAAATGAATTTGTGTAGCTAATTGATTGGCATAATTGATTAACGCTTCAGTAACATCTAATTCGGGATTTTTTACGCCAATACAACGAATGCCCTTTTCGGTTTTAGCTAAACGAATACTCGCGCGTGGAACGCCTAAACCAATCGCCATTTCAGGACAAAAAGCGCGAAATTCAAAATATTGGCTTAAAGTCCCAACAATATAAGCATCGCGTTTGTGTCCGCCATCAAAACGCACCGCTTCGCCTAATAAACAACTACTGATTCCAATCGGAATTTTAGAATTCATTATCATTAAAAAAATATTTGAGTAATTCTGTTTTAGTTTTTAGATTTTTAATCAAAAATTAATCCATTCGATAATTCGGTGGTTCTTTAGTAATCATCACGTCATGTACATGACTTTCTCGCATTCCAGCCCCGGTGACTCGAACAAACTGGGCTTTTTCATGTAAAGCAGCGATGGTTGGACTGCCGGTATAGCCCATACTGGCACGAATTCCACCTAATAATTGATGAATTACTGCATATAAACTACCTTTATAAGGGACACGTCCTTCAATCCCTTCGGGGACTAATTTTTCAACATTATCCGTATCTTGTTGAAAATATCGATCACTAGAACCTTGTTGTTGCGCCATCGCTCCCAATGATCCCATTCCGCGATAAGCTTTATAAGATCGTCCTTGAAATAACTCCACTTCCCCCGGTGCTTCTTCAGTACCGGCAAACATTCCCCCTAACATCACCGTATTAGCACCGGCGGCTAAGGCTTTAGCCACATCGCCTGAATAACGAATCCCTCCGTCAGCAATCACCGGAACACCGGTAGTTTTAAGCGCGGCAGCGACATTACTAATCGCGGTAATTTGTGGCACACCCACTCCAGCAACAATCCGCGTGGTACAAATCGATCCGGGTCCAATGCCCACTTTAACGCCATCTGCTCCCGCTTCTACCAAAGCCAAAGCCGCTTCAGCAGTGGCGATATTCCCACCAATCACCTGAACTTGAGGATAATGATTTTTGACCCAACGAATCCGATCTAATACCCCTTGAGAATGTCCGTGCGCAGTATCAACCACAATCACGTCCACACCAGCATTAACTAATGCAGCAACTCGATCATCCGTATCAACTCCGGTTCCTACCGCAGCTCCCACTCGTAAGCGTTCTTGAGAATCCTTACAAGCTTGTGGATAATCTTTGGCTTTTTGAATATCTTTGACCGTAATCAAGCCGCGTAAATGAAATTCTGCATTCACCACCAAAATTTTTTCAATGCGATATTGATGTAATAACGCAATGATTTCTTTGGGAGAAGCCGATTCACTCACGGTCACTAAACGATGTTTAGGAGTCATCACTTGAGTGATGAGTTCATCTAAACGAGTTTCAAATCGCAAATCACGACTGGTCACAATGCCGACTAATTCATCACCGTTGACTACAGGAACACCCGAAACCTTTTTTTCATGAATTAAATCAATCACTTCACGCACTGTAACCGTTGGCGATACGGTAATCGGGTCTTTAATCACACCACTTTCGTATTTTTTGACCATTTCAACTTCACGAGCTTGCTGCGCGATGGTCATATTTTTATGGATGATGCCAACTCCACCTTCCTGAGCGATGGCAATCGCTAAACGAGCTTCAGTCACCGTATCCATCGCGGCTGAAATTAAAGGAATATTCAGAGGAATGCCACGAGTTAATTGCGTTTGCAGACTGACTTCACGCGGTAATACCGACGAATACGCCGGTATCAATAAAACATCATCAAACGTCAAAGCCTCTTGAATAATTTGCATAACCCCACCCTAGGAATAAAAAATAGATTAGTAATTATTGTACTCTAAATTTTTCGATTCTTAATCAGCTAATCAAGGTAAAAAACAGAAGAATGTTGTGGAAAATAAGGCTTAGAAAATTTATTTACGCTTTTCAAAAAAGCGTAACAATATATAAGTAAGCCAAGCAATCACAATTAATCCAAATGCAAAAGCTGCATATGCCATTTGCCAAGGAATTCCTTGAGCCATCATCGAAAATTCTGACATGCCACCAATTCCAGTTAAAACATTTAAGGGCATAAAAACAATACTTAATACGGTTAATTTTTTAACTACTTTATTTTGATTAATATTAATAAAACCAACCGTCGCATCCATTAAGAAATTAATTTTATCGAATAAAAAAGCCGTATGTCCATTTAATGATTCAATATCGCGTAAAATTTGTTGCGAATCCTCTAATTGCGTTTTATTTAAAAATTTACTACGCATTAAAAAAGAAACGGCGCGACGAGTATCCATCACATTCCGTCGAATTCTCCCATTTAAATCTTCTTCATGAGCAATTTCAGTTAAAATATTCGCCGCATCTTCATCGGTAATTTTATTATGTAAAACATGATTACCGACTTCTTCTAAACTGCGATAGACATCTTCTAAAGCATCCGCAGAATATTCTGCATCCGCTGCATATAAATCTAATAATACATCTTTGGCATCAGCAACATAATTCGGTTGAGTTAATGCACGTAATCGTTGTAAACGAAATACCGGTAATTCTTCTTTACGAATCGAAAATAAAATATCTTGATATAAAATAAAAGCCACTGCTACATTTCGTGAAACATCATCTTTATCTAATAAAAAATCAGAATGTAAATGTACTTCGCCATTTTCTTCAACATAAAATCTAGCACTGGATTCTAAATCACTTAATTTATCGGGATCGGGAAATTCAATCCCAAAAATATCACCTACCCAAATACGATCTTCAAAAGTGGGCGCGACTAAATCAATCCAAATCGGTTTCGCATTTAATAAATCTTCACGACTATTAAACACCATTTCGCGTAATCGACCTTCATATAAATCAAACGCTTTAACTCGTGAATTTTCGGTTTTATAATCCCGCTGTCCTAAAATTTGTAATACCGAAATAGGTGCCTCCAATAAAATCGGTTCTTTGCGTTCATCATTTAATTGATCCCAAACAAATAATTGATCAGCCGGCGATAATTCTCCCAAAATTCTCGCCACCTCTGTGGGCGGTAAATGATTGAGAATTTGTTGTAATCGTGCCAAATTTTGTTTTCGCACTAAAGACTGTACCAATTCATGACGTGGCATATCTTGTTTATCAACCAACTCTTCAACCAATTTATGTTTCAGCAATAAATCTAGGACTACTTGCTGGCTATCAGTAGGCTTATTCATTGAATTTGACATGATAAAGAGATAATAAGCAGAGAGAAATTGGCTTATTTTAACTGAAATTATCCGATTAATTGAATTTTAAAATCATTTCACGAAAAATATTTTTTATTAAATCGATTATTTTTTTTCAATTGAATGATTCAAAATCAGCCTAATTTGGAATAATTCTTCACCAGTTTGTGGATCGGGACGAATATCATTTAATAATAAAACCTGACGAACTCCAGAAATTTGTTCCAATAAAGCTAATAAACGTAATACCTGTTTTCCTTGTCCATTTAAATCCAATTGATCTTGTTGTAATTGTAAATGGGTTATCCAAATATTTTCCGGAATACGTTGCGATAATATCGCAATTAAATACAAGGGCAATTGTTGTTGATAACGCACGGTTTGCAATTGATGTAAAATAGAATGTTGCTGCTGCACTTGTTGCCGTAATTGTAAAGCGTGATTAGCTATTTTTCGCGTATATTGCAATTGAGATTGAATCGTCTCTAACTGAGAAGATAATACAAAAGTATCAGCAATCATCCATAAAATAAATGCCGCAATAATCAATAACCAACTGCGTTGATAATTCCAAGGATTTGTCCATTCCGGACTGTCAGATAATCGAGTTAATTTTAACCAATGAGGCTGAATTTTGCCGGTCATTGAGAATAATTGTGGCTGTGGTAATTGATTAGGATACCAATCATTTTCAATATTTTCAGTTAACCAAAAGTGGCTAATTTTAGGCAATCCCCAACTATGCCAATAGCGTTGAATTTGTTGTGAATGCGTTATCCAAAATAATTGAGAAATATAACCTCTAGGATTCACTAAAGCATAATAATAATGCTGATTTTCTCGATGAATTAATAAACTATCAGCAGTTTTCAATTGCCCAGAATACCAAACGATTTCCGGCAAAATATGCGTACAATACGGTAATTGTTGTCGCCAATAATGCGCCATTGATCTTGGCCATACCCAAATATCAACTTGCCAATTTTGTTTAATTAATTGGTAATTAAAAAAATAATCAACCGCTTCTGTCCAAGGCGACCATTGAGCAATATCCAAATGAACGGCTTCGGCTAATTCTGCTTCAGATAATAAATGCTGCGGGAAATAACGTTGTTGAAAACTGCAATCAATAGTCGGTAATAATAAAATAACCGTTGAAAAGCGATTTAAATATAATTGATCAAATGACGTTAAAGATTGCCATTCGGTTTGATGATAGCAGCGATATTGTAATTGTTGCTGTCTAATCCGAATGAGGGTGGTGGTAAAAAAGGCAGCTTTGAGGCGATATAATGAAGAAAATACCGTAGAAGAAAAAGCTTTAAATAAAGAAATGATGCTCATAAACTATCTGGGTATTTTAAAAAAGGTTTATAAAATGAGATTCAACTAGCATTAAAAAGATTATGCCAATAAAAAACCCGCACCAAGGCGGGTTTTGCGATGAATAGTTATTATTATGTCGCTTTCTCAGTTTACTTCTTAAATACGAACAGAAGTTGTGTGTCTTTATTATTATTGTGCCTTAAAGGCTGGTGTATTCCTCTTACCCAGTCGTTAAACCTTTGCTTATTCCATTAAGCTTAGGTTCAGTTTAAAGCTAAATATTCATTTTGTCTAGTAAAACAATATTTTTTTGCGACATTTCTGAAAAACTTACCAAAAAATATAATAAATACAATTAATTATTTAAATCTAGCCATTGATAAAAAAGTCACTACATAGGCAAACTATGACGCATAATGATTATACATTGATTCAAAGATTGCGATTCTCTTTTTAACTTTCTTTACGTCGTTCATTATTTTCTTCAATAAAAATTCGCAAACGTTCTTCAAGAATAGCGCGTAAATAAAAATCTAAAGGGCGTTCTTTTAAAGCTAAACGCATTTGCAAAATCGCGGTTTGAATTTGTCCAATTTGATAATAATATTCTGCAACATAACGATGGGATTGCGCCATTTGTTTTAAATCGGCATATGTTTGCGATAATAATTCAAAATATAACGGTTGTTGTTGTAAATCAGTGGGTAAACTTTGTAATAATTCATAGGCTAATTGCGCTTCGCCCGCTTTTAATAAACTTTGAATATAATCGATTTTTAAACTGCGATTATTAGGAAATAAAGTGAGTGCTTGTTGATAAATAGCCAATCCTTGAGAATAATGTTTACTTTCTACCGCAACACGCGCTAATCCATTCCAATAATGCGGCTGTTGTCGATCTTGTTTAATTAAATATCGTAATTCTTGTTCGGCTAAATTCCATTGTTGTAATTTTAAATAACTTAATGCCATTCCATAATGCGCAATTTGTCGTTGTTCTTTTGTTCCTTGATGACTATAAGTACGAAAATATTGTAAATTTTGTTGTGGATTTTTTTCTGTTAATACGCGTAATTTCGCTTTAATTAATAAATACGTTTGAGAATCGGGATATTGACGATAAGGATATTGTTCAGAGCGTCCACGAGTGTCGGCAATTCGAGATTCAGTCACGGGATGAGTGCGTAAAAATTCGGGCGTAGATTGTCCATAAAATCGCGTAGCTTGTTGTAATCGTTCAAAAAAAGTCGGCATACTGCGCGGATCATAATGAGCCGCTACCAAAGTTTGCATTCCAATTCGATCGGCTTCTTGTTCATTATCACGGGTAAAATTAATTTGCGATTGCGCGTTGCCGGCTTGAACCGCCATAATTGCTGCTTGTCCGATTGCGGGATTGGCAACACCTAATAAAATCGCGGCTAAAGTAGCAGCGGCGGTAGGAATAGACAATTGTCTAGCGGCTTCAAAAGCGCGATATAAATGGCGTTGAGTGATATGCGCAATTTCATGTGCCATCACTGAAGTTAATTCACTTTCTGCTTCAGTAGTTAAAAATAAACCGGAATTAATTCCGATATATCCGCCGGGGCCAGCGAAAGCATTAATGGTATTATCCATCACCACAAAAAAATAAAAAGGATGATTCGGATTATCGCTATTGTTAACTAATTGATGTCCTAAAGTTTGGATATATTCTTGAATTTCTATATCTTCATTAATAGTTAATTGCGCATGTAATTCCCTAAAAAAAGCAGCACCGAGTTCTTTGTCTTGTGCTGGAGAAATTAAGGCTCCAGAAGAATCTTCTAATTCCGGTAAATCAATTTTATTATTTTCTTGTGCATAAGCTAATGCGCAGAAAAATAAACATCCTAGTAAAATAGATTTCAATTTCATGAAAAAATCCTAATTAAGATCATTATTTAACTGCGCAATCGATTTAATGAAAAAATGAAATAGATTAATAAACAACTGATTAACCATCCGCTAGTGAGTATTCCAATAATGCCATTATAAGGATTGACCAAAAAAGCATATTCTGCATTCGGATTAAAATTCAATAAAATTTGACTACCTTTAATTTGCCAAACCCAAGCAGCATGAAATCCAATACAAATAGCTAAACTATTCGGGATAAAATAACGAATACTGGCTAAAAAAATGCCGATAATAATTAAAGCCATTAATGCTGAGGTAATCGAAGGGTCTAACCAATGTTTAATCGCTTCGGCAAATAAGATAAAACTGGTTGTTAAATGAATTTGAGATAATTCGACAACGGTATTGGTTTCCAAAAAATGTAATGAACCATAATAAATTGCACTGACTATAATTGCGACTATTGCGCCACATTTTTGTTGTATTGCGCTAAATAATACGCCACGAAATAAAGATTCTTCAACCAAAGCAATTAAAATAGCTAAGATTAAACTAATACTTATTTTTTTAAATAAACTATATAACGTCCAATGAATTGATTGATCTAAAATTTGAATATCTAACAGTATTAAAATACCTAATACGGGTAATGCAGTAAGTAATCCTAAAACAAATCCATTAACCATTTTACTCAAAAATAACTTTGGCGGGATAAATCCCAATTCAGACCAAGTTAATTGTAATAATTTTCGTAAAGGAAAAATACTGAATATCAATAATAATTGCGTAATACGGCTAATGATTTTATGTAATTGCCAAAAATCGCCAAAAATTTCAATAATGATATAACCCAATATACAAGCGATTGAAATTAAACTGAATAAAATGAATAATGGCGCGATTAAATAAAATAAATAGGACAGAATTTTAAACAAAATCCCCCCATAAAGTTTGAATTGCCGCTAAAGCCGTTAATACGGCAGTTTCAGTGCGCAAAATGCGTGAACCTAAACGAATAGGCATAAACCCAAAATGCTGTGCTAATTGACGTTCATTCGGACTAAATCCGCCTTCTGCTCCTGATAATAAATATACAGTTTGATCAATAGGTTGAGTTAATTGATTTAAATTTTGATTCGCTGTAGGGTCTAAAAAAATTTTTAATCCTTGTGGATAAATTAACCAGTCTTTCAATAAACAAATCGGTTTAATTATTGGCACTATAGTTCGACCACATTGTTCACTCGCATGTTGAGCAATTTTTTGCCAATGAGACAATTTTTGCGCTTGTTTTGCTACAGAAATATCAACAACAACTCGTTCAGTAATTAAAGGTGTGATCGAATAAACACCTAATTCAACTGCTTTTTGAATCGCGAAATCCATTCGCTCCCCGCGCGAAATTCCTAACGCTAAGTGAAGAATAAGATTTGACTCAACATTTCGAGAAATAAAATGGATAATTTTAAGTTGTACTAAAGATTTATTTACCGCAATTAATTCGGCTTGATATTCACCACCTAATCCATTAAAAACCGTTAATTCTGCGCCGATTTTTAAGCGTAAAACGGTGCGTAAATAATGCGCCGATTCTTGATCTAAATGAATCAATTGTCCGGTTTGTAAAGAATGATTTAGATATAAACGTGAAATACGCATTATTCATCCTTGACCGCAAAATTTAACGCATCCCAAGTAATATCAACCATCCATTTTATTTCTGCTTCGGCAATAATATAAGGCGGCATAAAATAAATCACATTGGCAATCGGACGTAATAATAATCCTTTTGCTAAAGCATATTGATAAATTTTTAAACCGCGTCGTTCCTGCCAAGGAAATGGCTCTTTAGTTATTTTATTTTTCACAAATTCAATCGCAATAATCATCCCTGTTTGTCTAATTTCAATCACATTAGGATGATATTTAAAACGCTCAATCTCAGATGCAAAAACAGAAATTAAAAGTTGATTTTTTTGTAAAATCGCGTGTTGCGCAAAAATATCCAAGGTAGCAATTCCGGCTCGACAAGCCAGAGGATTACCGCAATAACTATGCGAATGTAAAAAAGCTTTTAATTTATGATAATCATCATAAAAAGCTTGATAAATATTTTCAGAAGTTAAAACCACTGATAACGGTAAATAACCGCCGCTTAATCCTTTAGATAAACATAAAAAATCCGGACTAATATTACCTTGTTCACAGGCAAATAAAGTCCCAGTTCGCCCAAATCCTACGGCAATTTCATCGGCAATTAAATGTACTTGATAACGATCACAAGCTTCGCGTAATAAAGTTAAATAAATCGGATCATACATCCGCATTTTACCCGCACATTGCACTAAAGGTTCAACAATCACTGCCGCAATCGTTTCCGCTTGTTCCGATAATAATTTCTCAAGATGTTGAAATTGTTTTTGCGCATAATCTGCATACGATTCCCCCGTTTCTCGGGAAAAAGCTTCTGGACTAGGAACGGTTAAAACTTCCATTAATAAAGGGGCATATGTTTGTTTAAAATTCGCTAAATTACAAACCGCTAATGCACCTAAAGTTTCACCATGATAACTGTTTTCTAAAGTAACAAATTGTTTTTTATTTGGCTGACCTTGATTTAACCAATAATGAAAACTCATTTTTAATGCAACTTCAATTGCAGAAGCTCCATTATCGGCATAAAAACAGCGCGTTAATGGTTTTGGCGTTAATTCAATTAATTTTTCAGCTAATTCAATTGCACTTTCATGAGTAATTCCACTAAAGATGACATGTTCTAATTCTGCTAATTGTTTAATTAATGCTTGATTAATGATTGGATTTGCATGACCAAATAAATTAACCCACCAAGAACTAATTGCATCTAAATATTTATTATCTTCAAAATCATATAACCAAATTCCTTGAGCCTTTTTAATCGGTAATATGGGTATGCTTTCATGATCTTTCATTTGGGTGCAAGGATGCCATAAAACCTGAGTATCACGTTGAATCATGAATTGATTAGAAATCATTTTAATAAATAATGAAGAATTATTAATGAAGAATAGAGAATAAATTATTTTGATAAACATGGAAAATAATTTACTATTCTCCATGTTTTTTATTGGAAAAAATTACCAAGTTTTAATTTTTTCTAACACGGCTTTAGCGTGATTCGTAGGCGTAACCCCATAATCCACTTCGCGTAAAATTCCTTGTTTATCAATGAGAAAGGTTGAGCGCACAATACACATTCGCTTTACGCCGGCTTTTTCTTTTTCCTGCCACACACGATATAACTCGCAAAGTTGCCCGTCAATATCTGCTAACAGATTGATAGTTAAGGTATATTTTTCAATAAAATGTTGATGACTTGCACAAGAATCTTTACTAACTCCCAGAATGATCGTATCTAATTTAGCAAATTCCTCAGCTAAGTGACTGAAATCATTAGCTTCTAGGGTACAGCCAGGCGTATCGTCTTTAGGATAAAAATATAAGACTACGTTTCGTTTACCGCGAAAATCCGTTAAACTGATTAATTGTTGATCTTGATTAATCGCAGAAAATTCGGGCGCAGGTTGATTTTTAACTAACATTTCGTTTTCCTTCAATTGAAATTAAATCGTTGATAGAATAATTGTGAAACAATCAGTGATGTTAAGCCAAGTATTAAATTATTTATACCAAATTTTGGGGCGATTGTGAATATTAATTTTTTAAAATGTTAAAAGTTTATCAGCTTGATTTACAAGCAGAAATTTGTGCAACGCATTTAGCTTTGTTAAGTATTGAAGAACAATCGATTATTGAAAAATATCGTCAACCGCTTCTTAAACAGCGGCAATTGGCGGTAAGAATTTGGTTACGAAAAATATTAGCAAAACAATTGATGTATTCGGCAAAACAATTACGCTTTGCGAAAACGGATGAAGGTAAACCTTATTTAATCGATTTTCCAGAAATTGCCTTTAATTTATCACATAGTGATCACATTATGTTATTAGCGATTAGTGATATAGGCGAGGTTGGAATTGATATTGAATTTCCTAAATTAGCTCCGCGCAATTTTGCGGCAATAGTGAATAAATGTTTTTCTATTTCTGAACAATTCTATTGGCAAAACTTAGCAGAATCCGAAAAAATTGCCGAATTTTATCGATTTTGGACGGCTAAAGAAGCCTTTGTAAAAGCGGTAGGACGGGGATTAGCTTTGGGATTAGAAAATTGTATTATTGCGATTGATAAACCTTTACGATTTGAACAATTACCAACTATATATAAACCAGTTCAACAATGGCGATTATGGAATTTAACTTTATCTATTCCGGCATACGCTGCATTAGTGATTCGAGATCATCCGCAAATAACTCTGATTAATCAAATACCGATTCATATCATCGATGAATTTAGCTCTATTTAAAATAATAATGATTATTAATTATTCAATCTATTTTAAATTTTTCAAGGATTCATTCTAGTTTTTATTCATGAGTATTTTACAAAATAGACCGCATATTTTCTCTGCAAGTTTTACCATTAAATATCGAATCAAACGATTAATATGGTGTTGTATTTATTATTTGTGTTTTCGATTTACCCCTATTCCTTTTCATGGCTGGAGAATCATGATTTTACGTTTATGCGGCGCGAAAATTGGGCAAAATTGTCATATATATCCCAGTGCAAAAATCTGGGCTCCTTGGAATTTAAGGATGGATAATGAAGCCTGTATTGCAAGTGAAGTCAATTGTTATTGTCAAGGCAAAATTAGTTTAGGAAAACAGGTAATTATTTCACAAGGAAGTTTTTTATGTACCGGCACTCACGATTATCTTCACCCGCAATTTCAATTAAAAATATCGCCTATTACCATTGAAAATAAAGTATGGGTAGGAGCGCAAGCTTTTATTGGCCCCGGGGTTCATTTAGCTGAAGGTTGTATTATCGGAGCAAGAGCCGTTATTTTCAAAAATACAGAGGCTTGGAAAATTTATATTGGCAATCCTGCGATTTGTATTAAATCTCGAGTTATTCATGAACCGTATTTAAATTAAAATGCTAGATTTAACCGTTATTATTTTAACTTTTAATGAAGCGAAACACCTTCAACGTTGCTTAAATAGCGTTGCTCAAATTGCCAAAACCATTATCGTTGTGGATTCAGGTTCTACTGATCAAACTTGTGAAATTGCGCGACGTTTTGGTGCAAGAATTTATTATCATTCTTTTAAGCATCAAGCGGCACAATTACAATGGGCATTATTATCTTGTCCGATTCATACGCAATGGGTATTACGTTTAGATGCAGATGAATATATAGAAATAGAATTAAATCAAGAAATACAACAACGATTACCTAATTTAGCTCCAGAAATTCACGGCATTTTTTTAAAACGTAAACAATATTTTTTAGGAAAATGGATTCGTTATGGTAATCGTTATCCATTGATTTTATTACGCTTATGGCGACATCAATCAGTGATTTTAGAACAACGCTGGATGGATGAACATATTTTGTTAATCGAAGGTCAGGGAATTATTTTTGAACATCATTTTATCGATGATAATCAACAAGATATTTTCGCATTTATTCAAAAACATCAACATTATGCGAATCGAGAAATGTTAGATTTAATTAATCAAAAATATCAATTAGAATTGTCTCATTTTTATATCAATAATTTGACGGATCAACAGATTAAAACCCAACGAATTTTAAAACAAAATTATTATAATAAATCTCCGTTATTTATTCGAGCAATTCTTTATTTTATTTATCGCTATTTTATTAAATTGGGCTTTTTAGATGGTTGGATTGGTTTGCTCTATCATTTTATTCAAGGCTTTTATTATCGTTGTTTAGTCGATATTCAATATTTCAAAGCTGAGTGGCGTTTACGCTATTTACCGCAAAAAAAAGCAAAAATTATTTATCTAATTCAATTAACCGGATTACCTGTAGAAGGTTCTGATGAATAATTGTATTACCCATTATGGCTGGACTGATCATACTCCAGATTCTTATTATTATATAGCCCCGCTGATTTTAAAATTAGCGTTACAATTTCAACCTGCATCAATTGTAGATATAGGCTGTGGAAATGGGGTTTTATGTGATTTACTCAATCAACATCAATTTAATATTATTGGGGTAGATTCCGATTTATCTGCTATTGAAATTGCCAGACAAAAATATCCAGCATTACCTTTTTTTCAATATCATTTATCCTCTTCATCATTACCGTTAAAAAATCATTTAAATCAATTAGTTGATATGGTAATTGCTACTGAAGTCATTGAACATTTATATAGTCCACAATTATTGTTAATTCAAGCTAATCATTGTTTAGCAAATCAGGGGAAATTAATTATTTCTACTCCTTATCATGGCTATTTAAAAAATTTATTATTATCCTTAAGCAATCATTGGGATCAACATCATACCAGTTTATGGGAAGGCGGACATATTAAATTTTTTAGCTATAAAACTTTAAATCAATTATTATTCAATTATGGATTTACCCTTACACAATTTTATGGCTTAGGACGTTTGCCTTATTTATGGAAAAGTATGCTGATTGTTGCCGAAAAAACCACGTCATTAATTTGATGGGGAATCATTAAGGTGCGTATTTTAATTTACGGGATTAATTATTATCCTGAATTAATTGGTATTGGCAAATATAGTGGCGATATGAGCGAATGGTTAACTGAAAAAGGACATCAAATTCGCGTCATTACTGCGCCGCCTTATTATCCTGAATGGCAAATTCATCAGCAATATCGAAATCGTTATTACAAAGAAAAAACCACTTCTGGCATTCAAATTTGGCGTTGTCCTTTATATGTTCCAAATAAACCGAATACCTTGACTCGATTATTACATTTATTCAGTTTTGCCCTCAGTAGTTTACCTATAGTATTTTTACAATGGCGTTGGAAACCGCAATTAATTATTACCATTGAACCGACTTTATTAATTACGCCAACCAGTTTATTATTTGCCAAATGTTGTGGCGCGAAAACTTTATTACATATTCAAGATTATGAATTAGATACCTTATTAAAATTAAATACAAATTACCCAAAAGGGTTAATTAGCATTGCGAAAAAAATTGAGCGTTATTTAATGCAAAAATTCGATAGTATTTCTACTTTATCGCCCTCTATGTTACAGTTGGCAAAAAAAAAATTACCTTTTTTTAAATCCATATGGTTATTTCCAAATTGGGTAGATACCGGATTTATTCGTCCGCAATATCAAGTAAATTATTTTCGGCAACAATGGCAAATTGAATTACATACAAAAGTGATTTTATATTCTGGCAATATGGGAAAAAAACAAGGTTTAGAATTGATTATTCAAGCCGCAGATTATTTTCGACCTTATCCAGACATTTTATTTTTAATGGTTGGTACAGGAGTGATCGAAAGCGAATTAAAAATATATGCTGATCAATTACAATTAACCAATATTCGTTTTTATCCTTTACAATCTTATCAATATTTACCTGCATTAATGACAGTAGCCGATATTCATTTAGTTTTACAAAAAAAAGGGGTAGCCGATACGGTATTGCCTTCTAAATTAACCACAATTTTTGCCGCCGGCGGAACAGCAATTATTAGTGCCGAAACTAATACAGCCTTAGATTTATTATGTAAACAATTTCCCAAAATTGCCTATTGTATAGAACCTGAATCTCTCAAAGCATTAATCGATCAATTACAATTTTTATTAACAACCATTAATCCCAATAATCGACAATATAATTTCATTGCTCGCCAATATGCAGAATATTATTTAGATCGAAAAACAATATTAAATGATTTTACCGAACAGCTTAATCAACAATTTAATCATTGACGTTGACAAAATCGATTAAAATCCCTATGATTTTTTTAGGAATTTTATTTTAATTAGCCTTTTTATTTTCAAGCTATTTAGTTTTATTAGGAGCATCATTCAATGTCCATCATTCGCCACGATTGGCAATTTTCAGAAGTAGAATCTTTGTATCATTTGCCGTTTAATGATTTGATATTTCAAGCGCAAACGATACATCGGCAATATTTTGATCCCAATCAAATTCAAATCAGTCAATTATTAAGTATTAAAACCGGAGCTTGCGCTGAAGATTGCGGTTATTGTCCACAAAGTGCGCGTTATGATACCGGTTTGAAAGCAGAAGCTTTAATGCCATTGAATGAGGTCGTTGCTGCCGCACAACAAGCCAAACAACAAGGAGCTACTCGATTTTGTATGGGTGCGGCTTGGCGACAACCTAAAGATAAAGACTTGGCGAAAGTTGCTGAAATGGTCAAAGAAGTCAAAGCTTTAGGTTTGGAAACCTGTGTAACTTTGGGCATGTTGACCGATGAACAAACTCAAGTGTTAAAAGACAGCGGCTTGGATTATTACAATCACAATTTAGACACTTCCGCACATTATTATCCTGAAATTATCAGCACGCGCACTTATCAACAACGGCTGGATACCTTGGCGCGAGTGCGCGACGCAGGGATTAATGTGTGTTGTGGTGGGATTATTGGCATGGGTGAATCGGATGCCGATCGATTGAATTTACTGATTGAATTAGCAAATTTACCCAAACATCCAGAAAGTGTACCGATTAATTTATTGGTTCAAGTTGAAGGAACGCCTTTAATGGGAACGCCTTTATTAGACGCGTTAATTTTTGTCAGAATGATTGCTTTAGCGCGACTCTTAATGCCACACTCACGGATAAGATTATCCGCCGGTCGACAAAGTATGAGCGATGAATTGCAAGCATTATGTTTTCTCGCTGGAGCGAATTCTATTTTTTATGGTGAAAAATTATTAACTACTGAAAATCCTTTAACTCATCAAGATAAACAATTATTTCAACGTTTAGGTTTATATACTGAACATTAATTGTTTTATTATTATTTTAATTCTGTTTTTTAACCTTGCTTTTTTTAATTTTAATTCTCAACAGGAGAAATGAATGATTTTTACCGATTATAAAGTTGCCGATATGTCATTAGCCGAATGGGGGCGTAAAGAAATCGTTATTGCTGAAACTGAAATGCCCGGATTAATGGCGTTACGCGCTGAATTTGCTGATTCTCAACCGTTAAAAGGCGCGAGAATTGCTGGTTGTTTACATATGACTATCCAAACTGCCGTTTTAATTGAAACTTTAACCGCTTTAGGCGCGGAAGTTCGTTGGTCATCATGCAATATTTTTTCGACTCAAGATCATGCAGCCGCAGCGATTGCCGCAGCGAAAATTCCGGTATTTGCGTGGAAAGGCGAAACTGAAGCCGAAGCCGAATGGTGTATTGAACAAACCATTTTAGGCCCAAATGATTGGAAACCCAACATGATTCTGGATGATGGTGGCGATTTAACCAATATGATGCACGATAAATTTCCAGAATTGATGGCTGAAGTTAAAGGTTTATCTGAAGAAACCACCACCGGTGTGCATCGTTTATATGAACGAGTGGCGCAAGGAACACTGAAAGTGCCGGCTTTTAATGTCAATGATTCGGTGACTAAATCGAAATTTGACAATTTATATGGCTGTAGAGAATCTCTAGTCGATGGCATTAAACGCGCTACTGACGTGATGGTTGCCGGCAAAATTGCGGTCGTTTGTGGTTACGGTGATGTGGGTAAAGGGTGTGCGCAATCTTTACGCGGTTTAGGGGCAACGGTTTGGATTACCGAAATTGATCCCATTTGCGCCTTACAAGCGGCGATGGAAGGCTATCGCGTGGTGACAATGGATGAAGCCGCAGCCGTTGCCAATATTTTTGTCACCGCTACTGGCAATGTAAATGTGATTACCCATGAGCATATGTTAGCGATGAAAAATCAGGCGATTGTTTGTAATATTGGACATTTTGATTCTGAAATTGATATTGCCGCTTTACGTCAATACGTTTGGGAAAATATTAAACCGCAAGTTGATCACGTTATTTTTCCTAATGGCAAAAGAATTATCGTGTTAGCCGAAGGACGATTAGTCAATTTAGGGTGTGCAACCGGTCATCCGAGTTTTGTCATGTCGAATTCATTTTGTAATCAAGTATTAGCGCAAATTGAATTATGGAATCACGCAACGGATTATCAGAATAAAGTTTATGTATTACCGAAAAAATTAGATGAAAAAGTCGCTCGTTTACATTTAGCTCAAATTGGTGTTAATTTAACTGAATTAACCGCAGATCAAGCACAATACATTGGCGTTGCTATTCATGGACCGTATAAACCGGAACATTATCGTTATTAATAACGCTATTTAAAAATAACTTGAAATCATAAACCTTTTGTATTGTTAAAATATAAAAGGTTTTCTAAGTTTAACCTTTCACATTTGCATGAAAAATAATCCCCCTGCTATTATTTTAATGGGACCTACGGCAATCGGTAAAACGACTTTAGCGATTCAATTGGCACAAGCATTAAATGGAGAAATTATTAGCGTTGATTCGGCATTGGTTTATCGTGGTATGAATATTGGCACTGCTAAACCGGATATTCAACAACGTCAAGGAATTCCGCATCATTTAATTGATATATTAGACCCAACTGAAAGCTATTCGACCGCCCAATTTCGTGATCAAGCCTTGAGTTTAATGCAGGACATTTATGCTCGTGGCAAAATTCCAATTTTGGTAGGTGGAACGATGTTATATTTCAAAGCGTTATTAGAAGGATTGGCTAAACTACCTGCGGCAGATGCTCAAATTCGACAACGATTGGCAGAGGAATTGGCTACTGGTGGTAAATTGGCACAATATCAACGTTTACAACAAGTTGATCCGCAAGCCGCTGCGAGAATTCATCCTAATGATCCACAACGTATTCATCGTGCTTTAGAAGTTTACGAATTGTGTGGACAAGCTTTAAGCGATTTATGTCAAAACTCTGAAACTCCACTGCCTTATCGATGGTTGAAATTTGTTTTACTGCCCAGCGATCGCACTCAATTACATCAAACGATTGCCAAACGTTTTCATCAAATGCTGGATCAAGGTTTGATTGAAGAAGCCCAATCTCTGTATCAACGTGGCGATTTACACCCACAATTACCTTCAATGCGAGCGGTGGGTTATCGCCAATTGTGGCAATATTTAGCCGGAGATATTGATAAAAATCAAATGATTGAGACGGCGATTATCGCTACTCGACAACTGGCGAAACGACAATTAACTTGGCTACGTCAACAAGCCGATGCTCAAGTGCTGTATGACCATCATCCAAATCGCTTTATTTCCCTATTAAAATACAGTAAATTTCAGTATCCATCAGTTGAAATGCTGTAAATCTAAAGCAACTGTGAACTAAGTCTCAGTTGTAAACAAGTTGGACATGATAAAATAAAAAGCAAATAATATTAAATAACTAGATTATTTTACTGTATTTTACTGTATTTTATAAGGAAAACAGAATGTCAAAATCTCAAAATTTACAGGACACTTTTTTGAACGTCCTACGCAAAGAGCATATTCCCGTATCGATTTTTTTGGTGAATGGAATTAAATTACAAGGAAAAGTCGATTCTTTCGATCAATATGTCATTATGCTGAAAAATACGGTCAGCCAAATGGTTTATAAACATGCGATTTCTACGATTGTGCCTAGCAAACCGGTTAAAATGAGTGCCGATAGTGATGTTGAAGTTTAATTAACAACAACTTAAGGAGTGTGCGGTGATTGAAGAACGCCCGCAAAGTGGAGAAAAAGTCATTTTAGTCCATTTGCATCTGCGTGCAGCAAGCGAAGATTTGGCTGAGTTTGATGAATTAGCGCGTTCTGCAGGTGCGCAAGTGATGGCAGTATTAACCGGTAGCCGTATAACTCCTGATGCTAAATACTTTATCGGCAGTGGTAAATTACAAGAGCTTCAACAATTAGTTGAACATTATCAAGCGGATACGGTTTTAATCAATCATCCTTTATCGCCTAGTCAAGAGCGAAATTTAGAATCAGCGTTAAAAGTACGGGTAGTTGATCGAAACGGTTTAATTTTAGATATTTTTGCTCAACGCGCCAGAAGTTTTGAAGGTAAATTACAAGTTGAATTGGCACAATTAACCCATTTATCCACTCGTTTAGTTCGTGGCTGGACGCATTTGGAACGTCAAAAAGGTGGCATTGGTTTACGCGGCCCCGGCGAAACGCAGTTAGAAACCGATAGACGTTTAATCGGGGTAAGAATCGCGTTGATTAAACGGCGATTGCAAAAAGTGGATAAACAACGCGCTCAAAATCGTAATCATCGGCAAAAATCCGCCACGCCTAGTGTGTCATTGATTGGTTATACCAACGCGGGAAAATCGACTTTATTTAATCAGCTCACTGGTGCGCATACCTACGTTGCAAATCAATTATTTGCGACTTTAGACCCTACTTTACGTCAATGTTTATTAACCGAAGGCAGCCAAATTGTACTGGCAGATACCGTCGGTTTTATTCGCCATTTACCGCATGAATTAGTCGCGGCATTTCGCTCGACTTTACAAGAAACTTGCGAAGCGCAATTGTTATTACATGTAATTGACGCGAGCGCGGAAGATCGTGAGGATAAAATTGACCAAGTTAATCAAGTGATTCAAGAAATTGGTGCAGATTCCGTCGCCCAATTACAAATCATGAATAAAATCGATAAGCTAGAAACCATGTCACCGCGTATTGATCGAGATGATCAAGGAAAAGCGATTCGGGTATGGTTATCTGCTGCGACTGGATTGGGGTTAAATGAATTATTGAGCGTTTTGGGTGAATATTGTGCTACTGATAAAATTCAAGTAAATTGTCGATTATCTAGCGAACATAAACAATTGTACGCGCAATTAGCTTATCTTGGTGAAATTGTCAGCGAAACTTTTAATCCAGATGGCAGTCGTGAATTAACCGTACAATTAGCTAAAAAACATTTAGGTTTATTAAAAACAGCTAACGTTCTCATTTAAATTCGATTTTTATTCTATTAACCGTTTTAAATCAGTCATCGTAAGTTTTATGGCATTAATAAAGATTAGAATTCAGGCTTTTCCTAACATGCAAACTTAAGTTTGCACTCCGAATATATCGCAAAATTTTTATTTAATTATTTACTAAGTATTTTTATTTTTAAATTTATTCCCTATTAATATAATTTTTATTTATGAGCAAAGAAGTTATTTATACCCCTAATGCCCCTCAAGCTATCGGTACTTATTCTCAAGCCGTTAAAGTTTATGACACCATTTATTTATCAGGACAAATTCCATTAATCCCAGAAACAATGGAATTAATTGAGCATGATATTCGGGCGCAAATTACCCAAGTTTTTGAAAATTTACGCGCCGTTGCGCAAGCCGCTGGTGGCGATTTAAGTGATGTGGTAAAACTCAATGTATTTTTAACCGATTTGGCCCATTTCCCCATAGTGAATGAAATAATGGGGCAATATTTTCAAGCACCTTATCCTGCTAGAGCCGTTGTTGGAGTTGCCGCTTTACCCAAAGGCGTACCGGTAGAAATGGATGCGGTAATGGTAATTAATTTACCTTATCAATATTAATTAATCGCGAATCATTTTCACCCAGCATTGCACTATTTCATTTTGATGGTGGGTGATTTGCAATAGCCCTTTTATTTATTTTTTCTTTCATGCCATTAGCTATTGTTTATAGTCGTGGATGTGCCGGCATTCAAGCCCCTTTAATTACGATTGAAGTTCATGTCGCTAATGGTTTGCCTTCTTTATCTATTGTTGGATTAGCAGCTACGGCTGTTAAAGAAAGTAAAGATCGCGTTTATGGTGCGATTGTCAATTCTCAATTCCATTTTCCGATTCAACGAATTACAGTCAATATGGCTCCTGCGGATTTACCTAAAGAAGGCGGGAGATTTGATTTAGCCATTGCATTGGGAATTTTAGCCGCTTCCGGACAAATTCCCCTAACGGCTTTAAATCAATATGAATGTATTGGGGAATTATCTTTAAGTGGCGAATTACGCCCAATCAATGGCATTTTACCGGTAGCGTTACAAACCAAATTGGCAAACCGACAACTGATTTTACCGTTGGCTAATGCGGAAGAAGCAGCTTTGGTTCAAAATATTCCGTTGTTAGCTGCGACTCATCTAACCGAAGTTTGTCAATGGTTAGGCGGAGCAGAAACTCAGATATTTAAGACATCCGTCATTCCCGAAATAGACCACTATTTGTTTGATTTTGCTGAAGTTCAAGGACAATATCATGCCAAACGGGCTTTTGAAATTGCTGCAGCCGGGGCACATAATTTATTGATGATTGGCCCGCCCGGAACTGGAAAATCGATGTTGGCTGCTCGATTACCGACTATTTTACCTTTGTTATCAGAAGCTCAGGCACAAGAAACTGCGGCGGTTGCCTCAGTCAGTGATCAAGGATTTTCAATTCAAAATTGGCGTAAACCACCCTTTCGCGCGCCACATCATACAGCTTCAGCAGCGGCATTAGTCGGTGGTGGCAGCATTCCTAAACCCGGGGAAATTTCTTTAGCACATCATGGTGCTTTGTTTTTAGACGAGTTACCCGAATTTAATCGTCATGTTTTAGAAGTTCTGCGCGAACCTTTGGAATCTGGGCAAATTACCATTTCTCGTGCGATTAGACGGATGGATTTTCCGGCGAAATTTCAATTGATTGCGGCGATGAATCCCTGTCCTTGTGGCTATTTAGGCGATAGTTCAGGACGTTGTCATTGTACTGCGGAGCAAGTCAATCGTTATCGTAGCAAAATTTCAGGTCCTTTATTGGATCGAATCGATCTACACATTGAAGTGGCACGAGTGATTGCCGAATTATTGCGTCAACCTGCCGCCAATCAAGAAACTAGTCGTGAAATTCGTCAGCGAGTCATGGTAGCTAGACAAGTGGCATTGACACGAAGCGGTAAACCGAATGCACAATTATCGACGGGCGAAATTAAACAATGGTGCGTATTAATCGAATCGGATCATCGCTTATTAGAACAAGCGATTCAACGTTTGGGCTTATCACATCGGGCTTATCATCGAATTTTAAAAGTGGCTCGTACGATTGCTGATTTAGCCAATAGTGAGACCATTGCAACGCAACATTTGACCGAAGCCATTAGTTATCGTAAGCTGGATCGTCAATTTAAATAACGACGATAAAATATTTTTTTCATGAAAAACATTTATTTAGCCCGGGGGCCACTGTAATTGCCTGCCCGCCAATAAATGCAAATGTAAATGATAAACTGCTTGACCACCGTGCTGATTACAATTAATTACGGTACGATAACCGTCATTTGCAATATTTAATTCAGCGGCTAATTTTTGAACAGTATTTAATAATTTTCCAGCAATTGAATTGTCCGTTAATTCATTTAAAGTAGTAATATGTTGTTTAGGGATAATTAATAAATGAATTGGAGCTTGAGGTTGAATATCTCGAAAGGCGAGCACTTCTTGATCTTCATATACAATATCTGCTGGAATAATATGATTAATAATTTTACAAAATAAACATTCATTCATAAATATTTCCAAAATTAAAAAGGCATTTGAAATCCATTAGCAAAAGGAATTCCCGCTGTTACTTGCGACATTTTTTCTTTTTTCAATTTATTAACCCGTCGCACAGCATCATTGATTGCTGCCGCGACTAAATCTTCTAACATATCTCTATCGTCACCGACTAAAGAATCATCAATACTGACTTTACGCACTTCACGTTTACCTGTCATAACAATAGTTACTAAACCACCACCTGATTCGCCTGTGACTTCCAAATTCGCAATTTCTTCTTGCGCTTTTTTCACATCCTCTTGAATTTTTTGGGCTTGCTGCATCAAATTACCCAACGCATTTTTCATTCGTATTTCTCCATTACTGAAAAAAAATATTATAAAGGTTCAATAGAAACAATATCGGCTTCAAATTGTCGTTTTAATTCTTGAATAGTCGGATCATTGTGAATTGCATTTTCAGCCGCTTGTTGTCGCTGATCTCGTTGTTGTTGTTGAATTGCAGGAGTATCAGCATGAGTTTGCGCATTCAAAATTAATTTTAATGAACGTTGATAATAATTTTGTAATGCCGTTTGTAAATTTTCTTTAATTTTGGGAGTTACTAAACTGTATTTAGCCGACAAAGATAAAATACATTCTTGTTCATGAACTGCAACTAAAGCGCAATGGTGAGCTAAATCCAAAGTAGGTCCACTCAGATTCAGCGCGCGAATGATTTGTTCCCAATTCAAATTTTCAGTAGCAACAGTCGTTATTTTCGTACTCGAAATCGGTAATTCCGAATGGCTTACTGAAGAGTTTTTAATCACTGTTGAAGATTTGACAACATCAGCTGTTTTTTTAGTAGAAACTGTAGTAGTGATTGGACGAAAAGTAAGCATACGCAACAGGATCATTTCAAACCCTGTTCTTGGGTCTGGAGCTAAATCCAATTCTTTTTGTCCAATAATTCCAATTTGATAATACAACTGAACTTCCTCAACTGACAGAGAAGCAGCCAATTCATTTAATAAAATAGGATCAAATTCTTGATCAACAAATTTTGAAATCGATTGTAATAATGCAACTCTATGTAACACGCGCAACAATTGCTGCAATACTTCATGAAAATCCGGCGTTAATTCACTAATTTGGGCAATAATCGCTAATATTTTGATGCCATCATGCTCTGCTAAAGCGCGTAATAAATCATCTACCGGTTGTTGAGCCACTGTACCTAACATCGCTTCAACATCGACTCGATTGACTCGTCCTTGACCAAAAGCAATGGCTTGATCCAATAAACTTAAACCGTCTCGCAAACTGCCGTCCGCCGCGCGAGCTAATAAAGGTAAAGCTTCGAGATCAAATTCAATCTGCTCTTGTCGCAGAATAAACGCCATTTGCTCGCTGATTTGTTGCGGCAGTAAACGCTTTAAATTAAATTGCAAACAGCGCGATAAAACCGTTACGGGAATTTTATGTGGATCAGTGGTGGCTAATAAAAATTTGACATGTTCCGGTGGTTCTTCCAAAGTTTTTAATAACGCATTAAAGCTACTGGAAGAAAGCATATGTACTTCGTCAATTAAATAGACTTTATATCGACCGTGACTAGGGGCGTATTGCACATTATCGAGCAAATCACGAGTGTCCTCGACTTTGGTACGCGACGCAGCATCCACTTCGATTAAATCCATAAATCGCCCGTGATCGAAATCTCGACATACTGTGCATGTACCACAAGGATTATATTGTTGTAAATTTTCGCAGTTAATCGCTTTGGCTAAAATTCGAGCGATGGTCGTTTTACCTACACCACGAGTACCGGTAAATAAATACGCATGATGTAATCTTTGATGTTGCAGCGCATTAATCAACGATTGTGCAACATGCTCTTGACCTACTAACTGAGAGAAATTTTGCGGTCGCCATTTTCTGGCGAGAACCTGATAAGCCATGAAAGACTCTAAGGAAATAATACTAGAGGCGGTTATTGTGGCAGCGACATCTCGGCACACGAATCTGCTGTTACCGTTGCTCCCTTCCGGACCTGGCGGGGTTCACAGCGTATCGTTGCGAAAGCACCGACACAACAACCATAATCATTTCAGTATGGGTGACTGAAAAGTTCTACATTGTATCGAAATATTGATTGGTTAGTCAAGTAACTAAAGCTATTTTAAAAAGCTTTTTAATGATCGGGAATTTACCTCTGCTGCATAAAAAATACCCCATATAAATGAGGTATTTTATCAATCCAAACTAAATATGAAAATTTAGCTTATTCGTTGTTTACTGCAAAGGGATGTTTAGCACTTGATTTTGCAGCAACTACTTCAGCAGCAGTAGGACTACCAGCAACCGCACGTTTCAGAGCTTCTTTAGTGGCTTCGTAATTGAATTTTTCAATTTTCGCATCATCTTCTGCCAGCCAATGAATAAATACACCTACAGAAATGAATAAATCATCAGCTTCATCCGCTGGAATAGTACCATCTTCTACACAATCAGCCACCGCCATAGCGACAGCGCGTTGAGCTGGACCAAACATTTGTACGGCTTGTTTAGAACCTTTAATGGTCACTTTATTAAATAAAATGGTCGCAGGTTTAACCATCAGATTCGGTGCAACTACCGCTAACAAAGTTGAAAAACCATCTTTGTTATTGGTTAAAGCGGTAGCGAAAGCAGTTTCTGCTGCAGAACCTCTTGGACCTAAAATTAAGTCGATATGAGCAATTTCATTACCTTCACCGACTAAAGATTCGCCTACGCGCATGTTATTGATTATTGCCATGTTTTGTGCTTCTCCAAAATTAAAATAAAACAATTAACCGTAATTTGTTGTATAACTATTGCCCAGATTTAACCAACAGCAAAGGCTAAACTTCAAAACATCGGTTTAGACTTTGTTGTAAGAAAACCACCAATAGCGTGGCCACAGTCAAATCGGCTGTAGTCCCCGGGTTCAGACTTTTAGATTTAAAAGCTTGATCGATTTGAGATAATAACAACGGTAACTGATCCAAAGCTGAACGCCCTTGTCGCAAGCTTTTCTCAACCGCTGACATTTGTAAACGAATCCAATCGTTATAGTGATCTGCGTATTTGCGTTGAACATGACTGTCAGGATAACGATTAAGTAACGCGCTGTACACTGAAACCGTCGCCCAATTTCGGTCTAAAAAACAATCGAAGCTTTTATTATACCTTAAAAGTGTGAAATCAAAAATATCTTTAAACTCGGTAACATATTGTAATGCAATTCGATCGCGTTCACTCGCAAGACGCATCACCTCAGTTAAGTTCATCGTTGCAGGTTGGTAAACGTCTTGTTGAGGAGCTTGTCCTAGTCCCGCTGGTTTAGCTAAACAAATTGCACGAAAAACCCATTCCGCGTCGCTAACTGTAGTTTCGGCTAATACTTTAGCTAAAGATTGACGCAATGATGTTATTGAAACTTGTTCAGCGGCACAAATCAAAGGCGCGGATAACAGGATAATGCCTAAATTGGTGTTACATCCTACGGCTTGTTGGGTCGCTTCAATAGCATAAAAAATCTTTTCACCTAGGCTATAATTGGGATCAGTTAAGGGAATCGCGCTTGCTTTAGCACTCTGGCGAAAATCAGCAACGGTCATACCGTGACCTTCACTATAAACACTGACATTCCCGGGTTTGAATGCTTGTAATTCCGCTTCGCAAGCTTCTACATAAAGTTCAATCAGTTGATCTCGAATCAGCATGATAATAAATAACGTTGGTGTAAATCTTCAGCGAGAAAATCAGCAATTGCAAAATGACAGACGCTTTGTAAACCTTTCCATGCAGGTACGCTGTTGACCTCAATAATCGTATAGCCTTGTTGAGTTTGAATGACATCGACACCAGCATAATCCATGTCCAGCACTTGCGTGGCTGCAATTGCGAGTTCAGCTAATTCGGCTTCTACAGGAATTGGAGTACAGAGCGCGCCTCTAGCGACATTATTTAACCAAGATTTTCCGCCGCATCGACGCATAGCGGCAATGACTCGGTGATGAATAACAAACACGCGAATATCGGAATAGTCTGCGCTGAGACAATCCACAAATTGTTGTAAATAAAAAATTCCGCGAGTTGAGCTTAACCAAAAGACATCGGTGGTTTTTTGAAATCGGCGTACGCCTTCTCCTTGAGAACCGAATAAAGGTTTGCTCACCACTTGATAACCTTGAGCTAATTGTTGTTTAACGATTTCAGTCGCAGCGATTCGATCGCGTAAAATCCAAGCCGGAGGAGTCGGCAATCCCGCTTGATGTAATAAAAAACTGGTCATTCCTTTGTCAACAGAACGCTCTATCGCAACTGCGTCGTTATATACCGGAATGTGGCAGCGTTTAAGCGCGTGTAATACGCTTAAATAAAATACCACTTCTTCCAAACTGCCGCCGGGAACGCCTCGAACAAAAACCGCTGTCGGTAATTGCTCGGTAAATCCGGGTAAATAAATCGGTAATCCGCTTGGCGTGGGTTGTAAACAGCATTCAGTTAACGAAACATAAACACTTCGATAGCCGAGTTTTTCAAACG
>JACCEE010165002.1_pt1 | contig 38810 bp, 41 predicted proteins | sample 7449931 | NCBI WGS metagenome assembly JACCEE01 (sample SAMN15323457, study PRJNA562643) | freshwater metagenome | isolation source: river surface water | place: USA:Blue River Watershed | collected 2017-08-19 | reverse complement strand
GAAATCCGTGGTGCGGGCGAGGTGCTGGGCGAAAACCAGAGCGGCAACATGCTCGAAGTGGGCTTTCAGCTCTACAACGAGATGCTGTCCGAAGCCGTGCGCAGCCTCAAGGCGGGCAAGGAACCTGACCTGCTGTCCCCCCTGTCGGCCACCACCGACATCAACCTGCACGCCCCCGCCCTGTTGCCCAACGACTATTGCGGTGACGTGCACCTGCGCCTGTCCTTCTACAAGAAGCTGGCCACCGCCAAAACCAGCGACCAGATCGACGCCCTGCTCGAAGAACTGGTGGACCGTTTTGGCAAGCTGCCCGCGCAGACCCAGACCCTGGTGGATGTGCACCGCCTGCGCGTGCTGAGCCAGCCCTATGGTGTGGTCAAGGTCGATGCCGCGCCGGGCGTGATCCAGATCAGCTTCAAGCCCAACCCGCCCGTGGACCCGATGGCCATCATCGGCCTGATCCAGAAAAACAAGCACATCAAGCTGGCGGGCAACGACAAGCTGCGCATCGAGCGCGAGCTGCCCGACCCGAAGATGCGGGCGCAGATGGTGCGGGACATTCTGCGCAGTCTGGGGGCGCCGAAAACAGAGCCTGCAGCGACTCAGGCTTGACTTGTCGCAGACACAGCTACATGAGCCAGCGCGACATGAATTTGACTGTAAGACCATAAACACCATCGCACACTGCTGCGTTTTGCCCGGTAGCAGCCAAAGCCAAGCCGTGCAGCTGGAGCGACATTTGCCGCACAGCCATACGCGAGCGACATACAGATGCTGCGGGCAGATGATTATTTGAATCGATTGGAAACTATAGGGTAATTTATAATAACTATTTAAGGTTATATTTTGGCAAATGAAACGCTGCAGGCATTTCAGACGCGCAAAGATATCTCGTTCCAAAGGAGCAGCAATGGCATCGTTCACAGAGCGGGTTCTCATCCTTTGCAAGACCTACCCGTCCCCAAGTGCCAAATATGCAGAAACGTCTTGCGTTGCGGGTATGACGGAAGCAGGCAAGTTGATCCGACTCTATCCAGTGCCCTTCCGCTTGGTGTCAGACGACCAACAGTTTAAAAAATGGCAGTGGATTACAGCGCGCTTTGAAAAGGCACGAGATGACCATCGACCTGAAAGCCATCGTGTTTTTGTAGACACCATCGCGTGCGATTCTGACCCCTTGCCTGCTGGCAAGCATGGCTGGCCGCACCGAGCTGAGTTACTGGCGAAGCTGCCTCTGTACTCGGATTTTTCCCAAATCGAAAAGCGCCGAGCAGATGGCGGTGCAACGCTTGCGTTGCTCAAGCCCGCCCGAATAATTGGACTCGACATCAAAATGGCCGAAAGCCCCACCTGGACCGATGAAGAAAAAGACAAGCTCCTTCGTTTGCAGCAACAGGGCGAGCTGTTTGACGAAGTGGAAGAAGGCAAGCAAATCAGGCTGTTAGAAAAGTTGCCGTTTGACTTTCACTACCGCTACGAGTGCGATATCGATGGGCGAACCCTTACCTATCGGCACAAACTGGTGGACTGGGAAATTGGCGCTTTGTACAGAAACGTACGGCGGATTCATGGCGAGAACTGGGAGGCAGCATTTCGCGTCAAACTAGAGCAAGAGCTGCCATCAAAAGACCTGATGTTTTTGCTGGGAACGATTCACAGGTTTCCCCATCAGTGGCTGCTGATCAGCCTGATCTACCCGCCTAAGCCACCTGTTGAAAACCCAAATCAGGCAGGGCTGTTTTAGCGGTTAAGTGCGTGATAGTTGGTCCACCCAACTGGCGTGCCGCGCGAGCAACATACGTGCGATGACAGGTGGAATAGTCTGCCTCATAACACACCAAGCAAGCTGGTGTAGCTTGAGCGATTTTCACCAGCTCGCGCAAAGAAGCATCTTGAGTCTTGATGTACTTTAAGAAATCGCGTGTGTAGGTCTTCCAGTTGCCGTCCGCTTTATATTGGTTGCGGATAGGTTTAGGGCAGCCCAAGGCGGGGGCATGAAAATAGGCAATACCATGCGCCCCCAAAGCTGCACAGAAGCCAGTTTTTGAAAACCCTTTCTTGCGCGAAAGAGGTAGCTCCCGGACATCTACAACGGTTTTCACCTTAGCGGTTTGCAGGCGGGTGATGAAGGCTTCAATGCTCAAGCCTTCATAGCCGAGGGTGAAAATTGGAGAGTGCATACGTTAATTTTATCAATCTGGAGCAGCATCCATCATCGTGCTGGCGTGGGTCAATGACGAAGACACGCGCCGCGCTTATGAAAGCCCCGACGATGCGTATCGGGTGTTTCGCAAAATGTTGGACAGCGGACACCCGCCGGGCGATTGGGATGAACTGCTGGCGCAAGCCCATGCCCTGCCCAAAACGTGATGCCCCAGCCACGATAATGTCGGCCATGACTTCCGCCACCGCTACCGAATTCGCCCCCGGCCTGGCCATCCAGGGTTTCTCTGCTCCCCTGTCCCTCTCGCAGTTCAAGCTGATCGCCTTTGACATGGATTCGACGCTGATCAGCATCGAGTGCGTGGACGAGATTGCCGATGCCGTGGGCCGCAAGGCCCAGGTGGCCGCCATCACCGAGGCCGCCATGCGCGGCGAGATCACCGACTTCAAGGACAGCCTGCGCCGCCGTCTGGCATTGCTCAAGGGGGTGACTTTGGCCGATATGGAGCGCGTCTACACTGAGCGCCTGCGCATCAACCCCGGCGCGGCCGAGCTGATCGCGGCCTGCCAGAAGGCGGGCATGAAGGTCTTGCTGGTCTCGGGTGGCTTCACTTTCTTTGCCGACCGCGTCAAGGCCCGGCTGAACATCGACTTTGCCCGATCCAACCAGCTGGAAATTGCCCACGGCGAACTGACCGGAGGGCTGGTCACGCAAAGCTGGGGCGACATTTGCGATGGTGCCGAGAAGCGCCGCACCTTGCTCGAAGTCGCCAGCCTGCTGGGCGTGGCCCCACACGAATGCATTGCCATGGGCGACGGTGCCAACGACCTGCCCATGATGGGCGCTGCCGGTTTGTCGGTGGCCTACCACGCCAAACCCAAGGTGCGCGAGCAGGCCATGGTCGCCATCAACCAGGGCGGTCTGGACCGTCTGCTGGAGGTCGTGCGGCCCTGCGGCTGACTTGAGGCAAACCCCGATGGCGCGTCACACGCATGTCACTAGACTGAAACACATACCGTCAACAATCGGTTTTCTGTTCATTGTCACCATTCATCAGGAGTCCCCATGATCCGTCGATTGACCTTGCAAGCCACTGCAGCCGCTGTTTTCAGCGTTTGCGCCCTGGGCGCCCAGGCCCAGACCGAAATCCAGTGGTGGCATTCCATGGGCGGTGCCCTGGGTGAATGGGTGAACGACCTGGCCAAAGACTTCAACGCCAGCCAGAAGGACTACAAGATCGTGCCCACGTTCAAGGGCAGTTACGACGAGTCCATGACGGCTGCCATTGCCGCCTTCCGCGCCGGCAATGCGCCCCACATCCTGCAGGTGTTCGAGGTGGGCACGGCCACCATGATGGCCAGCAAAGGTGCCATCGTGCCGGTGGCCAAGGTCATGCAGGACGCGGGCCTCAAGTTTGACCAGAACGCCTATGTGCCTGCCGTGGCCGGTTACTACACCGCCCCCAACGGGCAAATGCTGAGCTTTCCCTTCAACAGCTCCACACCGGTCTTCCACTACAACAAGGACGCTTTCAAGGCCGCCGGTCTGGACGCCGACAAGCCGCCCACCACCTGGCCCGAAGTGGCCCTGGCCGCCGCCAAACTCAAGGCCAGCGGCCACAAGTGCCCCTTCACCACCAGCTGGATCAGCTGGACCCAGCTTGAATCGTTCTCGGCCTGGCACAACACCGAATTCGCCACCAAGGGCAACGGCATGCGTGGCATGGACGCGCGCCTGTCCTTCAACACCCCGCTGCATGTGCGGCACATCGAAAACCTGGCCAACATGGCCAAGAGTGGCCTGTTTGTCTACAAAGGTCGCGGCAACGCGGCTGACGCCACCTTCACCTCGGGCGAGTGCGCCATGATGACCGGCTCTTCGGCGCTGTATGGCAACGTGGTGCGCAACGGCAAGTTTGGCTACGGCATTGGCACCCTGCCCTACTACCCCGATGTGCCTGGCGCACCACAAAACACCGTGATCGGCGGTGCCAGCCTGTGGGTCATGTCCGGCAAAAAAGCCCCCGAATACAAGGGCGTGGCGCAGTTTTTTGCCCACCTGTCCAAGCCCGATGTGGCTGCGGCCAGCCACCAGCGCACCGGCTACCTGCCGGTCACCAAGGCCTCGTTCGAGCTGACCGACAAATCGGGCTTCTACAAGAAGAACGCGGGTACCGATGTGTCTGTCACGCAGATGATCCGCAAGACCACAGAAAAATCGCGTGGCGTGCGCCTGGGCAACTTTGTGCAGATCCGCACCATCATCGACGAGGAACTCGAAGGCGTGTGGAGTGGCAAGAAGCAGCCCAAAGAGGCTTTGGACGCAGCCATCAAGCGTGGCAATGAGCAGCTCGAACGTTTCGAGAAAGCCAACAAGGGCTGATGAGCCTGTGGGGCCATCACAGGCCCTCTGCGCTTATCCTTATGGGCAGAGGCATCGCCTCTGCCCTCTTCCATTCAGGGCTCCACCAACTCTCTGTTGTTCATGGAAAAACGCGTCCGATTTCAATCCAGATGGCTGCCCTGGGTGCTCATCGCACCGCAGATGGCTATCGTTATGGTGTTCTTTTTCTGGCCGGCGGGCCAGGCCTTGTGGCAAAGCGTGCTGCAGCAGGACGCCTTTGGCACCTCCACCGAGTTTGTCGGCCTGGACAACTTCAACCGCCTGTGGGCCGACGAAAGCTACCTGGCATCGTTTCAGACCACGGCGGTGTTTTCGGCATTGGTCGCCTTTTCGGGCCTGACCATCGCTTTGCTCCTGGCCGTCATGGCCAACCGGGTGGTGCGTGGCGCGGGCATTTACAAGACACTGCTGATCTGGCCCTACGCGGTGGCCCCCGTCATTGCCGGCGTGCTGTGGCTGATGATGTTTGCCTCGCCTTACGGCGTGATCGCGCATGCGTTGAAAAGCATGGGCATTCCCTGGGACCACCTGCTCAACGCCGACCACGCCATGGCCCTGATCGTGATGGCGGCCGTCTGGAAGCAGATTTCCTACAACTTCCTGTTCTTTCTGGCCGGGCTGCAGTCGATCCCGCATTCCCTGATCGAAGCGGCCACCATCGATGGCGCCAGCCCCTGGCGGCGCTTCTGGACCATCGTGTTCCCCCTGCTGTCGCCCACCACTTTCTTCCTGCTGGTGATCAACGTCATCTACGCCTTCTTTGACACCTTCGCGATTGTGGATGCCGCCACACATGGCGGGCCGGGCAAGGACACGGCCATCCTGGTCTACAAGGTCTACTACGATGGCTTCAAGGCCATGGATGTCAACGGCTCGGCGGCCCAGTCGGTCGTCCTCATGGGCATCGTCATCGCACTCACCGTGGTGCAGTTCCGTTTCGTCGAGAAGAAAGTCCAGTACTGATCATGGTCGAACGCCGCCCCCTGCTGGACGCCCTGTCGCACCTGGTGCTGACGCTGGGCGTGCTGGTCGTCATGTTTCCGGTGCTGCTGGCCTTCATCGGCTCCACCCAGACCGCCGAACAGATCGCCACCAGCCACCCCCTGTCCCTTTGGCCAGGCTCCAACCTGATCGAAAGCTACCGACTGGCCTTGCTGGGCGGCAAGACCACAGGCGGCTCCACCATCGCCCCTGTCGCCCCCATGATGTGGGTCAGTCTGGTCAGCGCCCTGACCATCGCCATCGGCAAGATCGCCATTTCATTGCTCTCGGCCTTCGCCATCGTGTACTTCCGGTTTCCGTTGCGGGGCCTGGTGTTCTGGATGATCTTCGTCACCCTGATGCTGCCCGTCGAGGTGCGCATCGCGCCCACTTACCAGGTGGTGGCCGACCTCAAGTTGCTCAACACCTATGCAGGATTGACCGTGCCGCTGATCGCCTCGGCCACCGCCACCTTCCTGTTTCGGCAATTCTTCCTGACCATCCCCGATGAACTGATCGAAGCGGCGCGCATCGATGGTGCAGGCCCCATGCGCTTCTTCAAAGACATCCTGCTGCCGCTCTCGCGCACTTCGATCGCCGCGCTGTTCGTGATCCAGTTCATCTATGGCTGGAACCAGTACCTCTGGCCCCTGCTGGTCACCACCTCGGAAGACATGTACCCGGTGGTGCTGGGCATCAAGCGGGCCATCTTTGGTGAGGTCTACATCGAATGGAATGTGGTCATGGCCACCGCCATCCTGGCCATCCTGCCACCCGCGCTGGTGGTCATCTTCATGCAAAAGTGGTTCGTCAAGGGCCTCGTGGACACTGAGAAATAAAGGACTCCGGGGACAGACCACCGCAGCGCGGTGCTCTGTCCTCGTCTGATCAAGAGATTTATGGCCTCCATCACCCTCTCCCACATCCAGAAGACCTATGGCAAGGGTGCCAAGGCCAACACCGTGATCCAGGACCTGAGTGCCGACATCCGCGACGGCGAGTTTGTCGTCATCGTCGGCCCCTCCGGCTGCGGCAAGTCCACCTTGTTGCGCATGGTGGCCGGGCTTGAAGAAATCTCTGCGGGCACGCTGCACATCGGTGAACGTGTGGTCAATGATCTGGAGCCTGCCCAACGCGACATCGCCATGGTGTTCCAGAACTACGCGCTGTACCCGCACATGAGCGTGTTCGAGAACATGGCCTATGGCCTGAAGATCGCCAAGTTGCCCGAGGCCGAGATCCGCGCCCGCGTGGACAAGGCCGCCGGCATTCTGGAACTGTCGCACCTGCTCGAGCGCAAACCCCGTGAACTCTCGGGCGGGCAACGCCAGCGTGTGGCCATGGGCCGCGCCATCGTGCGCCAGCCACAGGTGTTCTTGTTTGATGAACCCCTCTCCAACCTGGACGCCAAGCTGCGTGCCCAGACCCGGCTGGAAATCCAGAAGCTGCACCGCGAACTCGGCATCACCAGCCTGTTTGTCACGCACGACCAGGTCGAAGCCATGACCCTGGCCCAGCGCATGATCGTCATGCATGGGGGGCAGATGGAGCAGTTCGGCACGCCCGAAGAGGTCTACAACCGCCCGGCCAGTACCTTTGTCGCCAGCTTCATGGGTTCGCCACCGATGAACCTGCTGAAACAGGCCCCTGGCACACCGGCAGGCCATATCCTGGGCATCCGCCCCGAACACCTACAGCTCACGCCAGGCCAGGGCTGGTCACTGCGGGTCGAAACCGTCGAGCTGCTGGGTGCAGAACGCCTGGTCCATGCCCGCCTGGGCGACGAGCCACTGACCCTGCGGCTCGACGAATCCGTGACGGCCCCCGCAGCCGGCCAGACTTTCGAGGCCAGCCCGCGCAGCGACCGGGTCCACCACTTCGACCAGAACACCGGTTTGCGCATCGCGCCATGAACGCCTGGCCCTACCCCCGCTGGATCGCCCACCGTGGCGCCGGCAAGCTCGCCCCCGAAAACACCCTGGCCGCGTTTCGCCTGGGGGCTGCACACGGCTACCGCATGTTCGAGTGCGACGCCAAGCTCAGCGCCGATGGCGAGGTGTTTTTGATGCACGACGCCACGCTGCAGCGCACCACCAATGGCCACGGCGTCAGTGGAGACCTGCGCTGGCACCAGCTCTCGCAGCTCGATGCGGGCAGCTGGCATTCGCGCACCCATGCGGGCGAGCCACTGCCCCGGCTGGAAACACTGGCCCGCTTCTGCCTGGCCAATGGCCACATGCTCAACATCGAGATCAAGCCCACGCCCGGCACCGAGCAACACACCGGTGAAACTGTGGCACGCGAAGCTGCGCGTCTGTGGGCTGGCCAGGCGGTGCCACCGCTGCTCACCTCGTTCAAGCCCGAGGCGCTGCACGGTGCACGCAGCACAGCCCCCGAGCTGCCACGCGGCCTGCTGCTGGACACCCTGTGGAACGGCTGGTTCGACCAGGCCCGGGCGCTGGGTTGTGTGGCCGTGGTGTGCAATTACGCGCTGTGGGACGCTGCCACCGTCGCCCAGGTGCACAACGCGGGCATGCGCTGCCTGAGCTACACCGTCAACGACGAATGGGCCACGCAGCACCTGATTGCGCTGGGCACCAACGGCCTCATCACCGACCGCGTGGATTTGTTCAATCCAGCAGATTGATTCAAGAAACAGAGAGCAGTCATATATTTGAATTCTTTTTAATTCATAATGTTTTCTTTATCAACAAGGAAACATTCCATGAAAATCAAGTTTTTGAGCGCAAGCATTCTGATCGTGACGCTGGCAGGTTGCGCTACGCCCACCGTGACGCAGGTAGTGAAACCTGGTGATACAGGCCTTTCGTGCGGACAACTCCAAAATGAATATTCGGATGTACAGCGACTGAAAAAGGAAGCCGACTCTGAAAAAAGTGTGACCGGCGGAAACGTCGCTCGCGCCCTATTTTTCTGGCCTGCCATCATTGGCACCGCCATGAATGCCAATGAAGCGATTGCGGCAGCGGACAACCGCAGTGTTCACCTGAGCAACCTCATGGCGCAAGCCAAGTGTGAAATCCCGAAATAAACAAAGGTCGCAAACCGTGCAGCCACCGGCTTGCATGAAAGCCTTCCCCAAGAAGCCCGCTCTGCGGGCTTCTTCAGTTTTTCGAATTGACCTTCAACGCCGCAGCGGCCGCAGCAGTTCACCCAGTCCGTTGTGGTCAATCTCCTGCATGAGCTGCAGCAGGCGGCCGGTTTCGCCCTTGGGAAAGCCTTCGCGGGCGAACCAGTTGAGGTAGTTGCCCGGAAGGTCTGCGATCAGCACCCCTTTGTGTTTGCCAAAAGGCATGGGGGTGCTGACGAGCTTGAGCAAGTCTTCGGGGTTCAAGGCAGAAAGATCAAAGCGCCTTGCCCAGGCGCGATACGCCTTCGAGGATCTTGTCTTCGGCTGCCGTGGCAAAGCTCAGGCGGAAGGTGGCGTGGTCGGGGTTGGCACAGAAGAACGGTGCCCCCGGTACAAAGGCCACACCCTGTTCAATGGCACGTTTGGCGTAGTCGTTGCCGTCGGCCACCTTGCCGCCCGCGCCGGTCAGGCGTGCCCAGACAAAAAGGCCACCTTGAGGCTGCACAAAACTCACCGCATCGCCCAACTCGCGGCGCAAGGCATCGCCCATGGTGCGGGCGCGCTGCGCGTACACGCTGCGCACTTTGTCGAGCGTGGCGGGCATGCGGCCGGCTTTGAGGTATTCGGCCGCCGTGGCCTGCGCAAAGGTGCTGGTGTGGGCGTCACTGAACTGTTTGCACATGGTGGCCTTGGCCAGCAGCTCGGCCGGACCGATCATCCAGCCCACGCGCAAGCCGGGCGAGAGCACCTTGGACAAGGAACCACAATGCACCAGCAACTCGCGGCTGCCCGGCACCTGCGGCGTCATGGCCAGCAGGCTGGGCGGCGGGGCCTCGCCAAAGTACAGGTCGCCATAGGGGTCGTCTTCGACGATCAGGGTCTTGTATTTCACGGCCAGTTCAAGCACGCGCTGGCGGCGCTCGGCGCTCAGCATGGCGCCGCTGGGGTTGCCAAAGGTCGGGATCAGGTAGACAAACTTGGGCTTGTGCTCGGCGATCAGTGCTTCGAGCTTGTCGGTCTGCACCCCGTTGCCGTCGATCGGGGCGCTGATGAGTTCTGCGCCATACAGCCGGAAACACTGGATGGTGGCCAGAAAGGTCGGCCCCTCCACAATCACCTTGTCGCCGGGACCAATCAGGGTCTTGCCCAGCAGGTCCAGCGCCTGCTGGCTGCCGGTGGTCACGATCAGCTGGTCCGCAGCCACGTCCTTCGCGCCTTTGCTGGCCATGAACTGCGACAGCTGTTCGCGCAGTGGGTTGAAGCCCTCTGTGGCGCCGTACTGCAGTGCGGCGCCGGGGTCTTTGGCCAGGGCGGCATTGCTGGCCTCGCGGATGCCTTCCACGTCAAACATGGCACTGTCCGGAAAACCGCCGGCAAAACTGATGATGCCGGGCTTGCCCAGCAGCTTGAACAGCTCGCGGATGGCAGAGGTTTCAACGTTGTTGAGGCGGTCGGCAAAAGGAATGGCAGAAGTGGCTGACATGGAGGGACAATCTCGGCATGAAAAAGGAATTCATCGAGCCGTTTTTCGCCACCCTCAAGGCGGCCAATCCGCAGCCCAATACCGAGCTGGAGTATACGAGTGTGTTCGAGCTGCTCGCCGCGGTGTTGCTCTCGGCGCAGGCCACCGATGTGGGGGTCAACAAGGCCACGCGGCGCCTGTTTCCGGTGGCGGGCACACCGCAAAAAATACTGGCCCTGGGCCTGGAAGGGCTGGAGAGTCACATCAAGACCATCGGCCTGTACCGCAGCAAGGCCAAACACTTGCTGGAGACTTGCCGTATTTTGGTCGAGCAGCACGGCGGCGAAGTGCCCCGCACCCGCGAAGCGCTGGAAGCCCTGCCTGGGGTGGGTCGCAAGACTGCCAATGTGGTGCTCAACGTGGCTTTTGGCGAGCCCACGATGGCGGTGGACACGCACATCTTTCGCGTGGGCAACCGCACCGGGCTGGCGCCGGGCAAAACGCCTTACGAAGTGGAAATGCAGCTGCTCAGGCGCATCCCCCCCGCCTACCTGGTGGACGCCCACCACTGGCTGATCCTGCATGGACGCTATGTCTGCCAGGCGCGCAAGCCCCAGTGCCATGCCTGCGCCGTCGCGCGCTGGTGCGACTTCGAGCCCAAGACGCGCTGAAAACGAAGTTCTGGCCAAAATTCAAAGAAAACTTTAGAACGCAAAAAATACAACTGACGGGGGCAGAGCGCCAGATAAAATCCAGAACCTTTCTTGCGCCGGTCACCGCCTGCAGCTTTTTGTTTCCAGGCCGTGCCGGCCTTTCATTTTTCAAAGCCCCCATCCATGACGCGAGTCCTGCCGCGTACCCGCCTTCACAGCTCCGAACTGCTGCGCTTTCTGGTCAGCCAGGGCATGGCCGACGCCGTGGCAGACACGACCGATGTGGGACAAAGCCTGGGGGATTGGCTGGATTTTCGGCAAGCCATCGCCTTGCAGGGCTTCATTGGCGCGGTGGACGACCCTGCGGCCCAAACGGTCCAGGCCACCGCCCGCGTCGATGCCGACGTGCTTCGCAAGCGCTTTGCGCACGTGCGACAGGCACTGGAGCAATCCATCGTTCAAGGCAGCGTGCCTGCACCTGGCCTGGCCCGCATCGATCTGCCTGCGCCCGAGCTGGAGCACCCGATCGACCCCAAAACCGCGTTCGACCCGTTTCGGCGCTACAGCATCGGCCAGCAACGGCAGATGGACAACATCATCCGCTCATTGCGCGCGCAGTTGCGTGGCATGTTGGCCAAAGGTCCGACCGCCCACCAACAGCTGGCAGCGCTGGATGGCATCTTTGAAAACGTGCTCCACAGCCGCGAGTCGCGTCTGTTGGGTCAAATTCCAACACAGTTTGAAAAGCGCTTTGCCAAGCTGCTCAAGCAGCACATGAAAGCGCTGCAGGAGGCGGCCAGCGCGGACGAACCCGCGCCGCGCAGCGCCCCCTGGCTCACTCCTTTATGCAAAGACATGCGCAGCGCCCTGTTGGCTGAACTGAACCTGCGCCTGCAACCCCTTTTGGGCCTGATCGAGGCCCTGACCCCGAATACGCCACAACAACAATGAAGAAACACGCTTTTTCCATCGCTTTTGCCATTGGCGCCCTGGCCGCCGTCTGGGTGGCCGCTGCCGTGGCCAGCAGCCACGTGCTGGTGCTGGTCATGACAGCCGTGATTGCCGGTGTTTATGGGTTTGGCGCCCTGGAACTGCGCCAGTACCGAGCCAACACCACCGCACTGAACCAGGCCATGGCCGAAGTGCCCCCCCAGATGGCCCAGCTGGACGAATGGCTGGCCCGCGTACCCGCCAGTCTGCAAAACGCCGTGCGCCAACGCGTCGAGGGTGAACGCAGCGCCCTGCCCGGCCCGGCGCTCACGCCTTACCTGGTCGGTCTCTTGGTCATGCTGGGCATGCTGGGCACGTTTCTGGGCATGGTGGTCACCCTCAATGGCGCGGTGTTTGCCCTCGAAGGCGCCAGCAGCGTGCAGGGCATGCGCGCCGCGTTTTCCGAGCCAGTCAAAGGCCTGGGCCTGGCCTTTGGCACCTCGGTGGCCGGTGTGGCCACCTCGGCCATGCTGGGCCTCATGTCCAGTCTGGCCCGCCGCGAACGTGCCCTGGCCGCGCAGACACTGGACGGCCTGATCGGCACCGGTCTGCGCACGTTTTCACTGGCGCACCAGCGCAAGGAAACCTTCGTGGCTTTGCAGCAGCAAACGCAATTGCTGCCGCAGGTGGTGCAGCAATTGCACGGCCTCATGGCGCAGATGGAACGCCACAGCCAGCAACTGGGCGAGCGGCTGCTGGCCAACCAGGACAGCTTTCACCGTGAAGTCAAAACCGTCTACACCGACCTGGCCCAGTCGGTCGACCAGACGCTGCGCGGCAGCCTGTCACAAAGCGTGCAGGTGGTCAGCGACAGCATCCGTCCTGTCGTGCAGTCCACCATGACCGAGATGGCACAGCAGGCCCAAACCCTGCACGAGCGCGCGGTGCAAAACAGCCACGAACATCTGGAGGCGCTCAACCAGCAGTTCAGCCAGCAGGCGCAGACCGTGGCGCAGACCTGGAGCACGGCACTGAGCCGGCACGATCAGGCCAGCAACGAGCTGCTGGGCGCCACCCAGAAAACCTTGCAAGACTTTGGTCAGACTTTCGAGCGTCAGGCGCAAGACCTGTTGGCCAGTGTGCACAGCGCCCAGTTGGAGCAACAAACCAGCCAGGCCAGCGCCGACCAAGCCCGCCTGGCCGCCTGGCAAGAGGGGCTGCAAGCCTTGTCTGCATCGCTGCAAGCGCAGTGGCAGACGGCGGGCGAGAAGAACCTGGCGCAACAACAACAGGTGTGCGACAGCCTGGGCCAGACGGCAGCGCAAATCCGCAGCGACGCACAAGCCCATGCCAGCCAGACCCTGGGCGAAGTTGCCCGCCTGATGGCCAGCAACGAAGCGCTGGTGCAAACCCGCCTGGCGGCAGAAGCCGAATCGGCCACCCAGCACCAACGCCGGGCCGAGGAGCTGGCCAGTTTGCTGCGCACCGAACTGGCCGCCCTGCGCGAGCAAGAGGCCCTGCGCGCCGATGCCGCCGTGGCCCGCCTGGCCGAATTGCAAACCGCCGTCACACAGCACCTGAGCACCTTGGGCACCGCTCTGGAGGCGCCCATCACCCGATTGATCGAAACCGCGTCCGAGGCGCCCAAGGCTGCCGCCGAAGTGATTGGCCAGTTGCGCCAGGAAATCTCGGTCAGCGTGGCACGAGACAACGCCCTGCTCGAAGAGCGCACCCGCATTCTGAGCACGCTCAGCACCTTGCTGGACGCGATCAACCACGCATCAACCGAGCAGCGCAGCGTGATCGACGCCTTGGTCACCTCCAGCAAAGCATCGTTGCAAGAAGCCAGCGATGGCTTTGCAGCCCATGTGTCGACCGAATCCGCCAAGCTGGGCGACCTTGCTGCGCAAGTGACCGCCAGCGCCGTGGACGTGGCCAGCCTGGGCGAGACCTTTGCCTTTGCCGTGCGATCGTTCAACGAGACCAACGACAAGCTCATGGCCAGCCTGCACAGCATCGAGTCCGCGCTGGCGCAGTCCATGACGCGCAGCGACGAGCAACTGGCGTATTACGTGGCCCAAGCCCGCGAGATCATTGACCTGAGCATCGGCAGCCAGAAAGACGTGCTTGAAGCCTTGCAGCAACACCAGGCGCAACACACCCGAGAGGCCGCCTGATGCTGGAGATGGAAGCCGAAAGCGAAGCCACGACACCGACGTGGATCTCGTTTGCCGACCTGATGACCGGCTTGCTGGGCGCGTTTGTGCTGCTGCTGGTAGGCGTGATGGCCACCCAACTGGAAATGGCCTCCACCCTTGAAGCCGAGGTGCAAAAGCGCCAGGTCGAAGAGCAAAAACGCCTGTCGCTGGAGCAAGCCCTGGCCATTCCCTTGGCCTCGGGTCGCATCACCCTCAACAACGGCCGCATCGGCATCAGCGGCAAATTGCTCTTCGAGCTCAATTCCGATCAGCTTCAGCCCGAAGGCCGCAAACTGCTCAAGAGCCTGGTCACCCCGCTGCGCAGCTACCTGGACACGCGCGATGAAATCCTCATGGTCAGTGGCTTCACCGACGACCAGAGCATCCGCAGCCGCAACAAAAAGTTCGAAGACAACTGGGAGCTCTCGGCCCAGCGTGCGCTCACTGTCACTCGCACCCTGATTGACGAAGGCATGCCGTCCGGCATGCTGTTTGCTGCGGCCTTTGGCCAGGAGCAACCGCTGGTGCCCAACAAGAACGACAAAGCCCGCGCTCAAAACCGCCGCGTCGAAATCGCCCCGGTGCCTCGCGCAGGCCAGCAAGCCAAGACCGGCGCCCAACCATGAGCGAAACCACCGCCAGCAACACCCTGATGCAAAGTTTGCGTGATGCCGGCGCTGGGCATGTGGACGCCGTGGGCTGGCATTACATCGAGGTGCTGGCCAAGCGCACCCAATCGCAAAGTGGCCCGGCGCAGGCGCTGCTGCGCGACAAGCTTCTGCACGCGCTTCAGGCTTTCGAGGTGCGCGTGACAGCGCACCGGGCGGTCGCCACCTCCGATCCGGTGCCTGCGGCAGAGCCATCGCCCATGGCCACACTGTTGCAAGACATGGCCCCCCCCATCCAAGACGCGCCTGTGCGCGCGGCGATCGACCCCTTTGGCACACACCGCGAAAGCCCCCGGGTGCGCCAGTTTCGCAAGCAGTTGCGCCAGATCAATGTGCAAAAGCGCGTGTCCAAAGCCATCGCGCGTGCACCACAAAATGCCGGGCCGATCAACTCGCACATGCTGGTGCTGCGCGCCTTGGGGCTGATGCGTGATATTTCGCCGGACTACCTCAACCGCTTCATGACGCATGTGGACACGCTGTTGTGTCTGGAAGAAGCCAATCGGCTACGCACGGCCCCCAAAAAGACGGCTAGCGGCCAAAAACCTCGTGCAGCCTCAATCGGTCACCAATGAGGTCAACACGCCCGTTTCAAAGTGGGTTTCAATGAAATCGGCCAGCCCGTCAAAAACCGTCTCCAGCGTTGGCACTTGCTGGCCAAACAGCGCTTTCAGCACTGAGGGGTTTTCAAACAAGCCATGCAGGTAGGTGCCCAGCACCTGCCCACTGCCGTCTTGCCAGGCCAGGCCCGGTATGGCTTCGTGCAACACCGCGCCCGCTGCCAGCATGGCCGGATGGGCCTGGGTCTGGCCATGGTGAATTTCGTAACCCTGCACCGAGGTACCACTCAGCGCCACCCAAGGGCCATGCAGCTGAGCAAAGCGGGTCTGGGTCTTCGTAACGGTCTTTTGTGAGGCAAACTGCGTGACCACGGGCAACAAGCCCAGACCCGGCGCGTTACCGTCAATCCCGTGCGTATCGATCAGCGCCTCACCCAGCATTTGCAAACCGCCACAAATGCCCAGCACCGCTGTGCCCCGTGCGGCATGCCGCACGATGGCCTCATCCAGCCCTTGTTGGCGCAGCCAGGCCAGGTCAGCACTGGTGTATTTGCTGCCAGGCAGAACCACCCAATCGCTGGCTTGCAAGCCCGCCAGATCGGCTGGCGTGCGCGCCCACAACAGGCGCACGCCCGGCACGTTTTTGAGGGGCTGGAACTCATCCAGATTGCTGATGTACGGATAAGCGATGACGGCCACAGTTTTCGCCACCACGCCTGACGAATGGCTGCGGGTATCGAAAACGCCATCCTCTTCTGGCAGGCCGTGTTGCCACCACATGGGCAAGGTGGCCACGGTGGGCACACCGGTGTGTTCGCACAGCATCTTGGGTGCAGGTGCCAACAAGCTGGCGTCACCTCTGAATTTGTTGAGCACAAAGCCCCGGATGCGCGCCTGGTCTTGCGGGGGCAGCAGTGCCCAGGTGCCGTACAGGTGCGCGAACGCGCCACCCCGGTCAATGTCGGTCACCAGCAGGCAGCGGGCCTGGGCATGCCGTGCCACGCGCAGGTTAACGATGTCGCTGTCCATCAGGTTGATCTCGGCGGGTGAACCTGCGCCCTCAATCACCACCACATCGTTTTCGGCAATGAGTGCATCGAGCGCCGCCGCAATCTGTGGCCAGACCCTGTTGCTGCGTTCACGCCAGGGCATTTCGCCCAGGGCCTGGTTGACTTGGCCCAGCAAGACCACCTGGCTGCGCGTGTCAGCCTCGGGCTTGAGCAACAAGGGGTTCATCCGCACATTGGGCTCGGCCCTTGCAGCCAAGGCCTGGAAATACTGGGCTGAACCGATTTCGCCCAGGCCATTGTCAGACGCCACGACCCGAGCGTTGTTGCTCATGTTTTGCGCTTTGAAGGGTGCCACCTTTAAGCCCTGGCGGGCATAGTGGCGACACAGGGCGGTGACCAGCCAACTCTTACCTGCTCCGCTGGAGGTGCCCAGCACCATGACGCAGCGGGCACTCATGCGGTGCGGGGCAACACGGCCCATTGCCCATCCACCGCCGTGATGCGAATGCGGTGGCCAAACACAGCCTCGATCGCGCTGCGCGTGGTTTCGTCGTCACAAGGACCATGGTGCAGCACACGGCCCTGGTCCATGACCACCACATCGTCGGCATGCAACGCCAAGCCGATTTCATGCAGCACGCTGACCACGGTGGTGCCTTGCGCCTTGAGGCATTGCACCTGCTCCAGCCAGTCCACCTGGTGGGGTGGGTCAAGGTTGGCCAGGGGTTCGTCCATGAGCATGACAGGCGCATTGCCCGCCATGGCGCGGGCCAAGAGCACACGCTGGCGTTCACCCCCCGAGAGCTCGCCCAGGCTGCGCTCGCGCCAGTCCCAAGCCTGAGTGGCCTTGAGAGCGGCTTGCACCATGGCATGGTCTTGCGCGCTGGACGCAGACAGCCAGCCCTGAAACGGCAAGCGCCCGAGCATGACCACATCGAGCACACGCAAGTCCAGCGACACTGACTCACCCTGCCCCAGCCATGACAACTGCCGTGCACGCTCGCGCCGCGCCAGAGCTGGCAAAGGCTGGTCTTGCCAACGGACCTCGCCCCGAGCGGGCAAAAGTCCGGCCATGGCCTTGAGCAAGGTGGACTTGCCCGCGCCGTTGGGTCCGAGCACGCAGGTCCAGCGGCCAGCCTCAATGTCCAGGTCAACACCGTGCAGCACCTGGCGTCCACCCAGCTTCACACTCAGTTGGCGGGTTTGCAGGGCCACACTCACGCGCGTCCCCCAAAGGTGCTGGCGGTTGGCCGCATGCGCCAGAGCAGGTAAACCCCACCCAAAACGGCCGTCAGCACGCCTACCGGCAAATCCTGGGGCGCCAACAGGCCACGTGCCAACACATCGGCAAGCAGCAGCAAGGCCCCACCCATCAAGGCCGAGAGCAACAACACCCCGGCATACGTGCAACGCACCAGCGAGCGCACGGCGTGTGGGGCCGCCAGTCCCACAAAAGCGATCAAGCCCATTTGCGCCACCGCAGCCGCCGTGGTCAGCGACATGGCCGCCACCAGCAGCAGGCGCGCTTGGCGCAGTGGCATGCCCAGGCTTTGCGCTGTGGCTTCACCTAGTGTGAGCGCATCCAGCACACGGGCCAGTGCCTGCGCCAATGTCAATGACGAGAGCAAAGCCAGCGCCATGAGACCGCAGGAAGTCCAGCCCACAAACGAAGTCGAACCCAACATGAACCCCTGCATGGCCTGCAGAACCTGGGGCTCGAACAGCGCCACCAGCGAAGCCAGCGCCCCCAACACCACCCCTACCACCACACCGGCCAACAGCAGCCTCAACGTTTGCTGAACACCCCGTGCCAACACCAGCGTCAGCACCACCGCCAGCACCGCGCCCACAAAGGCGGCGCCCGTCATGCCCAAGCGCGGCAACCAGGCCGTGGCCAGCACGGAGCCCCCAAACAGACTGAGGTAAAGGCTCACGCCCAGCGAGGCACCCGAGGCGCTGCCCAGCAAATACGGATCGGCCAGAGGGTTGCGAAACAGGCCCTGGGCAATGGCCCCGGCCAGGCCCAGCAAAGCCCCACCCAGCCAGGCGCCGAGGCTGCGTGGCAGGCGAATGTCTTGCACGATCTGGGACATGACCGGGTCTTGACCAGCCGCCCACCAGACCTCCCAGCCCTGACTGCCGACGGCAGTGCCCAGGACGATGGCTGCTGCGCCAATCAGCAACAGCAGCCAGGCCCAGAACCAGACCACGCGCACAGCCATCACCGATCGCCCCCTGCCACACGATTGAGACACTCTGCCATGAGTTGCGCGCCCTCGGCCATGCGCGGGCCAGCGCGCACCAGCACGTCGGCCTGTTCAGGCGTGAACACACACAGGCGGTCATCGCGCACGGCACGCATCTGTGCCCAACCTGGGCGCTGCAACAAGCTGGCACGCGAACTGTCGCCGGCCATGATCACATCGGGTTGGGCGCGCACCACAAATTCAGGGTTGATCTGCGGAAACGGGCCCAGCTCGCCGGGCAGGATATTGACCACGCGCATGCGGCGCAAAGTCTCGCCGATGAAGGACGATTCGCTGGCGCCATAAGGCGTAGGGCTGACCTCAAAGTACACCCTCTGACGCCGAGCCGGGGCACTGATCGAGGCTGCGGCAGTCTGTACGCCCGAGTCGATCCCGCGCCATAGACGTTCAGCATCGGCCCGGGGCACGCCCAGCGCCTGAGCCACGGTGTGCAGCACCCGTTGCGCATCGGCATGGGTGCGCGGCTCCAGACGCAACACAGTAAGGCCCAGCGCCTGCAGGCGTTCATGCCCGCGCGTGGAGCCCGCCAGCAACACCAGGTCGGGCTTTTGCGCAACGATGCTTTCGATGCTCGGGTCAATGCCACCCCCCATGCGTGGCAGAGTTCTGACGCGCTCTGGCCAGTTGGAATAACGGTCCACCCCAACCAGCCGCGCACATTGCCCAAGCACACACACCGTCTCTGTCAGCGAAGGCAACAGGCTCACGATGCGCTGTGGCGGTTTGGCGATCTCCACCGGATGGTGTTGATCATCCAGCACCGTCACGGCTTGCGCCTGCCCCATGAGCAAAGCAGTCGCAAGCACCAGCCAGCGCCACAAGCTTTCAGCCATGCTGGCGCTCACAGTCATGCAAAAGGCTTTCCTTGCAAGCATGGCGCGGATGCTTTCCGAGGAAACTGACAATGCGATGCGCCTGCCCCTGCAAATACAGCGATGCCGTCTCATCCAGGTGAGGCAGAAAATGCATTGGGGTGGCAAATGCGATCGCGCTCATCACTTGGGACTGTATTGCAAGGTCGCGTAAATGCCACGACCGGGCGTGTTGTAACCGTAGGCCAACTGGTACTGCTTGTCAAAAACGTTGTCCAGACGAACTCGCGCGGTCCAGTTGTTGTCCACTTTGCGACTTGCATAGAAGGACCACAGACTGTAGCCGCCCAGCATGTTGGTGGAATAGTGCGAGTCCTTGCGGGAGCCCACAGCCATCACTTTCATTCCTACATCGTAGGCAGCTACGGGACGCGAAACATCGACGCTGACGTATTCGCGGGCACGGCGCGCCAGGCGCTCATTGTTGGTGACGCTCCAAGGATCTTGCGCCACCGCAGACATTTTGATGGCATAGCCTTGCCAACGGGTGCGCAGCGACGCCTCGACCCCTTGGTTGCGCGTGTCGCCAATATTCATCACATTGAAGTTACTGTCGTAGCCAATGGCATCGTGGCTGGCCGTGGCAAATGCAACCAGACGGGCCTGGCTTGCACCTTCGGCATAGCTCACACCCGCTTCATGACTGCGGTGGGTTTCCATTCTCAACAGCGCGTTGCTGGAAATATCGTAAGCCGTGGGAGCACGGAAACCCATGGAGGTGGTAGCCGTCAAACGCCATTGAGGGTTGAGCTGATAGCCCAGACCCAGCAGACCGGTTGTGGCACGCGAGACATGATTGGCATTGCTCCAGGCATCGGCGTGCTCCACCGTCACTTCATCGTGCCGCAGGTTCAGCTGCAGAGTCCAGGCCTGCAATTTCTGAGTCAGGCCGACAAATGCCGCCTGGGTCTGGCGTTTCATGTTGTAAGCGTTGTCACCTTCGGCCTTGAATTTTTCATCGTTGCGCTCCAGACCGAACGCAGCGAAACGGCCTTCGGCCAACTGGTATTCATTGGACCAGCGAAGCGCTTGCTGCTGCCCCGTCATATGACCGTTTTTCCAGGAACCATCACCGGCCTGATAAGGGACGCCATTTTTCAGATCGTCATAACTCAACTCGGTCACAGAAATATCCAGCGTCGAGGCCCACGCCTGGGTCGGCGCTGTGCGAGCAAACACGCCAAGCGTGTCATTGCTTCGCTTGAAACGGTAGTTATCGCGGACGCCGGTGTTGTCGTCGTAATCTACCCGCGAGTGGCGGCTACTGACACGCACGCCCAAGCTCAGGTCAGCATCCAGGCGGCGCTCCAGACGTGCTGCGAGAAATTGCCGCGCGTTTTCATCCCTGTCCGGATTGGCCCTGATTTTCTGCGCCGTGTTCATGGCCGAAAAACCTGTCGATTGCGATGCCCCCGCATTCAGATCGAAGCTGTACTCTCCAGCCATTCCACCATAGCCCAGCTGGGTGTCCAGGGTGCCGTAGGAGCCTGCCGTGACGCTGCCGTAAACCAAGGCAGCGCCCTGGCTGCGGCGGGTGACGATCTGGATAACCCCGCCAATGGCGGCATCACCATACAGCGCACTGGCATTGCCGCGCAGGATTTCCACGCGCTCCACCATGGCCAGAGGCAGATCAGTGACCTGCAAAGCACCAATGCTGTCGGTCTGCGCGCGAACACCATCGATCATCAGGACCATGTTGGTGCTGTCCTGGCCACGCAGAAAAAAGGATGTGACCGTGCCTGGGCCACCGTTGCGGCCAAATTCAAAACCCACTTCACCTTGCAGCAAGTCGGCCAACGTGGTGGCCTGGGAACGGTCGATGTCTTGTCGGCTGATGACGGAGACCGAGGGCAACACTGAGGACAAGGATTGCTCGATGCGGGCAGCAGATATGACCACAGGCTCCATCTCGGCGGCGAGGGATGCGGCACAGGCCATGGACAAAACGCAAAGCACAGGCGCAAAGCCTGACGCACGAAGGGTATGGTTTTTCATGAGAAACAAACAAGTCAAACGCCCTCACCGCCTTCCCCGACAGTGCTTGGGCTTTACGGTGCACCTGGAAGGGCACACCACCTTGTTGGCCGGTATCCGGGCTGGCAGATGCGACCTTCATCGCCTTCCCGGTCGCCTGTTTCAGGGCACCCAGTGGCTTGTGAGATGAAAGCGGAGCCTGCATGGCAGGGCTCGTCTGCTTACCGTTGCGGGGGCAGCGCAGGTTAGGTTCGCTGTGGGGCGGTCCCTCCTGCTTCCCGTTGAACTGCAGACCGTGAACCGATCCGCGAGCACCAACTGCGTTTATTTTACGTGCTGTGCTGTCATGAACCCTACGATGCAGTCAGACCAGTGAACACAGCTGAGTGCATGCACAGGCTGATGGCAATGTCAGGCACGAGGTCAACCCTTGTCCGGACTGAACATCTTGACGACGCTGGAGAAGTCCAGCCCGCCGCGCCCGGCCTGCTTGTTCATGGCATACAGGTTGCGAGCCATTTCGCCCAGCGGGATGCTGGCGCCAATGCCCATGGCCGCTTCAGCCGCCAAGCCCAGGTCCTTGAGCATGAGGTCGTTGCCAAAACCGCCGCTGTAGCCACGCGAAGCGGGGGCGTTTTCGAGCACACCGGGCCAGGGGTTGCAGACTTCGGTCGCCCAGCTGCGGCTGGTGCTCACTGCCATCATTTGCGACAGGGCCTTGGGGTCCAGGCCGTGGGCCACACCCAGTGCAATGGCTTCGCCAGTGACCGCCATGATCACGCCCAGAGCCATGTTGTTGCACAGCTTAGCCACCTGGCCAGCGCCTGCCTCGCCCATGTGGAAGATGTTTTTGCCCATGGCCTGCAACAGTGGGCGCGCACGCTCCAGTGCCGCCGCTTCACCGCCTACGATGAAGGTCAGCGTCCCTGCCGTGGCCCCGGCCACGCCGCCAGAAACCGGCGCATCGATCATGGCCAGGCCACGGGCCTGGGCATCGGCGGCCACTTTCTGAGCCGATGCGGGGGCAATGGTGCTGCAGTCGATGACCAGGGCGCCCGGCGCCAGTTGGGCCAGCAGACCACCTTCGCCCAGATACAGGGCTTCAACATGGCGGCTGGCGGGCAGCATGGAAATCACCACCTGCGCGCCCTGGGCGGCAGCTTGCGCCGAAGCGGCCACCTCCACGCCTTGCGCCTGCACTTTTGCAAGTGCGTCAGCGCTCAGGTCAAAAGCGCTGACAGTGTGCCCAGCCTTGCGCAGGTTGATGGCCATGGGCCCGCCCATATTGCCCAGGCCGATGAATGCGATGCGGTTGACTTGTGTCATGAATGTCTCCTGTGGTGTTCAGCTCAAATCGGCCAGCGGGTGCGGACCATCAAAACGCGTTTGCAGGTGTGCGTCTATCCAGCTCGGCGTGACGTCGACCAGTGTGGACGGGGTCCAGCGAGGGCTCTTGTCTTTGTCCACCAACAGGGCGCGCACGCCCTCGGCAAAGTCAGGATGCGCACAGCAGCCCAGCGAGGCCTGGAGCTCCAGGCGGAAGGTGTCGGCCAGCGACAAATGACGGGCACGTTGCTGCAGTGCCAGGCCCAATACGGCAGAGGTCGGGGAGCCTTTGGCAAAGGTGGCACCGGCTTGTGCCAGCCAGGGGTCAGCGTCTTGCGCCAACGCAGCCAGGCGCGGCGCCATGTCGCTCAGGCTGTCGTGTCCGATGGTGGCGTTGATGCGGTCAAAGTGTGTGCGCAGTGGAGACGCGGTCAACTCAGCGCCCTGTCCCAGCGATTCAATCAGGTGACTCAGCTGCGCGCCGTCGCGAGCTCGATCGCCATGCCACGAGGCTGCAGCCACCCCGGCCAGCAAAGCGCCATGCGCTTCGTGAGGACACACAAAGTCTGCCATGCCTGCAAACAGCGCATCGGCCGCGTTCAAGTGCGCTCCGGTCAGGGCCAAAAAGGCGCCCGTCTTGCCTGGCATACGTGAGAGCAGCCAGCTGCCACCCACATCAGGGTACAGGCCAATGCTGATTTCGGGCATGGCCAGACGCGAGCGAGGAGTCACCACGCGGTGCGAAGCACCGGCCATCAGACCAATGCCGCCGCCCATGACAAAGCCATGGCCCCAACACACAATGGGTTTTGGGTAGGTGTGGATGGCGTGGTCAAGGCGGTATTCGCGCTCAAAAAATGCGCTTGCTTCGGGTGGCACCTGGCCTGCAGGCAAAGCGCGGATGGCGTGACACAAGCCCACCACGTCGCCACCGGCGCAAAAAGCCTTGTCGCCAGCAGCGTCCAGCAGCACCCCGGTCATTTCGGGGTCATGTGCCCAGGCCTGCAGCTGCGGGTAAAGCAGATCGACCATGGCCAGCGACAGCGCGTTCAGGCTGGCCGGTGCATTGAGCGTGGCGCGGCCAAAACGATGACCGCTGGCGGTAGCGATGGTGTCAAACAGAACCGGTGCGGTCATGAGTTCTTCCATTGCGGGGCCCGTTTTTCGAGGAAAGCCGAAACACCCTCGCTGCGGTCGGCCGTGTCGAACAGGTCCACAAAGGCTTCGCGCTCGGCCACCAGCGTTTGCTGTGGCGAGCCGTGGCGCGCGCCCTGGATCAGGCGCTTGCAGGCACGCACAGCGCTGGGGCTTTGCTTGCCCACTTTTTCGGCCATGGCCAGGGCGCGTTCGAGCGCCTGACCTTTGCCCACCACTTCATCGACCAGACCGATGCGCTGCGCAGTGACGGCATCGGCACGCTCACCGAGCAAGACCATCCGTTTGGCCCAGGCCTCACCCACGTTCCAGGCAAGCCACTGGGTGCCACCCGCACAGGGCAGCAGGCCCACGGCCGCTTCGGGCAGGGCCATGACGGCATGCTCCTCGGCGACGCGCAGGTCGCAGGCCAGCGCACATTCGAGTCCGCCCCCCATCGCGTAGCCGTTGATGGCGGCAATGCTCACGCCGCGAAAAGCGGCCAGCGTTTCAAAGGCCTCGCCAAAGCGGCGAGCCATGGTAGCCGCAGTGGCTTTGTCGGTGCCGGTTTCGGTTGGGGCAAACACCTTGAGGTCGGCACCGGCGCTGAAAAACTTTTCACCGCCACCGGTGATGACCAGGGCATAAATATGGCTGTCAGCCTCCAGGTCCTTGACCAGCTCAGTCAGGGCCGCCAGGCTTTGCGCTGTCCAGATGTGGGCGGGCGGATTGTTCAACGTCACCACAGCGGTGTGGCCGCGTTTTTCGAGCACAAGGCCGTTGTAGGTTTTTTCGGTCATCGGATGGTCTCCGTGGCTTGTTCTTGCAGCATGCGCCGGGCGATGATCACGCGCATGATTTCGTTAGTTCCTTCAAGGATCTGGTGCACGCGTGCATCGCGCAACAGACGCTCAAGGGGGTATTCACGGATGTAGCCGTAGCCGCCATGAATTTGCAATGCCTGGTTGCAGACCTCAAAACCGATGTCGGTGGCCATGCGTTTGGCCATGGCGCAGTAAGTGGTAGCGTCGGGGTGCTGGGCATCGAGCTTGCTGGCGGCAAGGCGCACCATCTGGCGTGCGGCAACCAGCTCGGTGGCCATGTCGGCCAGCTTGAACTGCAATGCCTGAAAGTCGGCCAGTGGCTTGCCAAACTGGCGGCGCTCGTGCATGTAGCGCTGGGCCGCCGTCAGCGCGCCTTGCGCTGCACCAACCGAGCAGGTGGCGATGTTGATGCGACCGCCGTCCAGGCCTTTCATGGCAATCTTGAAGCCGTCGCCTTCCTGACCCATCAGGTGGACTGCGGGCACGCGCACATTGTCAAAACTGATGGTGCGGGTCGGCTGGCTGTTCCAGCCCATCTTTTCTTCTTTTTTGCCGTACTGGATGCCGGGGCTGTCGGCTTCGACCAGCAAGGTCGAAATACCGCTCGGCCCGGGACCACCGGTACGGCACATCACCACCAGCACATCGGTGCTGCCTGCACCCGAGATGAAGGCCTTGCCGCCGTTGAGCACATAGTGATCGCCGTCGAGCTTGGCGCTGGTTTTGAGCGATGCCGCGTCCGAACCCGCACCGGGCTCAGTCAGGCAATAAGAGGCCAGCTTTTCACCGCTGGTCAGCTGTGGTCCCCAGTGTGCGGCCACCTCGTCGCGCGCAAAGGTGGTGACCATCCAGGTGGCCATGTTGTGGATGGTGATGAACGCAGCGGTCGAGGGGTCGGCAGCCGCCAATTCCTCGAACACCATGGTGGCGTCCAGCCGCGGCAGGCCCAGCCCGCCATGGTCAGTACTGGCGTACAAGCCGCAAAAGCCCAGTTCGCCTGCCTGCGCGATCACATCCTTGGGAAAGTGGGCTTGCGCATCCCATTCGGCCGCGTGAGGGGCCAGCGCCTTGCTGGCGAACTCGCGCGCCGCCTGCTGGAAGGCGCGCTGGTCTTCGTTGAGTTCAAAGTCCACGGTTTTGTTACTTCAGGCTGATGGTGGTGTTGATGCCGGAGGAAACACCATCCTCAAACCAGCGCGCCGTGACGGTCTTGGTCTGGGTGTAGAACGCAATAACCTGTTTACCGTAGGGACCCAAATCGCCCAGCTTGGAGGCACGCGAACCGGTGAACGAGAACATCGGCACGGGCACAGGCACAGGCACATTGATACCGATCTGGCCCACGTCGATGTCTTCTTCAAACTTGCGTGCGGCGGCGCCCGATTGCGTGAAGATGGCCGTGCCATTGCCGTTGGGGTTGGCGTTGATGAAGGCGATGGCTTCGTCCAGCGTCTGGGCTTCGACCACGCAAAGCACCGGACCAAAGATTTCCTGGTGATAGATGCTCATGCTCGGCTGGACGCCCGAGAAGACAGTGGGGGCAATGAAGTTGCCCTGGGCGCCGCCGGCCACGTTGGGGTTGCGACCGTCGAGCTCGAGTTTGGCACCCTCTTCCACACCGCGCGCAATCAGGCCTTCCACACGCTCTTTGGCGGTACAGGAAATGACCGGGCCCAGGTCCGGGTTGTCTTTGCCGTGGCCAATTTTCAAGGACTTGGCCTTGGCCACCAGATCGGGCAGCCACTGGCGTGCATCGCCCACCAGCACGGCCACCGAAATGGCCATGCAGCGCTGGCCAGCGGCACCAAACGAGGCCCCGATCAGGGCGTTAAGGGTTTGTTCCTTGTGCGCATCGGGCAGCACGATAGCGTGGTTCTTGGCGCCCATCATGCACTGCACGCGCTTGCCTGCGAGCGAGGCGCGGTTGTAGACATGGGTGCCCACGCGGGTAGAGCCCACGAACGAAATCGCCTGGATGTCGCGGTGGTCACAGATGGCGTCCACCACTTCGGCGGCGCCGTGCACCACGTTGAGCACACCGGCCGGGATGCCAGCCTGGTGAGCCAGTTTGACCAGCTCCATGGTCACCATCGGGTCTTGCTCGGAAGGCTTGAGCACAAAGGTGTTGCCAGTGGCAATGGCCATGGGGAACATCCACAGCGGGATCATGGCAGGGAAGTTGAAAGGGGTGATGCCCGCGCAAACACCCAGTGGCACCAGGCGCGAGTAGGTGTCCACGCCACCGGCCACGTTCATGGCCAGCTCGCCCAGCTGCAGGTTACCAATCGAAGCGGCGTGCTCCACCACTTCCAGGCCACGAAACACGTCGCCTTCGGCATCCGCCAGGGTTTTACCCTGTTCGGCTGTCAGCGTGGCCGCAAGCGATTTCATGTTTTCGCGGATGAGCTGTTGGTACTTCAGGAAAATTCGGGCACGGGCGCCGATGGGGGTCTTGCGCCAGGTTTTGAAAGCTTCTTTGGCCGCAGCGACGGCGGCATTGACTTCTTCGGGCGTGGCCAGGGGCACACGCGCCAGCACTTCTTGTGTGGCAGGGTTGACCACATCGCGCCACTGGGTGGTTTTGGACTGGACAAACTCGCCATTGATGAACAGGGGAACTTGGGGCAATGCGGTGCTCATGGTGTCTCCAGAAAAAGAGCTTGCTAGGGATGGCTGCAGCAGCCAATTTCAATTCAATTCGGTTTATACACCGATTTCACAGATATAGGTAAGCTATTGTCAATAAATGACTTTTTATGCAAATCAATTTACAATTCACCCCACTGATTTGTGAAGTTTGTAAAATGACCAACACTGCCAAACACCTCATTGGCCCCCGCGTGCGGCGGCTGCGCCAGCAGCGCGACTGGAGTCAAAGCTTTTTGGCACAGCGACTGGGGCTATCGCTGAGTTACATCAGCCAGATCGAGAACAACCAGCGCTCAGTCACACCTGCCGTGCTGCTGCGACTGGCCGAAGTGCTTGGGGTGGACGTGGCCCAGTTCTCGCAAGATCAGAGCCGCCGCCAGTTGGTTGAGCTCGATTGCGCACTGCGCGACCAGACCTGGCGCAGCGAGGTGGTGCCTCCTGCCACACTGGCACGGCTGGTGGAGCAGGCGCCCGAGTTGGTGGACGCGTTCCTGGCGCTTTACCAGCGCCATGGTCGCTTGCAAGAAGAGTACGCCCAAGCTATCGACCGTTTTTATGGTGAACCCGGCGCCTTGCAGGCCGAGGGCCGCTACCGCGACGCCGCTGTTCCTCTGCCGCACGAGGAGGTGCGAGACCACCTCAACCGCCGCGACAATTACCTGGACACACTGGACCGCCTGGGCGAGGCACTGGCCATGGATTGGCAGATCGTGCCCGGGCAGCGCGCCGGCGCCTTGCGCACCTTACTGCGCGAGCGGCTGAGCATCGAGGTGCAAACCCATGTTCAGGGTGATGAGCCTCAGTGGCTGCGCCGCCACGATCCGGTGCAGCATCGGCTGGACATTGCAGCTGGCCTCAGCGATGCCCAGCAAGCCTTTCAGATGGCCACCCAATACGCCTTGCTGGCCCATCGCAACGCCATCGACGAGGAGGTGCGCGACGCGGGCTTCACCGACCCGGCAACACAAGCCTTGGCCCGACAGGGCTTTGCGCACTACTTTGCAGGCGCCGTGCTGTTGCCTTACGGGCAGTTTCTAGACGCCGCACAAGGCTTTCGATACGACATCGAGCTGCTGCAACAACGTTTTCATGTCGGTTTCGAGACCGTGTGTCATCGGCTGTCCACACTGCAACGCCCGGGTGCGTGCGGCGTACCTTTTTATTTTGTGCGCCTGGACCAGGCGGGCAACATCTCCAAGCGCCAAAGTGCCTCGGCTTTCCCGTTCGCCCGACAGGGCGGTGCCTGTCCGTTGTGGCATGTGCACGAGGCATTTGCGCAACCAGAGCGTATCCTGACCCAAGTGCTGGAAATGCCGGATGGCGCCCGTTTTTTTGGCATTGCCCGAACCACGGGGCGCGGGGGTGGCGGGTTTCGCTCGCGGCGCAAACTCTTTGCCATTGGCCTGGGCTGCGAACTCAAACATGCGCATGCGCTGGTGTATGCCGACGGCATCGATCCCGAGCAACCGCGCGATGTGGTACCGATTGGGCCGGGCTGCCGTGTGTGCCCACGCATGCATTGCGTACAACGAGCTTTCCCGCCCGCAGGCAAAGCCTTGCAGGTGGATGACAACCGCGAGTCGCTGCTGTCTTACCGCTTTGAGGCGACCTGAACCCATGCGCCAGTACGCGGGCCATCCCCCAGCGGAACGCCCTACAATGCCGAATCCCCTGCCCTAGCCCGTCCGTCCATGGCCCACCACGACCTCATTGACCAGATCGCCGAGCGTGTCGAGCATTTGCTGCTTCGCCATGAAGAGCAGCAACGCACGAATGCCTTGCTGACGCAGCAAATTCAGTCACTGACCCAGGAACGTGACCAGCTCAAGTCTCGCCTGTCGGCGGCTCGCGCACGGGTGGACGCCCTGATTGACCGCCTGCCGGTCGACACCTCTTCCAGCGAGTCCGCCGCATGAGCACCAAACAGATCGAGGTCCAGATCATGGGCCAAAGCTACCTGCTGGGCTGCCCCGAGGGCGGCGAAGAACGCTTGCAAGCCGCTGTGGGCCGCGTCGACACGGCCATGTGCAAGATCCGCGATGCGGGCAAAATCAAGGCACGTGACCGCATTGCCGTGCTCGCCGCGCTGAATCTCGCCTTCGACCAGAACGAGGCGACGACCACGCCCTCACCACCAGCGGCTGCTGCCAGCAGCGCCGAAGACGCACCCGAGCGCCTGTCAGCCTTGCTGCAGCGCCTGGACCAGGCCCTGGGTCAAGACGGTCAATTGATCTGAGCCGCAGCCGCAGGAAGGCCCTGCAGCCTTCTTCCGCAAGCGCCTACAATCACCAACGTCTGCGGTGCATGCCGGGCTTTATATTTCCTTGAACCAATGCTCATTGAGCTCGGGCTTGGTACATCGGCTGGTGAGCGTGATCGTCTCGCGTCAGATGAACCCAACGTCAGTCTGCCCTCGCCCACCTGAACCCCTGGTTCAGGATGCCGGTCCGGCGGCACTCGCAGACACCTTCTTGACTTCTGCCGCCTTCCATCCATGCTGTTTGAACCCACCCTGATCCTTGAATTGGCCGTGCTGGGCCTGTGCACCGGTTTTCTGGCTGGCCTGCTGGGCATTGGCGGCGGCATGATCATGGTGCCCTTTCTGACCTACCTGCTCGGACAGCGCGGCGTCAGCCCTGATCTGGCCGTCAAGATGGCGATTGCCACCTCGATGGCCACCATCATCTTCACCAGTGTGTCGAGCGTGCGTGCCCACCACAAGAAAGGCGCTGTCCGCTGGGATCTCGTCAAGGGCCTGGCCCCCGGCATCGTGCTGGGCAGCCTGTTGGGTAGCCTGGGCGTTTTCGCTGTCGTCAAGGGCTCTTCGCTGGCCCTGTTCTTTGCAGCTTTCGTGGGCTTTTCGGCCACGCAGATGTTTCTGGACAAGAAACCAGCACCCACACGTCAGGTGCCTGGCTTTGTGGGCCAGGTGGGTGCAGGTGGCCTGATTGGCTTGCTGTCGGGCCTGGTGGGCGCGGGTGGCGGGTTCATCAGCGTGCCCTTTATGACCTGGTGCAATGTGGCCATACACAACGCTGTGGCCACCAGTGCTGCATTGGGCTTCCCGATCGCTTTGGCCAATGTGGCCGGTTACATCGTCAGCGGCCTCTCGCTCGGCGACCTGCCCCCTTATTCGTTCGGCTACCTGTGGCTGCCTGCGCTGGTGGTCATTGCCAGCTGCAGCGTGCTGATGGCGCCAGTGGGCGCATCGACCGCCCACAAACTGCCGGTCAAGCAGCTCAAGCGCGTGTTTGCCTGCATCCTGTACCTGCTGGCGGCCTACATGCTCTACAAAGGCCTGGTCGCCTGAATTTTTCAGGCGGGGGTCACGCACCAAGGGGCTTGGTCGTGCACCAGCCCCATCCACAAACCCCAGGCCGAAACCGTCAACAGGGCCAGCCCAGCCAGGCGCATGCCCCATGAACCATCGCCCAGGGTTTGCAGGCGCAGCCACAGCCAGGGGCCGGCCCAAAGGCTGACGCTGCTGCCCAGTGCAAACAAGGCCATCGTCATGGCCCCGTCCAAAGCATGACCGCTGAGTGCGGCCACCATCAGGGCCGAATACAACAAGCCACAGGGCATAAAAGCCCACAACATGCCCACCACCAGTGGTGCCAGCAGACCCGTGCGCTCGTGGAGGCGGCGCACCCGGGCCCACAGGCGCCGAGCGGGCTGATCGAGCCAGACCGGTTGCCTGGCCTGCAGTACCAGCAAAAGCCCCAAAGCCATGGCCGCGAGGTGGAGCAAGGTCCACAGAGGGCGAATGGCAGCTGACTGGGTGGTGAGCCAGCCCAGGCCCTGCACGCTGACCGCGGCCACAGCGCCCAGGGTGCTGTAACCCAGCAGACGGCCTAACTGGAAAAACGAAAGGGCTTGCCCCTGCCGCTCGCCCGCGGCCTGCCCCAGGCCAGCGCAGGCTGCGCCGCACATGGCGACACAATGCGGCCCCCCCACCAGCCCCATGAGCAAGGCCGTCAGGGCCAATGAGCTTTGCATGTGCCGCCCTAAAGGTCAGAGGATTTTGGAAAAAGTGGCGCGGGTGCGGCCTTGCTGCAGGTAGCGGTCAAACACCATGCCCACCGCCCGCACAAAGAACCACCCCATGCTGGTGACCTCAATGCCGCCGTCGTCGAGCTTGACCAGACCCTGCGTCTGCAGGTCTTTCAGTGCCTGCATTTCGGCCGCGAAGTAGGACTTGAAATCAATCAGCCAGGCCAGGTTGATCGACTCGAACTGCAATTGCCCCTGGCACATCAGCGCCATGATGACGGCACGGCGAATCAGGTCGTCGCGGTTGAGTGACAGGCCATGGATGATGGGCAGACGGCCCTGGTCAAGCGCGTCGCAATACTCCTCAATGGTCTTGGCGTTCTGGCTGTAGGTAGCCCCCATGCGGCCGATGGCCGAGACGCCCAGCGCAATCAGGTCACAGTCGGGCTGTGTGCTGTAACCCTGAAAATTGCGGTGCAGCCGCCCCTGACGCTTGGCCACAGCCAAAGCGTCGGTCGGCAAGGCAAAGTGGTCCATACCAATGTAGACATAGCCCGCCTCTGTGAAAGCGTCCAGCGACTGGGCCAGCATGGCCAGCTTGGCACCGCCCAGCGGCAACTCGGCAGGCGATATGCGGCGCTGCGGCTTGAAGCGCTCGGGCAGGTGCGCATAGCCATACAAGGCAATGCGATCAGGCCGCAGTTCATTCACCTGCATCAAGGTGCGCGCAAAAGACTCCGGGCTTTGCAAAGGCAGTCCGTAGATCAGATCCACATTGATCGAATCAAAACCCAGTGCCCGCGCCGCATGCACCATCGAAAACACCTGCTCGGCCGGCTGAATGCGGTGAATCGCTTTTTGCACCGCAGGATCAAAGTCCTGCACGCCAAAACTCAGCCGATTGAAACCCAGCTCGGCCAGCACGGCCAGACGGTTGGCGTCAACCGTGCGTGGGTCAATTTCGATGGAATATTCACCACCTGGCACGAAGTTGAAATGGCGACGCAACATGAGCATCAACTCGCGCAGCTCGTCGTCGTTCAGGAATGTGGGTGTGCCCCCGCCCAGGTGCAATTGGCTGACAGAATGGCCCGAGCCCAGGCGTGCTACTTGCAACTCGACCTCGCGCGCCAGGTAGCGCAGGTAACTGCCCGCGCGCTCTTTGTGCTTGGTGATGATCTTGTTACAGGCGCAGTAGTAACACAGCGACTCGCAAAACGGCACATGCACGTACAGCGACAGCGGCTGCCCTTTCAGGGGACGGGTGTCACGCCGATGCTCCAGCGCCTGCAAATAGTCGGCCTCGGTAAATGCCTCCACAAACCGGTCGGCTGTCGGATAAGAGGTGTAGCGCGGTCCCGGCACATCGTAACGGGCCAGCAATTGAGGCGTAATGACAGACATGGAGACGGCGCAAGGCGAGTGTTCTGAACGTGGCTGCAAATGTGCCTGCAGACCAACGACTGCATCTTGACCCACATCAAACAAGAGGACAAATGGTCAAAACAAACCACACGGTCGGTCAATGTCCTGATTTTTGGTGTCAAATATCAAAATTGATCCACGACAAATTCAATATTTTTGAGAAAGTCATTGTTCATGCTTCATCCTCAAACCATCAATGTCGCCTGTTCCAACTGCAATCTTCGGGAACTGTGCATGCCGATGGGTTTGTCCGACAACGAACTCAATCGCCTCGATGACTTGGTGGCCGTGCGCAAAAAGGTCAAACGTGGCACCACGCTGTTCACCAACGGCGAGAAATTCACCTCGCTCTACGCCATCCGCACGGGTTTCTTCAAAACCTGCCTGGCCACCGAAGACGGCCGCGACCAGGTCACTGGTTTTCAGATGGCTGGCGAGATCATCGGTCTGGACGGCATCGTCAACGACCACCACACCTGCGATGCGGTGGCACTGGAAGACGCCGAAGTCTGCGTTATGCCCTTTGAGCGCATCGAAGAACTCTCACGTGAAGTCACGGCACTGCAAAGCCATGTGCACAAGATCATGAGCCGCGAGATCGTGCGCGAGCACGGCGTGATGCTGCTCTTGGGCAGCATGCGCGCCGAAGAGCGCCTGGCGGCCTTTTTGCTGAACCTGGTGCAGCGCCTGCATGCACGCGGCTTTTCGCAGCATGAGTTGGTACTGCGCATGACCCGCGAGGAAATCGGTAGTTACTTGGGCCTCAAGCTGGAGACGGTGAGCCGCACCTTCTCCAAATTTGTGGAGGACGGCATTGTTGAAGTCAAACAGCGCCATGTGCGCATTCTGGACACCGACGCTCTGCACCGCATCGTCAACCACCACACCCAATGTGAATGAACCGCTGCGGCGTCTGGTGCTTTAGCCGCAGTGGCGTGCACAGTCCTGGGGACGCTCGTCTTCGGACACAGGACAGCGATTGGTCTCAAATGGGGACATGGCCAGCAGTGTGGTGAGTGCACTCGACACCATGGTCAAGGCCCAAAAGGCAAAAAAGGCCAGGGTGTAAACGCCCTGGCGACTCAGTGCCAGTGGGTGCCCGAACCAATGCAGGTCTTCGGGATCCACCAGTCCAAACACCAAAATCTCAAAAAGGCCCGCAACCAAAAACGCGGGCCAGGCGATCCACATCATTCTTTGCATCAGCATGCTTGTCTCCTGAAAATCGTCGTTCAGTTGGCCTTCAGGGCTTTTGCCCTGCGGGGGCTGGCAAAGTGCCCGTCGCCGCATGGTTGCGCGCCTGCACCGCTGGCGCCTGACCGAGGTCTGCGCCCTGCCCTGCAGTGGGCGCGGGGGTCTGGGTGGAGAGCACCGGATCGGGCGTGCGCACGGCCAGGTAGTAGGTGAAAAAGCCCGCCACCACCACGATGGCGGGGCCAGCAATCAGCAGCCACACGTGGCCGAACGACCACCAGGGACGCTGTGAAGAAGATGTGTTCATGTTCAGAATCCTGTTGCTTCAGCGAGGAACCAGAAACACCGATTTCTCGTCCAACTCACCCACCGCTTGCTGCCCATTGTCATATGAGCGAATGTGAAAGTGGATCGGGTGCGAACCCGGCTTGGCTGCATCGTAGGGCATTTGCAAGCGCACCGACACCCAGCGCGACTCGGTGGGCGACACCTGCACGTCCTCTTCGGTAACCGACTGGAGGCCCGGCAGGCCTTGTGCCTCTATCTTGAAATTCAGTGGCTTCTCGGAGGCGTTCATCACCTGCAGACGATAGACGTTTTCAATCTGCCCGCCCGAGACGATGCGCGCCAGGGCGGCGCGATCGCGCACCACATCCACCTTGAAAGGCTTGCGCACAGCCAAACTGAACAGCAGTGCCAGCGTCACGACGGTCAGGATGCCGGTGTAGAGCAACACGCGTGGACGCAGCACACGGCGCCAGGTCTGCTCGCGGCTCCAGCCGCCGTCCATGGCGTTCTGGGTGGAATACTTGACCAGCCCCTTGGCATAGCCCACTTTTTCCATCACCGTATCGCACACGTCAGCGCAGGCGCCACAGCCAATGCACTCGTACTGCAGGCCCTTGCGGATATCGATGCCCGTGGGGCACACCTGTACGCACAAACTGCAGTCCACGCACGAGCCCAGCCCCATAGCTTTGGGATCGGCCTTCTTGGAGCGCGCCCCCCGGGGCTCGCCGCGCGCCTCGTCGTAGGTGACGATCAGGGTGTCCTTGTCGAACATCGCACTTTGGAAGCGGGCATAGGGGCACATGTACTTGCACACCTGCTCGCGCATGAAGCCGGCGTTGCCATAAGTGGCAAAAGCATAGAAAAACACCCAAAAAACTTCCCATGAGGACATGTTACCGGTGAAGAATTCCATGCCCAACTCGCGAATCGGCGTGAAATACCCCACAAAGCTGAAGCCCGTCCAAATGGCAATGCCAATCCAGACGATGTGCTTGAACCACTTCTTGAACAGCTTCTCAAGCGACATGTCGCCCGCATCCAGCTTCATGCGGGCAGTGCGATCGCCCTCGATCTTGCGCTCCACCCACATGAAGATTTCGCTGTACACCGTCTGCGGGCAGGCGTAGCCACACCACAGCCGCCCAGCCACCGCCGTAAAGAGGAACAGCGAGAAGGCAGAAATCACCAGAATCGCGGTCAGGTAGATGAAGTCTTGCGGGTAAAGAACAATGCCGAAGATGTAGAAGCGGCGTGCGCCCAGGTCAAACAGCACCGCCTGGCGCTGCCCCCACTCCAACCAAGGCAGGCCATAAAAAACGATTTGCGTGATGAACACCAGCACCCAGCGCCAGTAAGCAAAGAGCCCCTGCACGCTGCGTGGGTAGATTTTTTTATGGGCCTCGTACAGAGAAACCATCTCCACATCATCGGCAGCGCTCACCTGCGCATCCGCAGGCACCGGGCTGATGGGGATAATCTTGCGAGGGGGATTTTCCTGAGGATCCAAAACTTCTTCCCGTCAAATTAAAAGGGCTCCTTGCGGAGCCCTTGAACTGTAGGCTTATTTGGCCGCCGCAGCCTTGACATTTGACAAGCCCCAAACATAGCTGGCAAGGACGTGGATTTGTCCTTCAGTCAGTTTGTTGGCCTGAGCTGGCATCTGGTTGTTCTTGCCGTTGTTGATCATGCTGACGATGGCGTTCTCGCCCCAGCCATGCAGCCAGATGTCGTCGGTCAGGTTGGGCGCACCCATGGCGTGGTTGCCCTTGCCGTCCATGCCGTGGCAAGCGGCGCAGGCTCCAAACTTGGACTTGCCCAGCGAGGCGCGCAGCGAATCGTGCGGACTGCCCGACAAGCTGAGCACATAGTGGGCCACGTTGCGCACGTCGTCGGGCGTGCCCACGGCAGCGGCCATCGGGGGCATGACACCATTGCGGCCCTGAACCAGGGTTTCCTTGATTTTTTCGGGTGTGCCGCCATAGAGCCAGTCTGCGTCGGCCAGATTGGGAAAGCCCTTGCTGCCGCGTGCATCCGAGCCGTGGCACTGGGCGCAGTTGTTCATGAACAAACGGTCGCCAATGGCCTGTGCTTGCGGGTCCCTGGCCACTTCTTGCGCCGGCATGCCCTGGAACTTGGCATACAGAGGTGCCACTTGCTCGTTGGCCTTGGCCACTTCGGCATCGTATTGACCCGCAGAAGACCAGCCAAATTTGCCAGCAAAGCTGCCTGCTCCAGGGTAAAACGCCAGATAAATCAGAGAAAACACGACAGTGATGATGAACAGCCCCACCCACCAGCGCGGCAAGGGGTTGTTCATTTCGCGCAGGTCGCCGTCCCAGACGTGACCGGTGGTGTTGTCATTGGCCGTCATGGCCTTGGCCTTGCCGCTGAACCACAGCAAGATCAGACAGGCGATGATCGAGACCAGCGCGAGTCCGGCCACATACAGGTGCCAGAAATTGCTGATGAAGTCACTCATTTCGATTCCTTAAAAGATGGGGCTGACCGCACAGAAACGTTAATCGTCATGACGCAGAGGCAATTGCGCTGCGTCTTCGAATCGATTCTGATTGCGCGCAGACCAAGCCCACAGCACGATGCCCACAAAGCAGGCGAAGGCCAGAACGGTCACGATAGAGCGCAAGGTGTTGATGTCCACGGTATGGCCTTTCGGATTTACTTGCGATGCACGCCCAAACCTTGCAGGTAGGCAATCACAGCCTCCAGCTCGGTCTTGCCCTTGATGTCATCGCCAGCTTTGGCGATTTCTTCGTCGCTGTAGGGCGCGCCCAGCGTGCGCAGGCCCTTCATGTGGGCAGCGATGGTGGTGTGGTCGACCGGGGTCTTTTCGAGCCAGGCGTAAGCAGGCATGTTGGACTCGGGCACCACGTCACGCGGGTTGTTCAGGTGGATGCGGTGCCACTCGTCGCTGTAACGGCCGCCCACGCGAGCCAGGTCGGGACCGGTACGCTTGGAGCCCCACTGGAAGGGGTGGTCGTACACAAACTCGCCAGCCACCGAGTACGGGCCGTAACGCAAAGTCTCGGCACGGAAAGGGCGGATCATCTGCGAGTGGCAGTTGTAGCAACCTTCACGCACATACACATCGCGGCCAGCCACTTGCAGCGCGGTGTAGGGCTTCAAACCCTCGACCGGCTGGGTGGTGGACTTCTGGAAGAACAGGGGCACGATCTCGACCAGGCCGCCAAAGAGCAGCACGATCAGGATCAGCACGATCATCAGGAAGTTACTGGTTTCGATCTTTTCGTGGGACAGACCGCCACCCGAATGTTGGTTGTTAGCCATTTGTCTTTACTCCTCAATGGGCGGCAACAGCCGGAATCTGAACGTCGACCGAGCGACCGGCCGTGGCGGTCTTGATCGTGTTCCACAACATCAGGCACATGCCGCCCAGGTAGAGCAGGCCTCCCAGCAGACGCAGCACATAGAAGGGGAAGGTGGCCTTGACGGATTCCACGAAGGTGTAGGTCAGAGTCCCGTCGGTATTGACCGCGCGCCACATCAGGCCCTGCATCACACCGGCAATCCACATGGCCGCGATGTAGATCACGATGCCGATGGTGGCCGTCCAGAAGTGGATTTCAATGGCTTTGACGCTGTACATCTTCTTCTGGCCGAACAGGCGCGGGATCAGGTAGTACATGGAACCCATGGTCACCAGACCCACCCAGCCCAAGGCGCCGGAGTGCACGTGACCCACAGTCCAGTCGGTGTAGTGGCTCAGGGCATTGACGGTCTTGATGGACATCATCGGGCCTTCGAAGGTGGACATGCCATAGAACGACAGGGACACGATCAGGAAGCGCAGGATGGGATCGTCACGCAGCTTGTGCCAGGCACCCGACAGGGTCATGATGCCGTTGATCATGCCGCCCCAGCTGGGGGCCAGCAGGATCAGGGAAAAGACCATGCCGATCGACTGTGTCCAGTCAGGCAGCGCGGTGTAATGCAGGTGGTGAGGACCGGCCCACATGTAAGTGAAAATCAGCGCCCAAAAGTGGACGATCGACAAGCGGTACGAGTAAACCGGACGCTCGGCCTGCTTGGGGATGAAGTAGTACATCATGCCCAGGAAGCCAGCGGTCAGGAAGAAGCCCACGGCGTTGTGGCCATACCACCACTGCACCATGGCGTCCTGTACACCGGCATAAGCCGAATAGGACTTGAGTGCACCGACTGGCAATGCTGCACTGTTGACCAGGTGCAACAGGGCCACAGCGATGATGAAAGCACCGAAGAACCAGTTGGCCACGTAGATGTGGCGAACCTTGCGGGTACCCACCGTACCAAAGAACACCACGGCAAACGCCACCCAGACCAGGGTGATCAGGATGTCGATGGGCCATTCCAGTTCGGCGTATTCCTTGCCGCTGGTATAGCCCAGAGGCAAGGAGATGGCCGCCAACAAGATGACCAGCTGCCAGCCCCAGAAAGTGAATGCCGCCAGCTTGTCGCCGAACAAGCGCACATGGCAGGTGCGCTGAACCACATAGTAAGCAGCAGCAAAGAGGCCACAACCACCAAACGCAAAAATCACGGCATTGGTGTGCAGCGGACGCAGGCGCCCATAGCTGAGCCATGGAATACCCAGGTTCAGCTCCGGCCAGGTCAGCTGGGCGGCGATGATCACGCCGACCAGCATGCCGACCACGCCCCACACCACCGTCATGATGGCGAACTGCCGTACAACTTTGTCGTTGTAGACAGAGGCTTGCATGTT
>JACCEE011157080.1_pt1 | contig 38851 bp, 34 predicted proteins | sample 7449931 | NCBI WGS metagenome assembly JACCEE01 (sample SAMN15323457, study PRJNA562643) | freshwater metagenome | isolation source: river surface water | place: USA:Blue River Watershed | collected 2017-08-19 | reverse complement strand
TGGAACCGCGATTGCCGAAAACAGAAATGGCATTTGGCCAATGTATTTTTATCCGAGAACTAATAAAAATGATCGGCAGGACGTTGCGATATCTGAAAAAATGGCAGCTAGTTGGGCGAAGTTTGCAAAAACCGGTAATCCGAATGTAGAAGGACAAGTAAATTGGCCAATCTACAACCTAAAGGATGATGTGATGAGAAGCTTTTCAGATAAAGGCGAGACAATCACAGGCATGTTGAAGAGTCGAGTTGATGACCACCTGCTTCATCTGAAAAAACTGTACACACCACAATGATTCAAAGCCCCATGCGCTATGCAATTCGCCGGAATATCAAATGAATAGCCCTACTGCCGCAGCCGTCAACACGCCCCTCTCAACAATTTCACCTGTTTCTTCAGCTATCGCCGATCCAAAAGCAGAGGCACTTCAGGTGTTGGCTAAATGGATTCAAGCTTTTAATGCTTCAGACATTGAGGGCATAGTTAGTCTTTACGCCCCCGATGCATTGTTCATTGGAACTGGCAGTAGAGAAGTTGGATCAAACCCAGAATACTTCCGAAAGTATTTTCAAAGTCTCAAAAGAGATATGCCAAGAGGCGCGAAGTTAGAGAGCTACTCAACCATGGAGCTCTCGAGTACGGTAGTACTAATTAGTGGAATGGACACAGTCAGCGGTACGAAAGACGGAGCAACCTTTTACCGCCCAGGTAGGACATCATTCGTCTTAGCTAAGCGTGAGGAAAAATGGCAGATCGTTCAATTCCATCGATCAGCGGTGCCTGATTAAGAACAACATATGAATATCAACAGTGATTACAGTCAAAGAGTCGTGATGAATCACCATGACTTACCCTGGATCCCTAGCCCGGAATCAGGCGTTGAGCGACGAATGTTCGAGCGCATTGGTGACGAGGTAGCGAAGGCGACTTCAATCGTCCGATATCAACCCGGATCTAAATTTGAAAGTCATACCCATGAATATGGTGAAGAGATATTCGTTTTAGATGGTGTATTTAGTGATGAAGCGGGAGACTATCCTGCTGGCACTTACATCATGAACCCTCCTGGCTCGTCTCACGCACCACGTAGCGAAACAGGCTGCACTCTTTTTGTAAAGCTGCGGCATCTAGGTGCAGACCAAGTTCATAGAGAAGTACTAAACACCGCAACAGCAAATTGGTATCAAGGCATGGTCCCAGGCCTCACTGTGATGCCGCTCATGCAGCAGGGTACTGGATCGACTTTAGTTCGGTGGGCACCTCAAACATATTTCAATCCACACAAACATTATGGTGGCGAAGAGATATTTGTCGTTGACGGCGTGTTTGAAGACGAGCACGGGCGCTACCCTGCGGGATCATGGATCAGAAGTCCTCACATGAGTATGCACCAACCATTCAGCGAAGAGGGCTGTACCATCTTCGTTAAGACTGGACACCTACTAGTCTGATTGAGAAACCTGATCGTAGCGGCCGTAACAAGCGAACTAGACGTAACAGCACTAAATAATGAGCTTGGTGGCCAACTCTCTGATACGTTGATCTAGGTAATAGCCGCCGTATTCTGTGTAATGCAGAAACATCCTCTTGCAATGGCTACATTCAAGAACATCTGAGCGGTTATAAGGATAGTGCTGGATTGCAATCGGCGCTTCTTCGGACCAAAGATTAGTTCCATCTGGGTGATACTCATCCCAGCATTCCTCTGCCCCCTCTGTCTTCAGCGTCCCCACAACTTGCCATTTACTTAGATCGAAATACCCTGGTACCGATATCCATCCAGGACAAGACAAGCTTGAGCATACTGGGCAACCCTTAACTGCCTTTGAGGTCTTAGCAAGGCCTAGCAACTGCTCTCTGTCTAATTTTCTTATCACTTCAGCAAACTCTCTAATGAGCTAGGGATGCACCATGAAGGCGATAAAGATCTGCGCTCGCACTCAAAAATCAAAGTATTGATTTACGCATAAAAATTCTATCGTAGCCATTGACCACACGCTGGTCGAACTCAACATACCCTAAATGTGCGTAGACGGCCTGTTGCGTCACTAGCGAATGGTAATCATCCAGCATGGGGCCGGGCTGCTTTCCGATACGAGGGATGTAATGAATGAACGCCTGACAGACGCAGTCCGTCACAGCAGCGACATCACTATTAACGGCGAGACGGATTTTCGTTGTCACGACAGCTGAAGGCTAAAGTGCCAACCAACCATTTTCCATCGGCAGTATGGCACCATTCATCTGCCCACCAGCTGACGTGCACAAAAAGAGAGCAAGCTCTGCGAGGTGTTTGGCCGGAATTAACTTTCCGCCTGGTTGCTTGCCTTGCAAAAACTCCGCAGTCGCAAGATCCCAATCGATATTTTTTTCGTGCATCAAGGCACGGATTCTGCTCTCGATATTTGGAGTGAGTACAGACCCAGGACACAGAGCATTACAGGTAATGTTTTGACCCACAACCTCTGCGGCAATCGCACGCGTCAGACCAATTAGAGCGCTTTTCGTCGTGACATAGTCAATGCGATTTGGGGTGCCTCGTTGACCGTACACTGAAGTCATGTTGATCACGCGTCCCCAGCCCGACTTACGCATACCAGGCAAAAACGCTTTCACGAAATGAAATGGTGCACTGAGATTGACCGCGAGAGCCTGATCCCAACGGTCGGTAGGAAATGTCTCAATCGCTGAAAAATGCCGAGTCACAGCATTGTTGACCAGAATATCAATACCACCGAACTGCTCAAGGGCTGTCGTAACAATCTGGTCAATTTCTTGGGGATTTTGTAAGTCTTTTTGAAGATACAGCGCGGTTACACCGAACGATCGAATAGTAGCGAGATGCTCAGCTACGGCGCTCGGATCTTCAAGTCCATGCAGCACGACATGACAACCCGCTGATGCGAGCTCCTGTGCAATGGCTAAACCAATGCCACCGCTCGAACCCGTAACCAGTGCCGCCTTACCTTTGAGCATGCTCAACTCCTGAAACAAACAAAACAACCAATATTTATTGCGCAGTCATGCCCGATCTTTTAACAAGATCCTTAGATGCAGTCAGGTCTCGCTGGATTTGATCAGCAAACTCCTTTGACGTGCTTGGTGAAGCGTTGAGCCCCAACCCATCCAATCGCTCTTTGACCGCGGGGTCATTTAAAGCGGTGACGAGATCCTTATTGAGTTCCTCCACAATCTTTGCAGGGGTACCAGCAGGCACAGCATAGCCATACCACTCCGGCATTTTTCCTAGATCAGGAAACCCTGCCTGCGAGGCGGTCGGCGTGTCAGGCAGTACCGATACACCATCAGGTCCGAACATCACTAGGCCAACAAGCTTACCCGCACGCACATGAGGTGCGACTGACGTCGGATTTGCGACAAACAAACCAATATGTCCGGCCAACACGTCCACGATACCAGGACCAGCGCCCTTGTAGGCAACGTGCATCATATCGACGCCTGTCACCGCTTTGAACATCTCGCCAGTCAGCTGGGGACCAGAAGCACTGGAGCCGTAGGACAACTTACCAGGCTGCGTTTTTGCTAATGCGATAAATTCCTTTAGGTTTTTAACATTCAGGTTAGGATTCGCCACCAACACAAACGGTTGCTGCGTCCCGCGCGTGATCGGGATGAAGTCCTTGATTGGATCAAAGCCTGTATCTTTATAAATGTGCGGATTCACGGTAAACGCACCTTGATGCGCAAGCACGATCGTATAGCCATCCGCTGGAGCTTTTGCTGCATAAGCAGTTCCAATGTTCCCTTGAGCACCTGCACGATTTTCAACAATGACTTGTTGTTTCCAGAGTTGCGTTAACTTTTCGGCAAGAATTCGTGACACGGCATCTGTTCCACCACCAGGTGGAAACGGCACAACAATCTTGACTGGCTTCGTAGGATTAAAAGCTGAGTCTGCCCAAGCAGGCACAGAAACACCCAAGCACATCACAAATAAAGCTAATATTTTTTTCATTATTATCTCCTTAGGGAATTGTTTTTTTACTTTATAGAGTAATTACGAGAAATACGCGACAACCAATTGCTAAATCAAGAATTCGATTCTGGAATTTGCCAGCCTGCCAGCTGCTCACTTAGACGCGCCACCTCAGTGTGATCAACATTCGGGCCTAATACTCCCTTGGCTCCAGACCATAAGTCTAAGCATAAATTACCAAAAGGTGCGGGCACGCCAAGATTTCTTGCAAGACCCATCGCAATAGCGATGTCTTTGACCATCATATGCAAGGGAAAACCAGAATCAAACTTGCGTGAGAGCACATATTGTTTAAATTTTTTCTGAGTGCTGTTATTCATCCCAGTTGAACTATTCAGCACATCAACCATAACGGTTGGATCTAATCCAAATTTTGAACCAATGATCAGTGCTTCGATTCCGATCAGATAGCCCGCGCATGAAACTAAATTATTGAGCGCCTTCATCGCATGCCCCGAGCCTAGCGGACCGGTTCGTGTAACCGTCCCCATCAGTGACAGCAGCGGCTCCGCCCGGTCAACCACGGCAGCTTCGCCACCCGTCATGATCGTAAGCGTGCCATTTTGCGCCCGAGGAACGGCACCAGAAACCGGCGCATCAATGAATCGAATATTCAAAGTCTCCAATCTCTGACCCATCGACAAGGTCATGTTCGGCTGCCCAGAGGTCATGTCGATAATCATCGCATTCTTTTTTAAACGACTGACTAAACCGTTCTCCCCGAACAGCACGTCCTCAACTACGCCACTATTAGGCAAAATCATCACAACATAGTCTGCGCCTGAGCCGATCTGCTCCAAAGATAACGTCGTGTGCTTGCCATGTTGAGCGCTAAAGGCTTCGACGCGCTGGGGGTTACTGTCAAACACGCGCACGGTGTGTCCTCCAGCAAGCAAGCGCTGAGCCATAGGCCCACCCATTGCCCCCACACCGATGAAATGAACTACGGACGATGCTTTCATTTCTAATTCCTACATAGCCAAGGTCTTTCGATTATCAGTCATTTGTCTATCCGCATAGAAGGCCAAAAGGTTGCCAGACCGCGATATGAGCGCACGCAAGGACGAGACCCAAGCACATGCAAAGACGATTATAAAAAGCCAGTTTAAAGTACCAACGGCCTACATTTGTTAAACTTTTCTATACGCCACCCATCAAAGGAACAAAACGTGAAGTCATTTGCGCAGTGCTTAGTACTAGCATTTTCTTGTTTTGCTTTTGGTGGCACAGTCGCCGCGCCTCCGATGGCACCTTTTTATGAGTCAGTCATGCAAATGACTCCGGCAGGCAAACTCGGCCAGATTATTAAAAAAGAGCAAATTCCGACGTCACTCAAAGGCGCACAAGCGTGGAAAATTGCTTACATTTCCTCCGACGTGGGTGAGCGCAAAACAATTGCGACGGCGTTGGTGATCGCTCCTGTTGGTCCAGCTCCAAAAGAGGGCAGGCCTATTTTGGCTTGGGCTCATGGCACCACAGGTTCGGCTCAAAACTGCGGCCCATCCCAAGTCATCGATCCGACTCGTGCGCTCAATCAGTATTTTCTGATGGACGGTAACTCTTGGACGGATTTTGGCATTCCGAATGGTCAAGAGTTTATTAATGAAGGTTACGTTGTTGTTGCAACGGACTACCAAGGCCTTGGCGGTGGCGGTAAGCATCAATACGCCGTTGCAGGCACAAATGGCAGAGATGTCATTAACTCTGCACGCGCAGCAAGTTCCATGACGGAAGTCGGCGCAGGCAAAAAGACTGTTTTATACGGTTGGTCACAAGGCGGAGGGGCAACAATCGCCGCCGCTAGTTTGCCAGACTACCTCGCTCAGAACGGCACTGCCGCTGACAACCTTCAATATCTTGGTTTTGTTGCATTAGCCCCAGAAGATGTGGCGGCCATGCTTCCAAAGGTCCCAACCGATGAAGCTGGGGCGGCCAAACTCATGAAAGGATTTACGGAAGCTAATGTCCCGAACATATTCTTATTCGCGCACTATGTGATGGGCCTTTGGGGTGCTCAGGCAGCCTATCCAGAACTTAAATTAACGGATGTGCTTACCGAGGAAGGTGTAAAGGTTGTTGATCAATTAGCCAGCAATAAGTGCATGCATGTCATGGCCGACTCCTTTAACTATGCTTACGGTGATCAGTACAAATCTCTTTTGAAGCCTGAGCCTAGTAATACCTTGGCATGGATCAAGTCATTTGTTGACGCGAGTGTGAAGCCTGTTAAGCCTGTTGCACCGGTCATTATTTATTGGGGCACAAAAGACACCGCAGTTCCTCCAATCATGCACGAGCTTTATCAAAAGCAGATGTGCGCAATGGGAGCGAATGTAGGCAGAATTCAGCTGCCGGGCGAGCAAACACACTTTACGACGCCTGGCGTTTCCGCACCTATGTATCTACAGTGGGTGAAAGACCGGATCAATGGAAAGCCCCTAGAAAACGGTTGTCCGAAAGGCTAGAAGAAAGCTATTGCTGTGTAAATTTTGCCCTCAGTGTGTGTGGGGCGAATGGACGCGCTGAATAGGAAATTCGCTAAATTTCCGATATGAGTAATTTCCTAGATCCAGCAATTCTCTTTTTTGTATTCGGTGCTTTTGCTGGCGCCGTAAAGTCTAATCTGGAAATACCTCAGCCCATTGCGAGGTTTTTGTCGCTCTACCTCTTAATGGCTTTGGGTTTAAAGGGTGGGTTCGCACTACACCAATCAGGCTTTACGCTCGAAATTGCCTTAGCTCTTGGCGTTGCAATATTCCTGGCAATCATCATTCCTCTCATAGGATATTTGATTCTCAGAACCAAACTAAATAACTACGACTCTGCCGCAGTTGCTGCCACTTATGGCTCCGTAAGCGCAGTAACTTTTATTACGGCCACTCAAGCACTAGACCACTATCACATTGCGTTCGGTGGCCACATGGCTGCTGCGATGGCTTTAATGGAGTCGCCCGCAATTATCCTTGCGATCTTGCTGGCAAATAAGGCCAGAACGTCAGTCGCGCAGACAAAGCAACCGGGAGGCATATCTAAAGTCCTTCATGAGTCCTTTACCGATGGTGCGCAACTTCTTTTATTGGGTTCGATGCTTGTTGGATTGGTCAGTGGAGACGCAGGCCAAGAGCTCATGGCGCCATTTTCAATCGATTTGTTCAAAGGGATGCTGGCTTTTTTCTTACTCGACATGGGGCTGATGGCAGCCAAGAACTTTGATGGTTTGCGTGGCAAGCCACCGATTACTTGGCTCTACGCGATTGGAGCTCCGTTACTTCACGCCGCAATAGCTCTCGGTCTATGTAAATTACTAGGCTTGCCGCTTGGCGACACGATTTTATTAATGGTACTTGCTGCCAGTGCCTCGTATATCGCTGTGCCAGCGGTACTCAGACACGCGCTTCCAGAGGTCAATCCCGCCTTATATATGGGGATGTCATTAGGAATCACCTTCCCCTTGAACATCATTTTCGGAATCCCCCTTTATACCTATATAGCAAGGCTCACTTATTGAATCGAGTCTAGCTCATGATGACCGGGGAATTAGTGCTGAGCTCAATCGACCCGTGTCAGTGCTTCAATCATTTGCGTGTTCTCGGCTGTGATTCCAAACTCTTTTAGCAAAGCATCGCGCTTTCCCATCTCAAAATCCTCAAATTCAAACCCGGGCGCTACAGCGCAACTAACTAAGCAGTAGGCATCTTCGTTCAGGGGTTTTGCTGCGAACCAAATATTGGCAGGAATCGTAGCCTGAAAGCTCTTGGATTCCATCCCTATTCGCACGGTGCGCACCATCTTACTTTTATCGATATAGAAGATAAGCAGATCACAGCCAAGATGGAAATACCAAGTTTCATCAGACTTAATTCGATGCCAGGCTGAAAAGTCTTTTCCGGAAAGCAGGTAATAAATACTGGTATGTGCGCTTTTATTACCGGCGAGGCTTGAATCACTAATTCTTACTCCTGATCGATACATTTCCCGATAAAAGCCACCTTCCGGATGCGGTTCGAGTTTAAGAGCGTCGATGATTGCGTTCATGTCATGCATAAAATCTCGCTTTCTATTGCGGTGAGAACTATCTGTATTCATTTAGGCTTGAGTTTATTCGGTAACCACAACTAGAATTAGGCACCTTGTCATTATTCATTAACGGATCCGATATGACCCAGCCATCCCGCCGCAATTTTTTAAAGGCCTCTACCGCTGGTGCTGTTGCCATTGCGGGAGCGTCAGGAGCGGTTACCACCACCGCTCAAGCTCAAGTTAATGCATCCGACTCAAAGATGGCAATCAAAGTACAAGAAATATCGCAAAAACTATTTGCTGACGATGGTTTAGCGATACCAATCGCTACGAAGCCCACGGTGTCGTCGATCGCAACAGGGCTCGATCGCACGATGGTACTGGGCGGCGGCGGCGAGTACTACATCGCCTGGTACTGTGGATTTTTTCATGGACTGCTTGAAGCAGGCCTAGACATGGCCAAGATTCCAGAAATGGTAGTCGGGACCTCCGCGGGCTCATACATGGGATCCTCGTTACTCTCTGGCGAGTTCTCTCGCTTACGGACAGAGTTTGAATTTTTCGGCAAGTTCCCGGAGATCTTTGCCAAGATTGCTCCAGTCACGAAGCCGAACATCAGTCAGCAAAGAGCTGACCAAGTCAACATGAGTGCAACCGACGGCAGTATAGAGACACGCAAGATAATTGGTCACGCCGCACTAGCCGCCAACAACAAACTAAACGGTGACCACATCGAAAAGGTAGCGGCATTCTTGACGGGGGACAGCAAAACAGATTGGCCAGCAAACAGAATGTATACAACCGGTGTTGATTGCTACACCGGCGAGCGAGTTGTAGTCGGACAAAAGACCGCTAGAAAAAACAACATCCCACTCGCGCACGGCGTGGCAGCAAGCAGTTCGTTACCAGGCGTTGCTGGTCCCACCTTATTGGGACAGCGTTACGTCATGGACGGGGGAATCTGCTCCAACCCCGCACACGTTGACTTGGTGGCAGGCTCTAAGAGAGCGCTGGTGATTACGTTGACGGACGGGGTGACGGGCGCAATCCTAACCACTATTCCGCATCCAATTGCCCAGAATATTAAAGACGTCGAGGCTACAGGCACCAAAGTTAAATGGATCGTTGCGGGTACACCTCAAGGTGTTGATCTCTTAGACCCACGGCAAATAGCAGGCGCCTTACGTACGGGTTATGACCGCGCGAAAGTCGAAGCGGCAAAAATTAAAGAGTTTTGGGCGTAGTCGCGCGACATCCCGAATACAGAAGTCACGGACAAGAGCGTTCTTGCAGACAACACATCATCAAGATTAGCTAATGAACCTAAAAAAGACGTTTTTGATCGGATCTATTATTGGCCTCTTAAATGTGGTTGTGACAAACATTTATGTTGCAGACAGGCCGATTGGCGCATCAACCTCTTATCCGTATTTAGCAGGACTGATGTTTGATCTCCAAAATTCAACCTACTTCAAAGAGATTGAAAAAGCAGGGTCGTGGGAACTGTTTTTCCTAATCGGGGCCTTCATAGGCGCTGTGATTGGTGGACGAGTTTTCAAGCACTTCAAGGTTCAAGCGGTTCCCGACTTATGGCAGGAGTTAAAAGGGCCTTCAATAATCAAACGCTCCCTTTGGGCTTTTGTTGGAGGCTTTGTACTGATTCTGGGCGCTCGACTCGCCGATGGCTGCACCAGCGGTCACATTCTTTCTGGAGGGATGGAGTTGGCAGCCAGTAGCCTAGTGTTTGCGCTCTGTGTGTTGGCGTCGTTACTCGTTACTGCAAAATTTTTCTATAGAAGCGACAAATGATAGTCGCTCTAATTTGCGGGATTGTTTTTTCATTAATTGCACAAGCGGTTCGATTAAATACTTTCGACAAGATTGTTGCTACAGCCTTATTGAGAAGCACCGAGGTCATTCAAATTTTGTTGTTCGCAATTGCTGTCTCAAGCGTCGCTTTTTTCGTCGAATACTTGTTTGGTGGAGCAATCGTTGAGGTAAAGCCGTTTTACCTTGTGGGCATTGTGACGGGGGGAATCCTCTTTGGCGCAGGGATCGCGCTTCTTGGATATTGCCCAGGGACTATGACAATGGCTTTGGCAGAGGGCAAGATAGATGCAATCTTTGGATATGCAGGGGGCATCTTAGCCGGCCTACTATTTACCATCATTTATCCAAGCATTCTTCCTGTACTTGGACCAAATTTTGGGGCTATTAATCTCTACCCAACAAATGACGTGGCGGCTGGGCTAACTGTTGTTATTTATTCTGCTCTTTTAGTCATGGTAGCCATTCGTTTGAGTCATAACAAAAAAAATAGGAACTAGCTGTCATGCTTCTCGTCACATCAATCATAGCTGCACTACTAACGATTATTTTTATCAAACTGTCTTTTGCTGTAATTGCGCTGAGACGCAAAAATAGAGTGGGCCTTGGAGATGGCGGCTTCGATGACTTAGAACGCGCAATTCGGGCGCAAGGTAACTTTGCTGAATATGTCCCGTTTGGCATTATTCTCATTGCCTGCCTTGAGCTCAATGGCGCTCCCTGGTGGCTAGTTGCAGCTCCCGGAGTTAGTCTAATCATTGGGCGGTTGATTCACGTTGTCGGCATTAATACGCCGCCACCGGATTTCAGCAAACGTGTCTTAGGAATGAAATTCACATTCATCACGCTCATCACACTGGTTGCTCTGAATTTAGGTTGGTCTCTGTATACGCTAGTGGGTTAAAGGACTTCCCTTTCTTACTTACGTAGTTGATAAAAAAAGGGGGCATTACTCCGCCCCCTTTCGGTCAGTACAAAAACGAAATTACTCGAACAGATCTGCGTTCATGACTTTAGTCCAAGCGGCAACAAAGTCCTTCACAAACTTCTCTTTATTATCGTCTTGCGCATAAACCTCTGCGTATGCACGAAGAATTGAGTTTGATCCAAAAACTAAGTCCACTCGAGTGGCAGTCCATTTTATTTTTCCGGTTTGACGCTCAACGATCTCATAGCTATTGCGACCCGTTGGCTTCCACTCGTAACCCATATCAGTCAAGTTAACGAAGAAGTCATTACTCAATACACCTGGCCTCTCCGTCAACACACCATGCTGAGTACCGCCATAGTTTGAGCAAAGTGTCCGCATGCCACCTACAAGAACCGTCATTTCTTGGGCGGTTAAGCCCATCAATTGCGTGCGGTCCAAGAGGAGCTCCTCTGGTGTGACAACGTAGTTTTCTTTTGACCAGTTGCGGTAACCATCTGCCAGAGGCTCGAGCACTTCGAAGGACTCAATGTCGGTCATCTCCTGCGTGGCATCTCCGCGACCCGAAGTGAATGGGACACTGACATCGAAACCACCTGCCTTGGCTGCTTGCTCAATACCGATACTGCCACCCAGAACAATGATGTCAGCAACGCTCACAGCAGAAGCTGTCGCGATCTTTTCATACACACCAAGAACTCTTGCCAATCGCTCTGGTTCGTTACCAACCCAGTCCTTCTGCGGCGCCAGTCGAATACGTGCACCATTGGCACCACCGCGTTTATCCGATCCTCGGTAGGTGCGCGCACTGTCCCATGCTGTAGTGACCATATCGCCAATCGACAAACCACTTGCTGCAATTTTGGCTCTGAGCGCATCCACCGGATAGTCTTTTGAACCAACAGGGATAGGATCTTGCCAAATCAGCTCTTCTTTTGGCACATCTGGACCGAAGTATCTAGCTTTAGGGCCCATATCGCGATGAGTTAACTTAAACCAAGCTCTTGCAAACGTATCAGAAAAATAGGCCTGATCCTTTTGAAACTTCTCTGAAATTTTGCGATAGGCAGGATCCATTTTTAGAGCCATATCAGCGTCGGTCATCATTGGCTTCAAACGAATAGATGGATCCTCAACATCGACGGGCTTATCCTCGTCTTTGATGTTGATCGGCTCATACTGCCATGCTCCAGCAGGGCTCTTAGTTAGAGTCCATTCGTAATTAAGTAGCAAACGGAAGTAATCGTTGTCCCATTGGGTAGGGTGAGTTGTCCAAGCGCCCTCGAGGCCACTCGTCACGGTGTCGCGACCGATTCCTCGCGAGTGATGATTCACCCAGCCAAGCCCTTGCTCTTCAATTGGCGCGCCTTCAGGGGTCGGCCCAAGGTTCGCGGCACTGCCATTGCCATGCGCCTTGCCAACCGTGTGACCACCAGCGGTCAGAGCAACCGTTTCTTCATCATTCATCGCCATCCGAGCGAACGTGACACGCATGTCTTGGGCTGTTTTCAATGGATCGGGTTTCCCATCAACGCCCTCTGGGTTGACATAGATTAAGCCCATCATGACTGCCGCTAGGGGGTTACTTAAATCTCGGTCACCGGAATAGCGCGAACCTTCACCACCACTCTTTTGAAGCCATTCTTTTTCAGAGCCCCAGTAAATATCTTTTTCAGGATGCCAGATATCCTCGCGCCCGAAAGAAAAACCAAATGTCTTGAGACCCATCGACTCATAAGCGACCGTTCCGGCCAAAATCATTAAGTCTGCCCAGCTGACTTTATTACCGTATTTCTTTTTGATTGGCCACAACAGTCGACGCGCTTTATCGAGGTTAGCGTTATCTGGCCATGAATTGAGGGGCGCAAACCGCTGATTACCCGTGCCGGCGCCACCGCGCCCATCAGCAATCCGATAACTTCCGGCGGAGTGCCACGCCATTCTGATCATCAAACCACCATAATGACCCCAGTCTGCCGGCCACCACTCTTGACTGGTAGTCAGTAGTTTCTTCACATCGCCCTTAAGTGCGACCACATCAAGTTTCTTTAACTCACTTCGATAATTAAAAGACTCCCCCATTGGGTTTGTCTTCGAATCATGCTGGTGAAGTATGTCTAGATTGAGGGACTTAGGCCACCAAGCCATTGGGGTATTGGCCGCTTCGGTGTTCGCTCCGTGAGCGATGGGACACGTTCCTTTTGACATCATGTAGATCTCCTTTGAGGTAAATCACTTGTGGCGGATTAACCTGACCTACTCAGATTAATGGATTAAATCTGAGGGTTCGTTACGATGAACTGACTTTTGAGAGTTCATGCCCAGCAGCTTATCCTACTTCTCGCACTGCTGACCTACCGATTCTTCGGAAAATCTGTTTCCACCGCTATCATTTCAAAAAGTTCGCTTTATGTAGTAGTCTGAAGTTGGTGAGTTTGGATTAGCTATCTCAACGACTACCCCGAGCGGTGGTCCTACCTTGTATTTCGGCAGTATTTTTGGAAAAGCTTCTATGGAAATCAAGGTTAACTTTCTCGACAAGCTACGTCTTGAAGCGAAGTTCGACGACTTCACTGTGGTCGCCGATCAACCCATTCGATATAAGGGTGACGGCTCTGCCCCAGGTCCGTTCGACTATTTTCTGGCTTCCTCAGCCTTGTGCGCAGCGTATTTTGTGAAGCTGTATTGCGACACTCGCAAGATCTCGACTGAGAACATCCGCCTGTCGCAGAACAATATTGTCGATCCAGAGAATCGGTATAAACAGATTTTTAAAATCCAAGTTGAATTACCAGAAGACATCTCTACCCATGATCGCCAGGGCATTTTGCGTTCAATCGAGCGCTGCACAGTAAAGAAAGTCGTGCAGGCCGATCCGGAATTTGTAATTGAGGAAGTCAAGAACCTGGACGCAGATGCACAGGCATTGCTGACCTTGGATTCAGCCTCTGACACGAATACCTATATTGAAGGCAAGGATCTACCGCTGGAACAAACCATCGCCAAGATGTCAGCTTTATTGGCAAATCTTGGCATCAAGATCGAGATAGCTTCGTGGCGCAATCTGATTCCCAACGTGTGGTCCTTACATATACGTGATGCACACTCGCCAATGTGCTTCACCAATGGGAAAGGAGCAACCAAAGAAAGCGCTTTGGCCTCAGCGTTAGGCGAGTATATAGAGCGCCTGAGTAATAACCATTTTTACGCTGGTGCATTTTGGGGCGAAGATATTGCAAACGAAAAGTTTGTTCATTACCACAATGAGCGCTGGTTCAAATCAGGAAAAGCCGATTCGCTGCCAAAAGAGATTCTGGATGACTATTGCCTAGAAATATTTAATCCCGACGGGGAACTGCGTAGCTCCCACTTGGTGGATACGAATTCTGGTAATGCACAGCGGGGTATCTGCTCTCTCCCTTATGTGCGACAGTCCGACGGCAAGACTGTTTACTTTCCTTCTAACTTGATTGAGAACCTGTACGTCAGCAACGGTATGAGTGCTGGCAACACGTTAGCCGAAGCACAGGTGCAATGTCTGTCAGAAATTTTTGAACGCGCGGTAAAACGAGAAATCTTAGAAGACGAAATTGCTTTGCCTGATGTGCCGTTGGAGGTGCTTGCAAAGTATCCCAACATTCTTGCCAGCATTCGTGAGCTAGAGAGTCAGGGTTTTCCGATTTTGGTAAAGGATGCTTCGCTAGGCGGGGTATATCCCGTGATGTGCGTAACCTTGATGAATCCAAGAACGGGCAGTGTCTTTGCCTCCTTCGGTGCGCACCCAAGCTTTGGAGTCGCATTAGAAAGAAGCCTGACAGAGCTTCTGCAGGGACGCAGCCTAGAGGGCTTGAACGATTTACCGCCGCCCACGTTTTCAAGTGAGGCAGTGACCGAACCAAATAATTTTGTTGAACACTTTATTGATTCAAGCGGCATTGTGTCCTGGCGTTTTTTTAGTTCAAAATCCGCTTATGCGTTTGTGGAGTGGGATTTCACTGATCAGGGTAAACGCTCAAATACAGAGGAAGCTGCAACGCTACTCGCCATACTCCAGTCAATGGGGAAAGAGACCTATATGGCGGTTTATGACCAGTTGGGCGCGGTTGCTTGTCGGATCCTGGTGCCGGGCTATTCTGAGATTTATCCAGTCGAGGATCTGATCTGGGATAACACCAACAAGGCTTTGTTATTCCGTACTGATATTTTGAATCTAAACACGCTAACTGACGCCAAGCTCAGTGCACTACTTGACCGTTTAGAGAATAACGAGCTCGACGAGTATGGCGACATCGCTACTTTAATCGGCATTGAATTCGACGAGAACACACCTTGGGGTCAGCTCACCGTTCTAGAGTTGAAGCTGTTAATTCAACTTGCCTTAAAACGGTTCGAAGAAGCGCATGCTTTAGTGGGTGCATTTCTACAATATAACGACAACACAATCGAGCGCAGATTGTTTTATCAGGCCGTCAATGCCGTGTTAGAGGTCATACTCGATAGCGAGCTTGACCTTGATGATTACATCGTTAATTTCCGACGAATGTTCGGAGATCAGCGGATGAATGCCGTCTTGGGCTCGGTGGATGGGAGTGTGAACTTCTACGGACTCACTCCGACCAGCACAAAGCTTGAAGGGCTCGACAGACATCACCGACTAATCGATAGCTACAGAAAACTGCACACGGCTCGCGCTAAAGCCGCGGTGACACCTATTTAGCAGTTCATGATCCAAGTGTTCGCGCAGCAATAACAATATTTTGTTCAATCCTCTTAATACGCTCGTTTTGTAAAAGAAGTACCTTCTCGACAATCTCAGGTCCGGCTTTAGCGGGCGTGCCGCAGTTAAACGGAGGCTGCGGATCATATTCAAGAGCAAGTTGAATTCTTTGTGCGACCTCCTGTCCAGCAATCTCCGCTGCGAGTGTCAATGCAAAATCAATCCCGGCCGTCACACCTCCGCCGGAGAAATGATTGCGGTCTCTGACAACGCGCGCATCAACAGCTTGCGCACCAAATCTTTCAAGATAGCTACTCCACATCCAATGGCATGCACTCTTGTAGCCGACAAGCAAGCCTGCCGCCCCAAGGATAAGAGACCCATTGCAAACTGACGTAATATATTTTGCGTGTTTACTCTGGTGACGCAGGAAATTCAGCGTTTCTTGATCTACCATCTGCTCGTTAATACCAGAGCCCCCTGGCACACAGATCACGTCAAGCTGCGGGCAGTCAGCAAACGTTGTTGTGGGGTTTATCGTAAAACCAACATCCGTCAATATCGGCTCGATTGATTTCCATATCAAGTGGACCTTGGCTCCGGGGATTCGGCTTAGCACTTGGGCAGGACCCGTCAAGTCGAGCTGTGTGAGGTTCGGGAATAGTAAAAATCCAATATTGATCGACATATGCTTTTAATGATCCTTTCGTTATAGGGATGGCAATATCTTTCCAGTGGCTTCACCGAAGTTTAATCTCGGATACCCTTCCTTGACGCAATCGGCTTGCAAGATCACTTCGTCACCGTCTTCCAAAAACTTACGCTCTTGTCCCCAAGGTAGTTTGACCGCTCGTGTCGCGCCAGCACTGAGTTCATTAAAGGACAATGCCTGATCAGGATTAGGGCCTGACATTGTCCCGGTACCGATCAAATCACCTGGTTGTAAGTTACAACCATTCACGGTGTGATGAGTGATCAGCTGAGATAAGGTCCAATATGCATGGCATAAATTGCTATGCGCTAACAACGCAGGGGGATGCTTAGCTGCTCTTGATTGCTCTGTCGAAATCAATGCCCGAAGACCGATGTCATACGCGCCACCGGTTCTGGTTGCTTCGTTCATCAGATAAGGCAAAGGCTGAGGATCCGTCGCGGGACGACTAAACGGTAACCGAAAGGGCTCGAGGGCCTCGCGTGTGACGATCCATGGCGAGATCGTTGTGGCAAAGCTTTTGGCCAAGAAGGGACCTAGTGGTGCAACTTCCCATGCCTGAATATCACGCGCCGACCAATCATTCAGAATACAAAGACCAAAAATATGTTCATCGGCCTGGTCAATCGAAATACGCGTGCCTTGCGCGTTACCAGGTCCAACAAACATTCCCATTTCAAGCTCAAAATCAAGCCGCTTACTCGGGCCGAAACTTGGTGTTTCATTCACAGACGCAGGACGAGACTGGCCAATTGGGCGCACAACCTCATGACCCGACATCACCACACTCGATGCACGACCGTGGTAACCGATAGGCAGCCATTTAAAATTAGGCAATAACGGCGCATCGGGACGCGAGATCTTGCCCCCTGCGGTGGCATGATAAATTGAGATATAAAAATCTGTGTAGTCGCGAATTTGAGCGGGTAGGCTGTATTCAACATGTGCTTGCGGTACCAACACGCGCGTTATTTCAGCTTGCATGCTACTACCAACCCGCACGGCACGCGATAAGGCCAACCTCAGTTCTGTCCAATGCGCATTGCCAAGTGCCATCAGCGCATTGAGTGTGGGTCCCGAGCAAGTGTTGAGTGCTTCAGCAGCCAAGCCAGAGAAAGGCTTTGTTGCAGCCAGTTGAGCCAGGTCAATAATTTGATCGCCTATTGCTACGCCCGGCCGATAGGCTTCGGGATGACCAGCGCGGCGAAACACAGCAAATGGTAAATGCTGAACCGGAAACCCAATAGCTGGGTCGTTAGCGCTTTCCAGCCAACTCCGCAGGCCAGGATCATGTGTTTCGTTCAACATACTGAAGCCCTCGCGCACGTCTTTAATAGATTCCCATGTAACGACATAGCAAAGACTCCAAAATAAAATGGTTTCACTTATCTGCGGTTATAGAACTATTATGCTTCAACTGAATCGCCTAACTTATTGAGAACGTAATGAATATCAAACAAACGATTATTGGCCTCTTGGCAGCTTGCTTTTCTGTTGCAACCGTTGCAAACGCCGCGACCGTATATTTCAACGGCGAAATTCTTACAATGCAAGGCGACAGCCCGCAATATGTCGAAGCGCTAGTCATGCAAAACGACAAAATAGTGTTTGTTGGCGATAAGGGTCAAGCCCTCACCCTTGCTGGTTCCAACCCCACTTTGCATGACCTCAAGGGCACCACCCTCATGCCTGGCTTTATTGATAGCTGGGGACACTTCACACTAGTCGCACAAAACACTCTCGGTGTGAACTTAGGGTACTTTACGAAAAATCCACCCAATACAAAAGCACAAGTAATTAATAAACTACTGACAGAAGGCAGGCCCTTTAACGGTTGGATTCTTAGCTCAGGCTACTCAGCTGCCATGCTGTCAGATGGCGGGCTGTCATTAGCAGACTTAGACAAGGCTTTCCCAGATCAACCACTCTTATTACAAAATATCTCGACGCTTGCCGGGCAAGTAAATACCGCGGGACTGAAGAAGCTGGGCATTACTAAAGATACCAAGGCAGTCGGCGGCTTTATATCCACTGATCCCAAGACAGGAGAACTTACGGGTGAGTTGATTGGCGCACCCTATATGGATGCCGTCGCCCGCGCTGCAGGCAAGTACTCCCAAGACGTGACCTTCGACATTTTCCGTAAAGCTGAGCAAATCTATCTTGCTAATGGGTTCACAACCGCTCAGAGCTACGAAGCGACGGTCGACGAAATGAATATGATGCGGGTAGCGATCGCAAAAAAAGTTGTTTCAATCGACTTGATTGCCTTACCGAATTTTGATGTCGTTGATGAACTACTCAAAACGAATCCTAATTTTAAATTTGGTGCATATGACAGTAATGATCGTGGCTTCAAAGTCGCGGGCATGATGGTCCCAACTGACGGCGCCCCACAACTAGGTTTCGCTTACTTTACAAAGCCATATATAAATCTAAGCAGCTTCGGCAAAGATTGGCGCGGCTTCGCCGCAATCTCTCAAAGTGTGTTGGATCACTACGCCAAGCTCGCCTATGAAAAAAATATTCAGTACTTTGGTTACAGCAATGGTGATGCGGGAATCGACATGACTTTAGCGGCAATCACTAAAGCCATAAACGAGACAGGCGTAACTGAAAACCGGAGAACTGTGATTTCACACTCATTCTTTGCGCGGGATGATCAACTAAAGCAATACAAAGATAAAAACATTATGGCCATTTCTTTGGCTAATCACGTCTGGCTCTACGGGGACGTGTACTTGCAGATACTCGGTGACGAAAGAGCCAAGAACGTTAGCCCTCTAAACACGGCTGATAAACTAGGCGTCAGAATTGGAATTCATAATGACTCACCCTCGTCAGGCCCGAATCCTATGTTCAGCGTCTGGGGTGCGGTCAACCGTAAAACCTTTAGTGGCAAAACTCTTGGCGAAGAACAGCGTATAAACGTGTACAAAGCACTGCAAGGCTTCACTACAAGCGCTGCCTATCAGTACAAAGAAGAATCGACAAAAGGCGTTCTTGCCAAAGGCATGCTTGCAGATCTAGTGATTTTGGATCGCAATCCATTGAAGGTACTCCCGGATGACATCAAGAACATCGAGGTACTCCAAACGATTAAGCATGGAAAACCGTTGTTTACTAAGCAATAGCGAGGCGTTGTCGGTTAACGCCATGACCGAACAAAACGTTTTGTCATGAACAACGTAAACCACAAAATCAGTGCTGCCAGTACCAACGCGTGAGACAAGCCAAGCTGCAGATGCTGCGCGGCCACGTCCGCGACAGGTCTGCCCTGTAGCGACATGCCGGCTTGCTCGGGAAAGTCCAAACTAAATATCGTATCAAAGGCGCTGACGCCAACCAGGCTTCCCATATTCAACGCGATTGGGATGAGGGCGCTTGCCTCTGCGCGTTCGTCACTCTTAACGCTAGAGGCAATCAAACGATTATTTGCCGGGGAGAACAGGGCTGTGGTTATACCGAGTATCAGCATAAAACAAAGGCAAAGTATCAGCTCATTGACCGAAATGAGCCAAGCGTAAAGAGTACAAATAATTGCCGTTAATAGAAGCGCGGTGCGAACGATAAAGAATGGACTAAATCGATCCGTTAGCGGTCCTGACCATGTGCTTGTAGCCGCAAAGCCAACAGAATAAGCTAGTAAAAGAATACTACTCAGCAGCACCGATAGCCCAAAACCATACTCTAGATAGAATGGCATCAAAAATCGAAGCCCGCTATTAACAAAATTGAAAGAGAATAAAATTGCAATTGAAAACACAAATTCAGGGTTACGAAGCAGGAAAGGACTAACTAAACTCTTGCCTCTACGTGCACGTAAGATCAAAAGCCCACCAAGCAAAATACTCAGTGAGAGTAAGGACACAATAATTACAGACGTCCATCCAAGCTCTGCTCCAAGACTAAAGGAAAGAACCGTAGAGCTAATTAGTAGGCTGCCCAAAAGCAATCCGGTCCAATCTATCGGATTATCAACATCCGAGAGGGATTTGTTGCAGTGGCCACGTGGCAACTGCTTAAAGCCAACATACAGCAATAGGCCAAACAATGGCGCAGTGCCAATAAATATCCAATTCCAAGACAACAAGTAAGCCAGCACTCCCCCAGCAGGAAGCCCTGTTAGCATCCCTAGCCCTGCTCCCAGCGATAGCATTCCATAACCCCAGCCGACTCGGCCTTGACCCACGTACATCGGAATCATCGCATAGCCCATCGCGACCATTGCTCCTGTGCCAAGGCCTTGTGCAAATCGACCGACGCACAGCACAACCAGGCTTTGCGATATCCCACATACGAGAGTTGCAACGAGAGCGATCAGACAGCCTGACAAAAACACACAACGTAGCCCGAACCGATTAGCCAGATGACCGGCCGGCAAAAATGCAATACTTGCAGCGAGCAAGTATGTCAGCACCACAAAAGATATCGATGTGGTGGACGCTGCCATCTCGCTTGCCATGTTTGGCAACGAGACACTGACCATGAACGCCTCGAATTGAAAGGTGAATGCCGCGAGTGCGACACAAAAGACGATCTTTTTCTCATGAATAGTGTTCATTTAACGTTCAAACACTCCAACAATACCCTTCGTAGGCCGTGGCGCATCCGATAATGTCGTGATACTGACACATCGCGCATCGCTGCACACGAAACTATCTATGTCGGTCAGTATGGTGACAAACGAATCCATTATGGGTGCTGTCTGTCGGCAGTGAACGAGTAGCGCGTGCAGTAGCAACGCCTTGTCCCGGTCTGTTCCTGTTTTAAGCCTAAGCGTTTCGTCTGGCATTGCAATTCGATTTCGATTTTTAAATATCGACTCCGTTCCTGGCAACGCACGAATCACGTCAAGCGCCTCATTAAATGAGGTCAGTGCTGATCCTACTGTTTTGCAGTACGTCTGTTGGCATGCGACCTCAACATAGGGTCGCAGATTCTGCACATCTAGTGAACGATATGAATACAGCGCTTGCAAACACTCCGTGCGCTGAGACAATAACAGTTGATCACGACATTCTTGAATCGACTGAGTACCCATAAGATTGCGCAAATAAGGGGCGAGCGGCGACTCCGCTAGTTGCGTGATTGATCGCTCCAGCCCGGACGAAAGCTGCGTCAGCCGAACGCCGAAAAACTGATCCATCTTTTGAACAATTTCAGATCGATGCTCTAGGGTAATTTCTGAACGCCCAGACAATAGATCAAACGTACCCGCAACAGAAACAATACATTGCAACTCTTTTAAATAATGATTAAATGCTTTCTGATGATCTCCTTCATAATCCTCTTTAACGATCGTCATCCAATCACTCGATGAGAGGAGCCTATTTTTTCCATAGAGCCACCAAGGCTCGCCAAGATTCGTCCAACCGAACGCGGTGTAATGCGATGCGCTCGCAAGACCAACGACATTCGAGATGGATTGCTCTGGCATAGTCATAGCCAGTGCAGCAAAAATTGCCACCTCGTCTAGACATGAGGTGAGTCCAAGCGGAGCACTAGAGCGACGCCCCAGAAGACCTCGATTTGCTTTCACCACATCGAAATTCGTATAAAAAAAAGCAGGGAAGCGGTCTTGCTTGATGCGCTCAAGCAGCAGACTTAACGCCTGTGCAGCCGGACTATCATCCGACATCCGTTGCTTGAAATTCGCTTCTATTAGGTCCAATGTTCGGTCTACCGAGACTTTCCCTATTCGAATGCGTTCGTCTGACAGATCAAGTTCGCCATATACGGTCGCTACTTCATTAGGGTGCAGATGCTTAAACTGCCGATCGAGTTGCTGCTGAATTGCTCTGACAAACTCGAGCGAATCCTCATTATCAATCTGTGCCACTTCATTGTTGGCCCTTCGTTCCGCAATTTTTTGTTGTATTCGAATGCTGAGAGCCCACAAGTTTTCTGACAGCAGATTTCCTAGAACAAGCGGCAATAGGAAATCTGTATCGGAAAATGCATCAAAGATGTTCGGGCATATAGCTGCGCGATATTTGTGTGTCCGGTCAGCCTGCATACATGGATCTGTAAGAATTTATTGCCCTATTAATCAAATATTGTGCTGCATTTAGTTTAAAGTGAACATTACCCAATTTTGCCATTCTCAAAAATAATAAACTTCTAGACCTCAAGCTATGCCTAACGCCAAAGAAAATTCAGTGTACATGCCGAAGGGGATGCAAGAGATTGGGGCTCAGATGCATCGAACTGCAAGTCAATTCGCCATCGAGATTCAAAACGCCAGTGCGACGGGCGATATCAAACCAGCCATGTTGCTATTAAGCAAGACCACTCAAGCCTGTGTCGCCTGTCACGCCGGCTATAAGCTGAAATAATGACGCTTGTCCCCTTCTTGATCGCCGCAACAGTTCTGGCGGTCACTCCAGGACCAGGCATAGCCTATGTGGTGGCGAGAACAATCTCTGGTGGACGTGCAGAAGGCTTAGCATCGTGTATTGGGACCGGCTTGGGAGGACTGATACATGTCCTTGCTTCAGCGCTAGGTGTATCCCTTATCATCGCTCAATCAGCGATTGCCTTTAGTTTGCTGAAGTACGTTGGTGCTGCATATTTAATCTACCTTGGCGTCCGGATGTGGTTACGTCCAAACTTGCCCTTGCCAACCGAATCCATTGATCCACAAGGCAGTCGACGCGCTCTATTAGAAGGTATCGTCGTTGAAACGTTGAATATCAAGACAGCGTTATTTTTCCTTGCATTTTTGCCTCAATTCGTCACGTCCGATCAGCCTCTGTTGCCACAACTCGTGACACTGGGTTGTATTTGCGTCGCTCTCAATACTCTGGTCGACGTTATTGCAGTATTGCTAGCCCACAGGCTAATAAAGTCGAATATAGTTCGCACACCAAATGCTAAGATAATCAACTATTTATCTGGATCAATAATGATCGGACTCGGTAGCTTGCTCGCATTAGTCCGCCGTGACGTTTGACGTATCCGTCGTATTGGTCCACTTTACTTAACCTAGGAGTCAATCCATGAGACTAAAAATCTGGTTCGTACTACTCACGTTCTTCGGTAGCACTCTGGCCCAAGCTTGTACGTCTATCGTCTTGAACGGCACAGATAATGGTCGCGTGTATGGGAGAACGATGGAATTCGGTATCCCGTTGAAGTCGGCGATTATGATCACACCCCGAGGCTATGCGCTACAGGGTGTCGGCATTGATGGCGCTTCCGGAACTGGCAAAAACTGGGTATCGAAATATTCCGTCATCGGCGCTAACGTATTAGGCCTGCCCGTTTACGTTGACGGCATGAACGAAGTCGGACTGGCAGGTGGTTTACTCAATGCACCCAACACGGCACAGTATCAGACTCCAACTCAGGCAGAGTCCGCCAATAGCATCGCTTCGCAACAGTTACTGATCTATGTCTTAACCAATTTCGCGAACGTTGCCGAAGTCAAAGATGCTCTTCCAAAAATGTTTGTAAATAGCTCACCACTAAAAGAATGGGGCGGTGTTGCGAAATCACGCATGACACTGCACGACAGCTCGGGTGGAAGCTTGGTCGTTGAGTATCTGGATGGCAAGCTCGTCATGACAGACAACGTCATCGGCACAATGACAAACGACCCTGCGTTTTCTTGGCACCTACAAAATATCGGCAATTATGCAAACTTAAGCGGTACGGACAAAAAGCCGATGGAATACAACAAGCAGAAATTTTTAGCAGCGAGCTCTGGTAACGGTCTGCATGGCCTTCCAGGTAGCTTTTTAAGCCCAGACCGATTTGTGCGTGCGTCCACCATTGTCATGAATACCCCTGCAGCGACAACAGACCTGCAAGAGCGTCGAGCTTGGCACATCATGAACAACTTTGATATCCCCTTCGGTGCGATTCATCTTGATAGCTCAAGCGGCTATGGTGGCGGCGTGAATTCCTATGAATTCACAGAATGGACTGTTGTCGCAAACCTAAAGACCAAAACCTACAATATTCGTTCATTCGAGAACCCTGGAGTATTGAGTGTCGGTTTCACTGACGCGGACATGAATAGCAAATCACTTCGGTTGATCCCTCTGCTCAAATAATGCGTAAAGCTTTATGGACTGCGCTAGTACTCGTACTAGCGTTTATTGGCCTGAAATTTGGTGCATCAAGTTATACGCCATGGACGAATGAGCCTGCTCAAGCGTGGCAGGTACCATCGGAAGTCCACCTCGGCACCGACATCCGCTACAGACACGAAGTCAGTGACTCGCTGGTATTAGTCGTCACTGTCTCCGGCGGGGGCATGCGTGCCGCAGCATTTGCCTATGGCGTCTTGGAAGGACTTAAAGAAACACAGATTGTGTGGGAAGGGCAAAACACTGATCTATTCTCAGAAATAGATTTAATCAGTGGAGTATCTGGCGGGGGTATCTTAGCAACCTATGCAACTCTTTACGGAGATGGCACCTTCCCGGCGTTTAAGGAAAAGTTTCTTTATCAAGACTTTCAGACCCATCTTGTTAGTAGCATTTTTGCTCCAACCAATTTGGTACGCCTGACTTCTCCGAATTATGGGCGAGGTCATTTACTGATTGATCACTTAAATGAACTTTTTGAAGATAAGACATTTGCTGACTTACCCTTACGGCCTCGGCTATTACTTTCGGCAACGGATTTGTCTAGGTCAAGAGGTTTTCAATTTACGCCGGAGCAATTTTCTCTGATCTGCTCAGACCTAGCCTCAACGCCGCTATCGTTTGCCGCCGGCGCGTCATCTGCTGTACCTTTTTTGTTAAGCCCTGTCTCTTTAAAGAATTACTCAACAACCGATTTGTGCCCGAACACCACGACAATTTATCGAAATCCAGATGCGCCGATTGATTCTCGAATCAGTCAACTGTATTCAGATAAGCTCACATATTTAGACGCGATCGCGCGACCATACATTCATTTGGTCGATGGCGCTGTGTCGGACAACCTAGGGCTTCGCTCTATCCTTGACCGCGTTTCAATGGGCGATAATATCAACGCTCTGGTCCGAGATGCTCCGCCCCATTCCATCAAGCGGATGGTATTTGTAGTCATCAGCGCGGAAATTGTTCCGCCAGAAGATATCGATCAAGTGAATAAAACGCCGAATCTCATGGATGTGATTGGTGCCATGCGGTTTAGCCGAGGACTAAGAACCTCTGCAGAGACGCTCGAAATGTTGCGGGTATCAGCCCGCGTATGGACTGAGCAACTCAAGAGCCCGGAGATGAACAAGCAACACAGCATCTTTACTAAAGACTCAGAGCTACATGTCATTGAGCTTTCGCTCAAGGCAATTTCAGATTCAAAGTTGCGAGATCGTCTTTTAAAAATAGCGACAAGATTCTATTTGCCGCAGAATCAAGTCGATGAACTCATTGCCGCAGGAAAGAACTCACTAAAGACCTCGCCAGAGTTCAAAAAAATGTTGCAGTCTCTGACGAGTGCCAATACTCTGCAACACTAGAATCCGGTCATGAATATCAACTTAGGATTGCTATGCGAATCGCCTGCCTACATACGGCCGACAGTAACATCGCCGTATTTGATGAAGCCGCAAAAGGTCTCCAGCTCGATTCGCTTCAGATAAGCCATATAGTTAGATCTGATTTGTTAAGTGCCGCCGAAAAAGCGGGGGGCTTAACTGCGGAATTAACTGAACAAACACAAACTGCTCTTCGAAGCTTCTGCAATGATCACGATGCAGTCCTCTTGACTTGCTCAACGCTGGGCCCATCCGTTTACGGCATGTCAGCGGCAACCCGTACGCCTGTCATACGCGTCGATGAAGCCTTGGCAGAACAAGCAATATCGCAAGGTGGTCGCATCGTCGTACTTTGCGCTGTTGAGACGACCATCAAGCCTACGTCTGAACTTTTCCTAAACGCGAATGCCGGTAAAGAGTCATCCGTAGAAATCCAGCTCATCCCAAACATATGGGGTCTATTTAAGGCTGGGGATGTAAATGAATATTTTTTAGCAATTGCTGCTGCAGCAGATAACGCCTATGCGCAAGGTGCCAACGTTGTTGCGTTAGCACAAGCATCAATGGCTGGAGCTGCCCTTCTCGTTAAAAATGGCGTTACTCCATTAACGAGTCCGGTGTGTGGGCTACTGGCTGCGGTTCAACCACCACAGAATAAAGTGGCTTAACAGTATGCGCTGAGCGTGCGCCAAAAAACTAAACGCCAAATTCCCAATTTCATCTAAAACACGCAAGCATTCAATTTGAAAAAGAGGCAATTGCAGTTAGTACGCACTCGAACTATAATAGTACGCATGCAGACTATATTTTAAACTTTCTTTGACTCTTACTTTGGATCCCTAGGTATCACTACCCCTGGCTTCACAACTGGGGCCGTAATTGCAGTTGAAATACTAGGCAGCATCGCCATACTGCTCGGTTTTCGGACCGCCTTGGCATCGATCGGCCTTGCCATATATACCTTCATCGCATCTGTTATTGGACATGCATACTGGACGGCACCAGCAGATCAAGCGTTTGTTGCTCAACTGTTATTCTTCAAAAATATCGCAGTTGTTGGTGGATTGCTCATTTTGGCATCCACAGGATCGGGAAAATTTGGGATTGATGATGCACAGTCCAACAAATAAATAATAGGAGTCTCAAATGTTACGAATACGAAAGTCCGACGAACGTGGTTACGCTGACCATGGGTGGCTCAAAAGCTATCACTCGTTTTCTTTCGCGAATTACTATGACCCAGAATTTATGGGTTGGGGTAATTTGAGAGTAATCAACGAGGACAGGATCGAGCCGGGTCGTGGGTTTGGGCAACATGGCCACCGCGACATGGAGATCATTAGTTACGTTCTATCAGGTGAGCTCGCACACCAAGACAGTCTGGGTAATGTCAAAGGAATCCCGCCTGGCGACATTCAGCGGATGAGCGCTGGTACAGGTGTTGTGCATAGCGAATTCAATCATGCAGCCAATCAACAGACGCATTTTTTTCAAATCTGGATCGAGCCTTCCACTAAAGGTATCGCCCCTGGTTACGAGCAAAAAACGATTCCACAAATAGAAAAACAAGGCGCATTGCGTCTTGTCGCATCACCAACGGGTGAGAATGGTTCGATTGAAATCCATGCAGACGCAAGACTTTACGCTGGATTATTTGATGGTACACAAAGAGCTGAACTTGCTTTGGGAATAAATCGCAAAGGATACGTACATTTGATTTCTGGATCAATTCAGGTCAATGGCTTAGAGCTGACTGCTGGTGATGCAATCATGATTTCTGATGAAGAGAAAATTATCGTCTCAAACGGCCAACAGGCAGAGTTGCTGTTTTTTGATTTGGCGCCACACTAACTTTTGGGGTAGCTGCCAATGAACTCCCTCTCACTGATCAAGGAGCTGGTTTCAACCTACCAGGCATTCGAAAGTTTCTCAACAAAGCACGTCAAAGAACTCGGTCTCACGGCAACTCAATTCGATGTGATCGCAACTCTTGGCAATCAGCCGCCGATGACTTGCAAAGAACTGGGAGAAAAAACGCTGATACTGAAGGGCACGATGACCGGTGTTCTAGAAAGACTTGAAACGAGGGGCCTGATTGAAAAAATCCCAAATGCTGACGACGGTCGCAGCTACAAAATCGGGCTCACCGAGTCCGGTGATAGTTTATTCAAAAAGGTTTTCCCTAAACATCTCAGATACCTGGAGCAGGCTTTTGAAAAGCTCAGTCACAAAGACTTAGAGCTAGCAGTCAATGCGTTACGAAATATCAAAGAAGTTTTCTAATTTTTAAAACAATCAAAATAATCTATGACGTTTTGCGCAGAGGTCTTTGCATCACATTGGCTCTGTCAGTACTTGAGTCACCGTACGCAAAAGTGATTTGCTATCCGTGAACGGCAACTCGTTATAACCATGTAGTTCTTGAAGCCTTTTGACCGCTACACTTTCAAGACCTTGTTTGGTGCTGGACATTTAGCTTTCCTACTTACCGATGGATGAAGACCTTACATCTTATCCCACCCCCATTCGAGGGAAATCGAACTTTCATGTGTATATTTATCTATTAGGTTTTCATTCTGAACGATCTGCGATAAATTGCTGAACTATAGAAGAAAGTTATATCCAAAAGCTAATTGACTAAAAAATGCTAACCAACTCATCAGAATTCGTTTTCAATACAGATGCGCTTTTATTTAGCGGCGCGATGCTTTTCTTAATTCTTATTGTCCATGCCAGCTACATGTTTTTAGTGACACGGCAATATGAAGCGATCGCGGATGCATTGATTGAGGCCAAACGCTATGGTTGGGTACAGCCTGTCTTTTATGTGACGGCCTTTGTTTTGGCGCTATCGCATTTGCTCGAGATATATATCTGGGGATGTGCACTCTACTATTTTGGCCTTATCGCGAACGAGCATCAAGCCATGTTCTTTGCAGGCAGTACCTACACAACCTTAGGTTTTGGCACTAACCCCTTACCACTCAGCTGGGATCTGGTGATGGTTGTCATTGCACTCAGTGGAATGATCGCCTTTGGATGGTCAATTTCGATTTTGCTTGGCATGTCGCAGCTCGTAAACACCGCCCGTCAGAAACGAAAGGAACACCTTACGTAAGCTAGGCGAAGCAACGCCCAACCCCCTGGCCAAGTAAGAACGTAAGACTATACCTTCGGTCCTGAAAAGGAATGCAATATGGTTTGGCTGTATCTATCGATCGCGATTGGGGCCGAAGTAATGGCGACGACCGCTCTGAAGTTTAGCGAAGGATTCACTCGGCTCTTCCCTTCGGTTCTCGTCGTCGTGGGCTACGGTGCTGCGTTTTACTTCTTGTCGAAAGTTCTCAACCATATGCCGATCTCAATCGCCTACGCGATATGGTCTGGCGTCGGAGTGGCTCTTGTCGGACTGGTGGGGTGGTTATGGCTCGGTCAAAAACTCGATATGCCAGCGCTTATCGGGATTGCCATGATCATTGGTGGAGTGTTGGTCATCAATTTATTTTCTCAAACAGCCGCACACTAAGATGGCGTCTGATGTGAGATATATCCGATTTGCCGATCGATGTTCCATATGTCGGCTCCGATCCTAATTACGTATGGGTCGTTACATCGACTGTGTGACCGCAGGTTCCACAAAATTTATCGTATGGCTTTAAGTTGGTACGCAAACACTGAGGGCACGTCTTTTTATCGCGTGCCCTTTTGGTGTGCACGGACATTTCAGCTGTAACAATCCCTGTTGGAACAGCCAATGTCCCCCACCCGATCAACATCATGACCGATGAGAGGAATCGTCCCAAGTCGGTTTGTGGTGCGATATCGCCAAAGCCTACGGTTGTCATTGTAGTAATTGCCCAATAAATCCCCGTAGGAATGCTGGTGTACCCGTGCTCGGGACCTTCAATGATGTACATCAACGTACCCATCACCATCACCACCATCAACACGACGGAAAGAAACACCAAGATCTTTCTTTTGCTAGCGACAAATGCCTGCGCTAAATGCGTGTACTCAGATGAATAAGCCGTAAGCTTAAACACCCGAAAAATACGGATCAAGCGCAGCACTCGGACATCAATCAGTGAGTGCAGTTCGGGAAAAATCAACGCGAGATAGGTTGGTACGACCGCAAGGAGGTCGATGATCCCAAAGAAACTTAGCATGTATTGCCGCCGATCAGGAGCGCAATACACACGAACCAAATATTCTAAGGTGAAGGCAATCGTAAATAACCACTCTAATGCAGACAAGATGCTTGCGTACTTTTTAGCAATCGTATCGACACTTGCCAAGACTACAACAGCAACGGAAACAATGATCGCCACAAACAAGATCTTATCGAATCGTCTTCCAGCTCGAGTATCTGACTCAAAGACGACTTTCGATATACGCTGCTTAAAAGAATCTGTTTCGCTTGCGAGAGTTGTCATAAGTGCTTATTGAAGAAACAGGTAAGGCAAAGATTTTTCGGCACTAAACATGCACCGCGCATCGTGACCGCAGGCAGGCACCCATACCGCAGAGTGATTACTTTTTAATGTTTCATTTACAAAGCTTACGTACGCGAGACCGCGGGCTAGGCGAGTCGGGCCCTGGGCCATTGCTGCACACGAGCTGTCAAAACCATACAGCGGCAGAATGTCTAACTCTCCCAACAAGAAGCTTACAGGGCGAGATGCAAGATGCTGTTTGAGCTGTTCGTCTGATACCTTGCTCGCCGCGCCTACTTTGTCTTTAAGCCCATAGGGCCAACTATTGAAGTTTGTGCAACCTGCCGCATCTGCATAGGCGACAAACGGCGCCTGTGGTTGGGCTGGCATTGCAGGGACGAAACCCGGGGCTGCGGCACTGATATTGGACGGCAGTGCAAAACGCGTGGGCCGTAATGCGTCTGGGTATGTGTATGAAGACGGATTGCCTACAACGTAAGTGATTTGTATATTCTTTTCTGTCCGTAGCTGCTCATGGATACGATTCGTCATTTGATAGCGACCGACATACTGCCCACCTGCAGAATGCCCAGCGATGACAATCGTACGTAGGTTTGGAAACATTTGACGATCTGCCAGACGCTCCACGATGGCGTCCATGAAGTCGAAAGAGTTGAATTTTTTTGTACCTGGAGTGGCTTGCTCGCCCCCACTGCGCCAACTCGCTGGACCAAGGCATATCCAGCCAACTTCGTCGGTGTCAAGTTTGTCTCGGCAGCTCTTGCCCTCATTCGAGGCGAAGCGCGGCGATATCACTAAGGTATTTTGTAATGCGTCAGCTAAGAAAGCTCCGGCCAAAGCATGACGGAAATACCCGTCCGCGTTGCGACCTTGGCCATGAATCGCGATCACAGCATGTTCAATCTGAATATTAGGCTGAGTGAGTGCATAGGTGCGATAGATGCGCCCACGCTGAGGACCTTCGTCCAAATTGACCCACTCTGTACAAGCTTCGGTCGCGCGTAGGCAAGGAGGTTGCGGCTGACCGAAGACTAATAAAGGGAATAGACACAAGCTCGCAAGAAGATAGCCCTTGATTGACATACTAGAGCGCCTCTATCGGTGAATCGACTAAATTTGCCGCATTGTCTCTGCGAAATCGAGTGTAGACATTTGCTGCAAGGCGTTTTGTATCACTAAATGAATCGCCGCCAATTTTTCCGTATCCGGTGAATCTTCTAGTTGTTTGGCTACCGCACGTGCAGCACGCAGCTTCAGACTCCACGCAGCAAGAGCAAGCTCGGGTTCCCAATACGCTAAATTCAATCGCGCGCACTCGTCTAACAACGGATCGACAAAGGGCTGTGCGTCAACATCTCGCTTGAGCCCCATTGCCAATTCAGCGAGCACTAAGCGGGCTCGAAACTGATCTCTTCCCGAACGAGTGTTCGAGATAAATTCTTGCAAGGCACCAATACCCGCTTCAGGACCATCTGCACCAGATGCTGCGTTCGCACGTTGCTTCGCTTCATCGAAACGATCACTTGGGGCGCCTCCTGCCCGTTCAGCATGGCAATTCGCAATCCACGCTTTGGTCGCATCATCAGCAAACGGCGTACCGTCAGAAAACGTCAAGCGCTCAACACCTGGCAAACGCTTTAAAAACGCCAGCACCTCATCAACGATAGACTCGCGCATGCTCGTTGCTTTTGAACCCATCGCACCATATGCCAGCGCAGCCTGTCGATCCAAATCAAGCCAAAACGGATACGTTGCAAGTCTACCTTCACAAAATGCGACTACTCCCTCAGGGTTACCAGCGCTGCAAACAGTCTCGAAGCTTTGCATATCCGCAAGTGGCGGAGGTGCAATCAGCGTTGCCTGACCTTGCGCCTGGGGCAAGGTCAACAGGCTCCCCCGTGCACTCAACCGATTCAATCCAATTGCCATTGCATTGAAAGGATCAAGCTCCATCATCTTTTGACTGGCTTCGCCGAGATAAGCGAGCACCGGACCCAATGCTGCGACTAAGTCATCCGTGCTTGAAATTTTATCGAGTCCACTCAGTTGAGGACCAGTCGATACCTGTTGTGCTGAAGCACCGGCAGTTGAAGTCGAAGTTGCCTGAGGAGATACCGAAGTCCCAGTGGCTGCTCCATCGGCAGCGGGCGGTTGAGCCGCTGGTGCTTGCGCGATAACATCTAAGCGTTCAATCAACGCGATCAATTCGTTGAGTGATGGCGCTTCAGGATCTGAGTCTGCTAATCCCTTATCAATAGCCTTAATGCGCGAAACGAGGGCGTCATGCAACTCTTGGGGCATCCCCGGCAGCGTAGCGCCGTTCAGCCATGCTGTAATCCGATCCGTAAACCACAGCAATGCATTGCGTCGTCCGCGTAACCGCTTGATGGGAGGGAAAGCCGTCTGCCAAAACCCTTGGATCAAACCATCAAACAAACCAAGAGCGGCAGACAAGCCCTCTACTCCAGACTTCTCTACCCAAGCTGCCGACAGCCATGCGCCCACCAAAAAGTCTTTTGATGTGGTCTTGAAGAGGTCAATAGCTTGTGTCTCGATCTTAGGCCAGTCAGGCAGCCTGTCAGCCGACACGCTGGTCAACAGCTCAATCTCTGCGTAGATCGCCTCATATTGCGGTGTTTCGCGCGGCTCTATGCCGCCTGGGCTTTCGGCAGAAATAGGAAGAAGTAATGACTGAAAGTCGATCGCCATGTCGGGGCCTTACAGAGAGCAGGTAACAGACTTTGAAGGTAACACAGGCTTCTGCGCCGGTGGCGTCGCAAGTGCGTTAATTTGGTTCGCTAACTTCTGCTCAGTACGGGCACTTTGTGCCTGCTCGAGTCGAGCTTTCTCTGCGACGAGAGCCGCTCTTTCCGCAACTTCGGACTCATGCTTTGCCACCGCTTTTTGCATGGCAGCGCCACCAGTTATTTTAAAAATTACTTCAATATTCTTAATGCCTAGCGCTGCCAAAGCGGCTTTATGCTCAGGGAAATCTTGCGCTGTAAATTGCTTCTTGCCATCTCGGAAGTCCTGCAGAAACCTGTCAAAACCAAACTCACCTTCCCACTGAACAGAAAGCGTCAGGTTATCAACAAGGATTTTTAGTTCTGTGTTGCCACAGGTGGGGGCATTCCAAGTGAATGTTTGCGACGTCGAAAAATTCAACTGCGTGAGTTTCTGAGGCGCCTTCGCACAATTCATTGCGATTGTTGCACCGTAGGGCTGGATCACGGCATCAAGATTAGCTCTGACAGGGAAGGACGCAACGGTGACATTAAACAACGCTTGATTAAACTTATCAGCATCCGCGTCTATTTTAGGCACTCGAGCATCTATCGCTTTAATACGCGCATCGGCACGTGTCTCATCCAGTTTGGCTTGTAGCTCCAATTTCTTTGCGGCCGCATCACGCACTCTTTTCTCAGTCGCGGCACGATTTACAAACGTAAGAAAGTCGCGCTCCCAAGGCAACATCCAATTAAAGGCATATGCCTTCGCGTAACCTGTTGCGTTTTGTAAGAGAAAAGGCTTAGCCGTCTTATCCAAGAAGGGCCACAACACCCCGTCATTGCCCGTCAGTTTTTCGTAGAGACTTTCATCATCTGTTGCTAACTGAGCGACGGACAAAACTTGACTTTCCCATTCTGCTTGCATCGTGCATGCCGCGTTTAGGTAAGCGTAAGCAGTTGTCGTCACAAGCTCGCCGCGCAAGAGTGCCCATACCGGCTCGTTTGCAGGCTGGTTACGCGCACCCAATAGGTCCTGCAACCGTTTCATTGCGTTAAATGCGTCGCGTAGATTCGACTCTTTAACTGTTGGGTCGCGTCCAATCACACTAAAGTCCATCGCGACAGAGGCAGCTTTTCCTGGTGCGACCAATACTTCACTCACGGCCTTTGATAACGACTGATTGACTGCCGCGTAAAGCTTGCTGGCATTCAAGAGGTTCTTTTCATTTTGTATTGTTGTTGAGGAAAGGACCGCCTTGCCGGCCTTGCCAAACACCAGTGGTGCGGAAGACTGCACTGTGTCGATTTTCCCAACCACACTTCCAATAATCGAACTGTTAGCAGATGCCTTTCTGATTGACCGTAGTACCTCGACCGACTCAATCCAAGAGGGTCGGACCAAGAGCTTGTCATCTGGAAATTCGGCTATTAACCGATCTTCAATTCGAACAAATGGACTGCTGGGACTGCTAAATGTTGTCAGCAGTTCAAGCCAGTCAGTTTCGGTCTTAAGCAAGCCTCGACCATTAGGAAATTGCAATACAAAGTTCTTCCAGGCAATTTCGCGCTGAATGTTGTAGTTTTCCCAAAAGGCGTCTTCTTTTGGTTGATAAATTTCACGCAGGACTCTTACTTGATTAACCTTGGCTAGAAAGTCAACAATCGCTTTGTATCCTGCTATCGTATATGCGCCCAAGACTTTGGTTTCAGATGGCGCTTCCGTCGGATTCCAAAACTCAACGAGATTGATATCACTCACGCTCGGCTGTTGTGCTACCCACTCAATTAGCCATGACAGACTCTTATCTCTACGAGAGATATCATCCATCAATGCCCGAAAATTTTCTAAACGATGTTGTAGATTTTCTTTCGTGTCCCAAGCCGCAAAGTAGACAAAGAGATCGTTAATAATATCTGCGTCAAATTCCCTAAGCTCAGGGACTAGATATTGACTCGCATTAACTGTGGGCGTTGGAAGCTCGCGCAGTCTGCTGAGGGGCATCCCATCCTTAGCTGCTGTCACTAAGGCAACGCGACTGACCGTGTAGTCAATCGCTAAGCCGTGTACAAGACCTGCGCTCCTCTTATGGGAGTCAAGCACCGCCCAAAAACGTTTATCGAATACGTCCACTTGATATCGACGATAAACATTAATAAAGTTCTCTTTTAACTTGTTTTCTAAATTGCCTGAAACACCAGAGAATGGCAGCAAGAAATTCCAATCGTTTTCGCTTTGGTTAATCAGCCACGTTACTTGAGGTCGTGTCGCACGAATTGCCTGCACGTGTTTGTCAACCGAATCAGATGATTGCACTTCGGCTAATTTAAAATTACCAATATCCCTGAGCTCACCCATTTCGTGGAAAAAGCCTGCAATCAACCAAGCAGTTATACAACCTACTGCTGCATAGTAACCAGCCCAAGCTAGGCGAATATGTTGCTGACGACGCTTCTCATACACTGACAGTGGCCGTGAAACTTTGTCATGGCGTAGCACTTGCTCAAACACCGAAGGCCCAAAGGCCAAGGTTTGTTGCAACGATCGCTCTTCACTATCTGATTTAAGCTTTTCTGGTTGAAGACCAGATAAAAACAGTCCACGATAGACAGGAGGCTCATGGTACGGGGAGGCACCAAACAGTGCCATAAGCGCGGTCTCAAGAGGCGCTTGCAGCGAACGAATGTCACGCGATGCAATTAGCCCGGACTGTGCTGCGTGTGCAATACCTTGCCCCGAGGCCCGCAGCGCAAGCCAAGGTAAGTAACGCGCTAGCTCATCAACCGACTGTCGAACGTACGTCGTGGCTAACTTGGTGTCATAAGGAAGCAGAGCACCCGCTGACTGCTGCAACAAGCTCGTCGGGAGTTGTTGCATTAAGGTGTTGACGCCTTCAAGCTGATCAACCTGCGTGAGCATCACGTACACAGGGAGGCGCCGACGCGCGAGATCCATCAAGTCGTTGATACGCTGGCGCGTCAACTGTAGGCCAGCGCTTGTATGCCCTAACTGGTTAGGCCTGAGCTGCTCCGCACTGATACAAACAATAATGCCCGCACACTGCCCCGGGGAGATGTCCGCACTCATACTGCGCAGTAATTTCTGCCAATCCGTATCACACATGGCCGCGTCTTTGTTCGGGTCAATGTGCTGACCCGAAATTTCAACGGCAATCCCAGTGTCTAGGAACGACAGATGGCATGATTGCGTGGGTTGTGCTTTTGCGACTTGTGGCGTGCGCCCAAGATAGCTTCCTGAAGCGGCCTGCTCTAGCAGAGTGGTTTTCCCCGCGCCAGAGAGGCCCAACACAAAGTGCAAACGATGATCACCCAGAGGCGTCTTATCGAGACTTTGGGTTACAGAGAGAAAGGAACGTACCTGCGCGACCCACTCATCATCTGGTAGCAAGGTTTGTTGTAGCGCCGGGCGAGTTCTTAAGCGTTGTTGGGCCCGATAACGTACATAGAACCTTCGTGCCAAGCTAACCAGCAACCACGTGAGTAGCGGCAAGGTCGGCCAAAGCCACATGCTTCCAGCTGGGAAACCAAAAAAAATCTGGCAGCCCCAACCTAAAGCCAACAAGACCATGAGCACCAAGGCTATGGCGAAAAAACGCAGAACTTTTTTGAGCATACCTGTACGGTGGTCGAGAAACCCCTTACGATTTCTCGAAACTGTATCAGAATTAGTGCCTAACTACATGATTTTTTTGTATTTATTTGGACTAAAACCATCGACCTAGGATCAATGCGACGTTTAGTTGCAACACACCTGCCAATATCAACGCCAAAATGGCAAGCAAAAGCAAGGAAATGCTGATTGGCAGGTAGCGCCGCCAGTTAGTCGGCGGCGCTGGTCTCGCACCAGACAACTCCGCGATACTCGGAAATGTTTGCGCCCCAGGGTTGATTAAGCCCACATCAATGAGAGCACCATTAATGGCCTGTTGGCGCTTGGTTTCGAGTTCTTCAACCGACAAATTAAACACATACTTGCCCTTGAACCCGTTAGCCAAGCAAATCGCGTACACACTTTGTGCAGGAATAGCCTCAGTCGGCAAATTATCCATTCGCTCAAAAAACAACTCGCCGGCCAAGTTAGTTTTAAAGTACTCCATCTGGAGCAAGGTCTGAGACCAGTATTCTGAAACGCCCTCCCACTGCGCGTTCATGATCTGCTCGTCCGCCCAGGCGCAGACCGCAAATAACGCCTCTTCGACGGCGATCGGATCTTGCTTGGCTTGCAGGCCATACGCTTTCACACGCTCCAACTGTCGCCGCAGGTGGGTGCTGAGAGCAGTGGGACTGAGTTTGCGAGACGAAATCAGCATCGCAACCTGAGTCATGAACTCGACGTATGGCTGACAGAACTGCGTACGTTGCTGATAGAGAGACGACTCGGTGACACTCATAGCTGCATCACCTTGTCTCCGGCCGGATCCGGCGTTGGTCGCCCACCATTGAGCATGTTGTTGTCAGGATTAGGGAATACAAATGGTGAGGGGCCCAACAAGCTCAACTCTTCAACCATCACTTCAGATAACACCAGTGAGAGGTTCATCACGGCAGGTGATGCTGCATATGTCGTCACAAAGACGCCTGACTTATCAACGAAAATCGGAACCTCGAGCATTCGAACGCGCTGCGTGACCGGAGAGTTGTAGTAGCCAGCGTACACGAGCACGACTTGTGCTTCTTGCCGACGCGCCAATACCAATGTGTCGATTGCTCCAGGCTGCACAACAAACCGGTCGACCGAGAGGATAGCGGGATCAGTCGATGGGACGCCGGTCAACAATTGATCCAGTTCAGCTGCATTATTTGCGAGCTTGAGTGCTGCTTTTGGATTGTTCGACTGAATCACGGCAATCGTTAGTGCGTAAGGCGTACCGCTGACCACATTGAGACTTTTGCTCGCATGAATGTCCATGCGCAAACCGCGCGGATCAGCGCTGTACTTGATGTCTGCCAAGGCCTGTTTGGATGTATTCCCACCCAGCATGGAGTTCACCGACGAGCAGGCTGGCAACAGCGCTAACATCGCCAAACATTGCATACCCCGCGCACAGAGTCGCAACCAGGGGCTACCTTGGCGAGCCGACGATCGAGACATCAATAGACCCTCTTTTTCATGACAAACGAGACCATTATGCGCGAAAGTATACTAACAAGGCGCGTGCAGTCTTTGGCAAACCGAGCCAGTGCAGACAAATGGTACCGCTTGCATTCGCCTCTTTCCAGAGTGCATCCTTAGTATCAATACGCCAAACTGCAGTGTCTGGGGCATCCCCGACACCGTAGGGCACACGCTCAACACGCTCAAGCGGCACGCCTGGTAGGGCACGACTCACCACAGTCTCAATGCGAGTCAGGGATGCAAGCTTCGCGGGCGAAGCCTGCACTAACCCCGTCTCGCTAACTTGCTGCAGAATCAGATAAACAGCATGTTCTCCTACACGAGCAGTAGAGGGCACGTGAGCCTCAAACCATCCTTCCCGGAGTTTGAACAACGCCACGCTATCCGGTCCGCTATGCAGTTGATCCAGCAACCCTTGCACAACGATTCCAACACGATCGAATGCACGGTAAGGATCATCCCGATCCCATGCTGGCAAATCAGGACGCTTAATGCCACCGATTGCGGATAGGCGACTGCACAATACGAGCAGTGACTCAAAGAGCCGGTCTGGCTGAGCCTGGGTCTGCATGCGATGACCGAGCTCAGTCAAGGCTTGGGCGACCTCGGCATGCACCATTCGATCGCGTAGCCATGCCGAATCAATCGAATCGCCGTCCATACGCCATGGTCTTGCCATTTCAGCGAGACGAGCAAACCGCGCCTGCAACATTTCAAAAATTAAACGTACGCGCTTAGCCAACGCCGTTTGATCGTCGAATGCCAAACATGCTGGGGCATAGGTTTCGTCCAGACTAATGACTCCGCCTTCCACAATCAGGCGAGCGACTTGCAACACAGTCATGTTTTGCGCGGCCT
>JACCEE010460382.1_pt1 | contig 38855 bp, 29 predicted proteins | sample 7449931 | NCBI WGS metagenome assembly JACCEE01 (sample SAMN15323457, study PRJNA562643) | freshwater metagenome | isolation source: river surface water | place: USA:Blue River Watershed | collected 2017-08-19 | reverse complement strand
GGCAGCGCATCAAATCACCGCTACGTTGACTTCTGGGGCAATGAGTCATGGTGCATTATTAGCGCAAGCCCATGAAGCGGTAGCTTTAGGAGTCAATATTGTCGGCGCGCTCAGTAATTCCGGTGAAGGCGGTGAACACTCCAGTCGATTCGGTACATTGCGCTCCAGTAAAATCAAGCAATTTGCTTCCGGACGCTTTGGCGTTTGGGCGGGTTACTTAGCTGACGCAACAATTGAAGAAATTGAAATTAAAATTGGTCAAGGTGCAAAACCGGGTGAAGGCGGTCAGTTACCGGCTATGAAAGTGTCAGTAGAAATTGCAGCACTGCGCGGCGGCACGCCTAAAGTAGAATTGGTCAGTCCACCACCGCATCATGATACTTATTCAATTGAGGATTTAGGGCAGTTAATTCACGATGCTAAAGCGGCACGGGTGCGGGTGGTAGTGAAACTGGTGTCTTCTGAAGGTATTGGTACTATTGCTGTTGGGGTTGCCAAAGCCGGTGCAGATGTAATTAATGTTGCCGGCAATACCGGTGGCACAGGCGCGGCAGCCGTCACGAGCTTAAAACACACCGGTCGCTCACCGGAAATCGGTATCGCAGAAGTACATCAAGCCTTAGCAATCAATGGTTTGCGTGACAAAGTGATTTTGCGTTGCAGTGCCGCGCATCAAAATGGTTCGGATGTGGTTAAATCGGCTATTTTAGGTGCGGATTCATTTGAATTTGGCACTACCGCGTTGATGATGCTGCGTTGCGTGATGGCGAAAAATTGTAACGTTAAATGTCCTGCGGGTTTAACCACTGAGCATGAAGAGTTTAAAGGCGATGCGCGCGTATTGGCGCAATATTTGATGAACTTAGCCCATGAAGTGCGGGAAATTTTAGCCGACTTAGGCTATAGCAGTTTGCAAGAAATTCGTGGACAAACCCAGTTGCTACATTTAATTCAACATGAGTGCATGGTTGGACAGCTTGATTTTACTAGATTGTTAGCACAGGTTGAAGTCGTAAAAGTGGCGCAACCGATTTACTTAGAAGCTGATTTTAGTATGGATGATAAAATCATGGCGCGTGTTAACAGCGGCTTGATTATTGCCAAACAACCGCAAGTGATTGTTGAAGGGACGGAATTTAAACTGAACAATCGGCATAAAACAGTTGGTGGACAAACCGCGATTGATATTGAACGCTTATTAAATTATGAATTGGATGACGCGCAACGCGCTGCATTAAAAACGGTGTATAAAAATCAGCATGGTCGCTATTATTTTGCCCCCGATAGTTTAATTGTGCGCAGTACAGGTTCGGCAGGACAAAGCTACGCGGCGTTTTTAAATGACGGTATGCGCTTAGAACATACCGGCACTTGCAATGACGGGGTAGGAAAAACCATGTGCGGCGGCGTAGTAATAGTCAAATCACCGGGAGGGGGTTCCAGCCGGGCTGGGGAAAATGTGCTGATTGGTAACTTTGCGTTATTCGGCGCGAGCGGGGGTAAAGCTTTTATTAATGGTGAAGCGGGCGACCGTTTTGCAGTGCGAAATTCTGGGGCGATGGCGGTAGTCGAAGGCGTGGGCGATTTTGCTTGCGAATATATGATTAACGGCGCAGTGTTGAATTTAGGTGGATTTGGTAAAGGTTTTTGTACCGGCATGTCAGGGGGAAATGCGTATCAATATGACCCGGATAATCGCCTACACGCCTTGTATGATGCGTCTGCGGTAGAAATGCACTGTTTGGCTGAAAACACCGATGTAACCGCCGCGCATGAACAGTTTATTTTGTATATGTTAGAGCAGCATATTGACGCAACCGACTCAGCAAAAGCCCGCGCGATTTTAGCTGATTGGCAAACCCAGCGGCAGTATTTTAAAGTGGCATTGCCGCTGTGGCTGTATAAAACCCAAGCCGCTGAATTTATTGCTAAAAATTCGGAACGGAAAGCGATGCTCGAAGAATTGGCGGTAGCTTATGCCCAGCAGCAAACTGAAGAATTAAAACAAGCTTATCAAGATGGTACGGTTTTGTTTGAGGGGAAAATTCCGGCTTACAATGCAATTGACGGCGACTTGACCTTTAAATTAATCAATAGTTTTTCTGCGTTGCACAAAGCGGAACAATTAGTTGTTGAGCAGTTAAAACATCTGCCCGAAGAGGCGCAAACACCAGCAATTATTCATCAGCAAATCCGTAAATTAGTATTAGAGCGTCCGCGTAAATTACAGGATGCGCTGTTGAAAAATACCCGTGAAGCTTACAGCGCTTACAGTGACGAGCAATTAGCGTCTCTGTTGGCACAAAAACGTTTGCAGGATTATAAAAAAGCTTTGATGCGGCGTGATGTGCAGAGTATTTATTCGATTGGTTCCACCGCATGGATTATGGAACAGGATAAACTTAATCGCCAAGCGTTGGCGAATTTAACTAACGTCGAAGAATATTTAGCCCGTCATGCGAGTTTGGAAGTGATTCAGGCGATGTTGGCGGCGTAAAGTGGGCATGAAAAATGTTGGATTTTATTGAATTGAACATCAAAAAAATGCAGTTTTATCAAGATGTTGTCGCAGAAAATAAACAAGAGTGGCTTAATCAAGGACAGGGTCGTGAGCGGGGTCGAATCCAAGGTGAATTTGAGTTAATCCTGCGCTTGTGCGAACACCGCTACGGTAGATTGAACGCGAAAATCATCCAACACATGAAAACCTTGTCCGTTAAGATTGGCGTTATTATTACTGGACAATCCTGAACGTTTTAACCTTGATAAATTTAAAGCTTGGCTCCAAACGCAGCTCCACAATTAATTTAGAATTTAGATGCACTTATGAAAACATTGCAAATTTTATCGCACGCACCTTACAGTGATAGTCAACGTGCTTGGTTATCGGGTTTTTTCGCTGGGATGCACAGCCATATTTTACACAGCAGTAAGGAAGTCACTTCGGTTGTGCGTACTTTGCATATTCTTTATGGTTCGCAAACCGGTAATGCAGAATCGGTTGCTAATGATGCCGCTGTGGTAGCGAAAAGTTACGGCTTGTTGCCGCGTGTGCAAAGCATGGATGAAGTCGATGTTGCCGCGTTAGCGCAAATGTCTTATTTGCTAATTATTACCAGCACTTATGGCGAAGGGGAAATGCCGGACAATGCGCAAATGTTGTGGGAGGCGGTGAATGCCGATGCTACATTGCGCTTGGACAACACCCACTATTCGGTGCTTGCACTAGGCGACACCAGTTATGATTTATTCTGTCAAGCAGGCATTGCGTGGGATGAAAAATTAGCTGCACTGGGCGCAAAACGGCTATATGAGCGCGTTGATTGTGATGTCGCTTTTGAAACACCTGCGGAAACATGGTTAGGAGCGGTGATGCCATTAATGGCGGCTGGTACTGAGGCAGGAACAGTCGTTGATACCGAAGCAGTGGCAAATGATAAACCGCAATATCATCGTAAAAATCCGTTTTTGGGGACTTTACAGGTTAATAAATTGCTTACCGGGGAAGACTCTTCTAAAGAAACCCGTCATTATGAAATTTCTATTGCAGGTTCCGGTTTACATTATGAAGCAGGTGATGCGTTATGTATTATCCCGCGTAATTGTCCACAATTAGTCAGCGATATTATCGCCGCTATCGGTTGTTGCGGAGATGAAGATGAGCCGGTGCATGGGCAGTTAATGACGTTAAGCGAAGCGTTACAAGATCACTTTGAAATTAAATTGCCGAGCAAAGAATTACTTGAAGAAATCGCGCGCCGCTCTGGGGACGGGCAATTAAATGGTTTATTGCAAACTGGTGACAAAGACTTACTTGCGGATTATTTATGGGGACGCGATATTTTAGATTTACTGCGTCAATTTCCACGGCTTGATTTTTCGGCAGCGGAATTTATCGCGTTGCTCAAACCGTTACAACATCGTGCTTATTCAATTTCTTCTAGTGGCAAGCAACACCCTGACTGCGTGCATTTAACCGTCGCCAGTGTGCGTTACGAAAGTTACGGTCGGCAGCATAAAGGCGTTTGTTCAACGTATTTAGCGGACATGGCGCAAGTAGGATCGGCAGTAAAATTGTTTTTTACGCCGAATAAAAACTTTCGCGTTCCTGACGATAATAATTTGCCGATGATTATGGTAGGCCCTGGTACAGGGATTGCGCCTTTCCGTGCGTTTTTACAAGAGCGGGCTTTTAGACACGCCGGTGGTAAAAATTGGCTGTTTTTTGGTGATAGAAATTCTGCCAGTGATTTTATTTATCGCGATGAATTAGAGGCTATGCAAACCAGCGGTTTATTAACACGTTTGGATTTAGCATTTTCCAGAGATCAAGCGGAAAAAATTTATGTGCAGGATAAAATGTTAGCCCATGGCGCAGAGTTATTTGCATGGTTAGAACAAGGAGGATATTTTTTCGTTTGCGGTGATGCGTATCGGATGGCAAAAGATGTAGATCAAGCTTTGCATGAGGTGATTGTAAAATTTGGCCATAAAACGCCGGCGCAAGCTATTGATTATATTAATCAATTGAAAAAAGATAAGCGTTATGTAAGAGATGTTTATTAATTTTTTTTGTTAATCTTGTTGGTAATAATTTAAACAACCGTGCAGAAGCTAAGTTTCTGCGCGGTTTTTGTTTTTTCTGTTACAGATAATTGTTAACACACATTTTAGGAAAGTTGATGTTCTTTTACTAGGCAAAAACTGCTAGACATTTTAGAATCTTAAATAAGTATCTTTATTTATGTTCTCAAAATTTAAGGTAATCAAATGACAGTAGACTTACTTTCTCCTATTCAAGTCGGCGCGTACCGTTTAGCTAATCGTGTCGTCATGGCACCATTGACGCGAATGCGTGCGCCGCAATTTATCCCCAGCGAGTTAATGGCGAATTATTACGCACAGCGTGCTAGTGCCGGTCTGATTATTTCCGAAGCAACCGCTATTTGCACACAAGGGATTGGTTATCCGAATATTCCCGGTATTTACCTTGATGCGCAAGTTAAAGCGTGGAAAAAGATTACTGAGGCGGTACACAGCCGTGGTGGACGCATCTTTTTACAATTATGGCATGTCGGACGCATTTCACATCCTGATTTTCATGCCGGTGCATTGCCGGTTGCCCCGTCCGCTATCGTACCAACAGGTCATGCGCTTACTTATAATGGTATGCAGCCTTTTGTGACTCCCAGAGCGTTAAGGAACGATGAGTTATCCGGTATTGTTGAGCATTATCGACAAGCGGCTAAAAATGCCTTAGCAGCCGGCTTCGATGGAGTAGAAATTCATGCTGCAAATGGCTATTTACTTGATCAGTTTTTACGCGACGGAAGTAATCAGCGCGAGGATAATTATGGCGGCTCGATAGAAAATCGCTGTCGTTTGTTAGTAGAAGTTACCAGTGCGGTGATTAAAGTGTGGGGGGCAGAACGGGTTGGCATTCGCCTGTCACCGAGTGGAACGTTTAATGATATGAGCGATTCTAATCCACAGGCATTATTTGTGCATTTGGTCGGGCAACTAAATCGCTTTGACTTGGCGTACTTGCATGTAGTGGATGCACTAGAATCTGACATTCGCCACGGGGCTAAAGTAGTCGATTTAAGCATATTGCGCCAAGCGTATCTTGGTACGTTGATTGTTTGTGGGGGCTATAATAAAGCACTTGCTAATCAAGTAATTGCAGAAGACCTCGCGGACGCTGTGGCTTTTGGGGCATTGTATATTGCCAATCCTGATTTAGTGACACGTTTTAAATTAGATGCACCGCTGAATACGCCAGACCCTGCCACTTTTTATGGTGGCGATGAACAAGGCTACACCGATTACCCTACGCTTGCTTAATTATAGAGTAAAAAAACGCACTAATATGGTGCGTTTTTTTTCACTTAGCTGGTAACGATTTTGATTTTTGCCGATAAGGTGGTGCAAACCCGATTGGGGATACAATGCGCGGTAGCCACCGGATCATCTTCCAGTTCATCCGCGTCCCATACTTCGATGGTCGCGATTTGTGCAATCACAGGAACCGAAAATTGACAGCTAAATCGGTCTTCACACCGCTCACTACGATAACTTTTCCCATTGACAACAATATAAATATCCGGTTTTCCCGCTAATATATCCCATGCTTTGCCATTGGGTTTGGTGCGGTTAAGTTTTACTTTAATAATCGATTCAGTGGCGGTCAGTTGGCTATTTAACGTGGTTGTCAACACAGGTTGTGGTAAATTTACCTGTGATTGTGGACACAGCAAACCTTGTAACCGCAGCACAGCAATTTGAGTAAATTCACCTTGTGGGTATTTTGCTAAATAGTCGCAATATAGCAAAGGAGTTGGATTTTTTTCAATGCTTTGCCAGATTAACTGTTCAGTTTTTTGTTGATCATCATGAGCAAAAATCCCTTCTACATCCATTACAAACGCTAATATGGTAAAAATACTGGTGATGACACCGGCAATTTTGGTTGCAGGCAAAGCTTGATGACCCGGTGCAAAACCTTGATACAAAATACCACCGGACAAAATCGAGGCGAGTAATTTAATGATGACCATCACAGAGGTTGTCAACATGCAAGACCCCCTTGTTAATAACAGTGAAAGCGTTAGCAAAACTGCAATAAATTTTATCACACTTAATTTAACGCAAGCGTATTAGCTTATAAAATCCACTAATGCACCAATAAGGTGCGTTTGGTGTAATAATTTAAGCTATGTTGGCAGAAAAGGCTACGCAGACGGCGTTATAGGAAGTGGCGTTAATAATGGTCTAGGATTTGCTAGTGGTTTTAAATATCCTTATTGATCTGTTATATATTCATGCACAAAAAAATACTCGACCATCTTAATCAGGCGATTTTATTGTTTGATTACCGATTAATACTGACGTATATCAATACCGCTGGCGAGATTTTACTCGCAGACAGTGCCAAGCATTTATTAGGACGCAGTGCGGAAGTCATTTTTAAATCGTCGCCATTGTTATTAAGTAATTGTCAACAATCGCTCAAAAGTGCGGAGGCTATAACCGGACGCGAATTGACTTTTGACCGTCTTAATCAAACGTTAACTGTGAACTGTAGCATGACCCCGCTGTTGGAAAATAATCAATGCCATGAAGTTTTAATTGAGTTACAACAAGTTGATCGGCATTTGTGGATTACTAAAGAAGAGCAATTGTCGGCACAGCATCAAATTAGCCGTATGTTAGTGCGTGGACTGGCGCATGAAATTAAAAATCCTTTGGGTGGCTTGCGTGGTGCGGCGCAGTTATTGGATTTGGAATTGACGGATTTGGATTTAAAAGAATATACCCGCATTATTATTGCCGAAGCAGATCGCTTAACCGATTTAATGGACAAAATGCTCGGACCGAATAAATTGCCGCAAAAAGCCCCTTTAAATATCCATCAAGTGCTTGAGCGTGTGCGGCAATTAGTAATTGCCGAGGCCAGTGGCAATATTAAATTAGAATGTGATTATGACCCCAGTATCCCTGATTTATTGGCGGATAAAAATCAGTTGATTCAAGCGTTGTTAAATATTGTCCGTAACGCTGTACAGGCTATTGATCCTAAAGAGGGCAAGGTCATTTTAAAAACACGGATTCATCGGCAAATGACAATTGGGCGCAGGCGTTATAAGTTATTGATTAAATTAGATGTTATTGATAATGGTTGTGGTATTAAACAAGAAATGATAGGGCAGATTTTTTATCCGATGGTGACAGGACGTGCCGAAGGTACAGGATTAGGGCTGTCTATTGCGCAGGCGTTGATTAATCAACATAACGGTCTCGTTGAATGCCGTAGTGAACCGGGACATACGGTATTTTCCATTTATTTACCTCTGGAGTGTTAATCATGCAAACAGGTGCTGATAAAGTTTGGATTATCGACGATGATAAATCAATTCGCTGGGTGTTGGATAAAGCGTTAAAAAAAGCGGCTATTGACAGCCGCTGTTTTTCGGATGCAAAAAGTTTACTTGAAGCCTTACAAAACGATGTACCGGATGCGTTATTAACGGATATTCGGATGCCGGAAATGGATGGTTTAACGTTGTTGGAGCGGGTGCATCAACGTTATCCGTTGTTGCCGATTATTGTGATGACGGCGCATTCCGATTTAGAAAGTGCGGTGGCGGCGTTTCACAGCGGTGCGTTTGAGTATTTACCCAAACCGTTTGATATTAAAGAAGTTGTTGATATTGTACAGCGTGCGTGTTTGCACAGTCGCCAACAATCGAGCCAAGCAAAAGCCGATCGTAATAATTTAGTTGAGCAAACACCAGAAATTATTGGCGCAGCTCCGGCTATGCAAGAAGTATTTCGAGCGATAGGACGACTGGCGCGTTCAAATATTACGGTGTTGATTAACGGTGATTCTGGAACAGGCAAAGAACTGGTAGCCAAAGCTTTACATCGCCATAGCCCACGCGCACAAAAACCGTTTATTGCGTTAAATATGGCGGCGATTCCAAAAGATTTAATGGAATCGGAATTATTTGGACATGAAAAAGGGGCATTTACCGGCGCACAAACACGGCGAGCGGGGCGTTTTGAACAAGCCGATAAGGGGACGCTGTTTTTAGACGAAATTGGCGATATGCCGGCGGAGTTACAAACGCGATTGTTACGGGTGTTGGCGGATGGTGAATACTATCCGGTTGGTGCGATGTCGTCGGTGAAAGTGGATGTGAGAATTATTGCCGCTACCCACCAAAATTTAGAAAACTTGGTAAATGAAGGCAGGTTTCGTGAAGATTTGTTTCATCGCTTAAATGTGATTCGGATTCATATTCCGCCCTTGCGAGAACGCAGTCAGGATATAGGTTTATTAATGCGGCATTTTTTAACGCAGGCGGCGACTGAATTAGCCACTGAAATCAAATTGTTACGCCCAGAAACCGAAGCTTTTTTAATGACCTTGCCGTGGCCGGGTAATGTACGGCAATTAGAAAATATTTGTCGGTGGTTAACGGTGATGGCATCGGGGCGAGAAATTTACTTAAGCGATTTGCCGCCTGAATTAATCAACAGTAGCCACGAACAACCCTTGTCCGCGAGTAAAAGTGATTGGCAAGCGTTGTTGCGCGATAGCGTGGCGCGACAGTTATCGGTCGGGAGTAAAGATATTGCCAAACAAACCATTTTGTTGGTAGAAAATATTTTAATTAGCACAGCCTTGGAATATACAGGCGGAAAACGCCATGAAGCGGCGACTTTATTGGGGTATGGACGAAATACCTTAACGCGAAAAATTCAAGAATCCGCATCGACACGCTAATTCACTCTATCGTTAGCACCACGCATTAACCTATCTTTACGCTCAAGTAGCGAAAAAACAACTGCCATTTCCCGTTGTGTTGCTAGAGACCTTTGCCGTGCCGGTCTCTAGTACATATCTTAGTTTTAGCCGCTCATTAGATGTCTATAAGCTGATGTTTGTTTTGAAAAATTTAACCGCCTGGCTGGGCAGTAGATTTTCATACCAATGTTGGCTATTCTTAAAACCTTCTGTTTATTTAAAAACTTCACTAAGCTGGTTATGAAACTTTCAAATTTTACCCAAGGTCGAGACAATAATTTTAATCTGATTCGGATTATAGCCGCTGCGGTGGTGCTGATTACGCACAGCTTTGCGTTAGCCACCGGCAACCCGGCCACTGAACCGTTACATGATTATTTAGGCATGACGTTAGGGTCTATTGCGGTCGACGTCTTTTTTATCACCAGCGGCTTTTTAGTCACCGCCAGTTTGTTAATCCGCCAAAGCAGTATTGAATTTATCTGGGCGCGTATTTTGCGTATTTTTCCGGGCTTGTTTGTCATGTTAATGCTAACAGTATTTGGCTTAGGTGCGGTGTTGACGCGCTTGCCATTAACTGTGTACTACAGCGACCCGCAAACTTATCAGTATTTATTTAAGTGCTTAACTTTAATTGGCGGGGTCGTTTATAAATTACCCGGCGTTTTTGAACATAATCCTTATCAAAGCGCGGTGAACGGTTCATTATGGACAATGCCGTATGAAGTAAGAATGTATGGCTTGTTAGTTTTATTATGGATGGCTCTGGGATTAAGCCAAATGCGCAGGGTTTTGTTTGAATGGACAGTGATTCTTGTCGCGCTAGTCAGTGGCGTAATGGTCATGCTGAACGAATTTTATTTTGCCAGTGAAGGGATGTTTATCCGCTTATCGTTTATGTTTTTTTCCGGTGCGAGTTATTACGTTTTAAAAGAACACCTTGAATTGACAACAGCGTTGTTTGGTGTTTTTTTGCTACTGGTGTTGACAGCGGCGGTTTTAAATAAACCGATATTTTTCTTAAGCTATCACTTAACGTTAGCCTATATTTTATTCTACCTAGCTTACATACCAAGTGGTTTTATTAGAAAATACAATAGCTTAGGCGATTACTCGTATAGCATCTATATTTATGGTTTTCCGGTACAACAATCGGTTGTGGCATGTATACCTCATGTATCTGTGCTAACACTATTATGCGTTTCTGCGACAATTACCTTTGTTTTCGCGGCAATTTCTTGGCATATTATTGAGCATCCTGCATTGGGGCTAAAAAAACACTATGTGCAGCATACGCATAAATGGTTGCCATTTTTTCAAGTGGCGCGTCAGAAAAAATAAATCGGTAATTGTGTTTTTGTGCCGCAGTGGTGTGATAAAGCATTTTAAAGAGAACTGTCATGAAATTATTGCCTTATTTTTTGTTTGTAGTCTGCTTGCCTAGCCATGCGGATGTCGTTACCGACGGCTCATTGGGGGCGGCGAAAACTTTTTCCGGTCAGTTTCAAATTCCGCAAAGTTTAGGGACAACAGTCGGCAATAATCTTTTTCATAGTTTTCAACAGTTTAACTTGCAGCAAGGCGAAAGTGCGACGTTTACCGGCGATGCGGCTTTAAAAAATGTGATTAGCCGCGTTACGGGTGGCACGTTGTCTACGATTGATGGCTTGTTAAAATCCAGTATCGGTAACGCCAATTTTTATTTTATTAATCCCGCCGGCATAACTTTCGGCGCCAATGCACAGGTCGATGTGCCAGCGGCGTTTCATATCAGTACCGCAGATAATCTTAAGTTTGCCGATGGCAAGCAATTTTCTGCTAATGCAACTGCGCCGAGTATCTTAAGTATTGCAGAACCGGTGGGATTTGGTTTTTTAGGAGCGCAAAGGGCGGCTATTGAACTGCAACAGTCTGCTTTAGAATTTCCAGATAACACTTTGGTGTCTTTAAGTGCCGGCGATATTGTGATTGATGGCGGTGGGCTAACCAGCTCTGCTGGTAATGTACAGCTTTATGGTGTGGGAAAAATCGCCACCGATATTCCGTTAGTTGCTGCTAATCCGCAACAGTTATCAGGTAAGTTAGTCTTAAAAAATGGGTCGTTTGTTTCGGTAACAGGGCAAAATGCTGGGCTGTTAACTTTGCGTGCCGGAGAAATTAATCTGACGGATGCAGATTTGTATGCCAGTAATGAAGCCGATAGTGCGGCAGGAGTGAACAAAGGCGTGGCTATGAACAGTGCGGTATTAACGTTAGATAATAGTGCCATCTATGCCAGTGCGTTGGCCGGCGGTGATGCGGCGGATACGCAGATTACGGCGACCGAGCGATTCGTGTTGCGCAATGGTAGCAGCGTGAGTAATAGCACTTATGCGCAAGGTAATGCCGGTAATCTGCTTGTGAATGCAGGTGATTTTGTAATTGATGGGCAAGGTTTAAGTACCGGATTATTTAGCAGTGCAAATACTGGTTCTATGGGGAATGCCGGTAGTGTAACAGTGAATGCGCAGCAGTTAAGTATTTTGAATAAAGGGCAAATCAGTAGCAGCACTTGGGCTAAGGGAAAGGGTAATAGGGTGCGGATTAATGCTGGGCAGATGCTGGTGAATGGTTTTGGTAATGTGACAGGGGCGTTTAGTGATACAAATTCAACCGCCACCGGCGATGCAGGTAATGTCATAGTGGATGCCGATGCGTTGACTATTATTAATGGTGGACGTGTTAGTAGTAATACTTTTTCGGTTGCGAATGCCGGAAATGTGGCGGTGACTGCGAATCACTTATTGGTGGATGGACAAGAGGCGCAATTTGCTGGAATTGTAAGCGAAGCCAGACCCACTTCCAAAGGCGGTCATGCGGGGCTGGTAACGGTGAATAGTACAAAATTATCGCTGGTTAAAGGCGGTAAAATCAGCAGTGGCACTTATGCTGCAGGTGATGGGGGTGATGTGGTAGTAAAAACGGCTGCGATGGTGATTGATGGGCAAGGGGTAGTAACGGGAGCATTTAGTAATGCTAATGTCAATTCAAGCGGTGACGCAGGGAATGTCAGCATCAACAGTGATAGTTTGCAGGTGTTAAATAATGGGCAGATTAGCAGTAGCACTTATGGATTAGGAAATGCTGGCGGCGTGGCAGTTGTAGGGAAAAATATTTACATAGATGGTCAAGAGAGTCTGTTTGCAGGGATTTTTAGTAATGCGAATGCGGCGGCGGTGAAAGGTTCGGCAGGTAATGTGTTTGTTGATAGCGATAGCTTGACTTTAGTTAACGGTGGACAAATTACCAGTAGCACTTGGAGTGTCGGTAATGCTGGGGATGTGGCAATTAACGCGCGTCAATTTGCGATTCAAGGTTTGTATAGCGGTGTGTTTAGTAATGCTAATGCCGGTAGCGGTGGATATGCCGGTTCTGTCGAGGTGGCGGTGAGTGAGCTATTAACGCTTGCTGATGGTGGGCAAGTCAGTAGCAGCACTTGGGAGTCCGGTGATGCGGGGAATGTATCGGTAGCAGCGAACACATTAGTGATTGATGGTCGAGAACAAACAACCGGCATTTTTAGTAGCACGAATGGTAAAGGAACGTTTGGAAATGCCGGTACTGTTGCGGTAGAGGCGGAGAAGTTGACCGTATTGGGGGCAGGACAAATCAGTTCCGCTACATATGCGCAAGGGAATGCGGGGAATGTGAGTGTGAATGCCACGCATGTTTTAATTGATGGTCAAGGTCAAGTCGGCGGACTGTTCAGTGATGCGAATTCAACTTCCGGCGGTTCTGGCGGCAGTGTGGCGGTGACGAGTAAGGATATAACCATTTTAAATACCGGTCGTGTGAGTAGTAATACCTATGCAGCGGGTGACGCGGGCGGGGTATTTATTGAAACTGGCAATATTGTGATTGATAGTCAGGATTCAGCCGATTTTACTGGGGTGAGCAGTAATACGAATGCTTCAGCATCCGGTCATGCAGGCACGGTGTATGTTAATGCACGCGGGAATGTAGAATTACTTAATCAAGGGGCAATTTCTTCAAATACTTATACGTCAGGGGATGCCGGATTTGTGTTGGTTGAGGCCAATAATATTACTTTAAATGGTGGGGGAAAAGTCACCGAAATTAGTAGTGATGCAAAAGAGGGCAGTCGTGGTGATGGTGGTGTTGTCAGTGTGAATGCGAAAAATACGCTGAATTTATGGAAAGGCGGGCGAATTGTTTCGGATACTTATGCGACTGGAAATGCCGGTGGGGTGTTAGTAGAGGCACTGAATATTAACATTGATAAACAAGGCGGTGACAAATTTACCGGGATTAGTAGTGACGCTTTGCGCGGGGAAGGTAATGCGGGAACTGTATCAGTTACGGCGGGTGCGGAGTTAGCATTACTCAATGGCGGGTTAATTTCTTCTACAACGTATTCCACAGGCAATGCCGGAATTGTTGAGGTGCGCGGTCATAATATCAATTTAAATGGCAGGGGCGAATACAGCGCAATCAGCAGTGATGCGATGGAAGGCAGTACCGGGTATGCAGGCGTTGTTGATGTGTGGGCAAGCGGGTATTTAAGTGTAATCAATGGCGGACAGATTACCTCTGATACTTATGGTGATGGCAATGCAGGTAATGTTGCGGTAAAAGCGGCGACTATGCTGTTGGATAATCAGAATACAAGCAATTTTACCGGTATTACCAGTGATGCCCTTTATGGCACGGGTGATGCTGGCATTGTTTCTGTGACGGCTGCGCAACAATTAGCGGTTGTCAATGACGCTGTGATTTCTTCTTCGACACAAACAGTCGGTAAAGCCGGTTCTGTACAGGTGAAGGCGGCGGCATTAACGGTAGATCATGCAACGATTTCTGCACAAGCTAAAAGTGGCTCAGGTGGACAAACCGGCGATGTGTCTGTGGTGGCAAGTCAAGGCCTTGCATTAGTAAATCATGCCAGAATCAGTTTACAAAATGATGCTGTTGTTGCAGAGCCTGCGCTGTTGCTGCCAACGCAAGTGACTGTGACTGCGCCGAATATTAAATTGAATCAAAGTGAAATAACTACCGCTGCCAGTGGTAATACCCATGCCGGACATATTGAAGTGAATTTTTCTGAACAATTACGGTTGGACGCTTCGTTTATCAGTACCGCCGCCACGACTGGAAATGGTGGGGTGATTGATAGCAAAGGGGGAAAACTTTTGTATTTACAAGATGCAGGATTGACCACTTCAGTCAGCGGTGCTAACAGTAATGGCGGTAATATTCAGGTTGCGGCGGATATGTTAGTGATGAATACCGGCGTGATTCAAGCGAATGCAATTGGCGGTGTAGGCGGTGACATTGCACTGAAATTAAAAGCATTAATCCCCAGTTATAACCGTTTGCTAAAAGGTGGAAAACGCTTGAATTGGCAGCCGTATATGGCTGGATTTAATCTTATTCAGGCGGCATCAGAAAATGGTGTGAGCGGTACGCTAAATATCACCGCGCCACAATTTGACATTAGTGGCAGCATCAGCGGTTTAGACGTAAGCGAATTGGCCACTCCAGAAATTAACCAAGCGGCGTGTCGCGGTTCAGCAAGTAAGATGAATTCCCTCGTGCGCAGTGGACAAGGCGGCATCCCTCTTAAGGAGACTGATAGCGGATTTATTCCACCGTTGTTGTTAAATGCTAAGCGTGATGTTGTCGAGGAAAACCTAAAGTTACCGGTTGATTTACTGCCGAAAAAAGACAATAGTAGCTGCACTGCTTTTTAAATCAACGCATGGTAATGATGGGTACATATAACCACTAGGTAGGAGAGCTAATTGATGAAAACGCATATAAAAATTTTGCGATTCTGTTTAATGGGCTGTTATTTCCATCCATGGTCAGTTATGAGCGCAGGTATTAGCACAGATGGCTCATTCGGCGCGATTACGCCGGTTAGTTCGACCATGCCGGGGACAGTGATTGTGCCGCAATCATTAGGGCGGCTCAGTAACGATGGCAGCAGTTTATTCCATAGTTTTCAAGAGTTTAATGTCCATTTAAATCAGAATGTGCTGCTTGAGGCAAATTCGCCACAGCGGATTATTATGCGCGTGACCGGAACAAATCCTTCTGAAATCAATGGGCAGTTAGGGCTAAGCGGGTTAAATAATAACGCCCAACATATTTTTCTACTTAATCCCAATGGTGTCGTGATAGGCGCGAATGCTGCGATTAATATCCCCGGTGTTTTTCATTACACCAATTTGCCGATTATGCGTTTTAGCGATGGCAGTTTTTTTTCCGCCTTTGATAAAGCAGGTAGCACTTTATCTTCAGCACCGGTGACGGCTTTTGGTTTTGTAGAGCGCACAGGCATTATCAGTGCGCCGTTAATTGTGCCATATGATCCGACCAAAGATATTACCGGCACAACCAGTGTAGGGATTTTTTATATTAAACATTTGCCACCGGTCACGCCGCTTAATCCACAGCCGATTGGAACTAATCCAAGCAGTGTCAATCCGTTACCAATTAATCCGCCGCCGGTGAATTCAACGCCAATGGTGCTAAATTCACAGCCAATTAATACAAATCCATTGCCCGTTGAACCTAATCTAAGCAGTGTCAATCCGTTACCAATTAATCCGCCGCCGGTGAATTCAACGCCAATAGTACTAAATTCACAGCCGATTAATCCGCTTCCGATAAATCCAACTCCGGTTAATGCAAATCCCCTTTCGGTTAACCCCGCACCAACCGCTAACAGTAACGCAGAAAAAATAACCCAAGCTGCCTTGATTACCAAGGATACTGCTGAAAAACCGCTATTAACCGGATTTATTACCGATACAAAAATTAATCAAGTGATTGCTAAACAAGATATTCCCATCAGGCAAACTAATTTAATAACCGCTAATACTTTTATTCAGCCCACAACGGTATTTAATTCGGCAAATTTAATCAAACCTACAGCGACAACTACCACACCAATGCCAGAGACACCGTTAAAACAAGTGGCATTTAATCCGCCGGTAATGCAGCAAAATACAGATATACAACAAACACCGACAGATGCGTCGCCTATATTATTGACCAATTCACCGCCAACAGGCGGGAATGCACCGTCGTCCTCGGCGCAACCGGCTATGCCGCCAGCAGACAATGTTTTAGTTGTAGATATAAACAGTCAAAATAGACGTTTAGGTTTGCAAGCGGTTGAGCCTTATCCTTGTCGCCGAGAAAATTTTTTGATGCGCGTAGGACGCGGCGGCATACCTGCAAACGAAATGAGTTTAGGATTTATACCGCCTGTTAACACGTTCACCGCAGTACGGCAAGCGGAGGCAACGGCACGGGTCAAAGCAAATATTCCTTTTATTATCAGTAAATTAGGAGCAAGTTTTCCATGCGCTGCCCTTTAGTTTTCGTTATTGGTGGATGGCTATTATCCTCCACCAGTTTAGCCGATTCGCTTTCAGGTGGGTTTATTACCGACCGCCCAAGTGCTGATCGTCCTAAATTACCTACCTTTGTGCCAAAAACCACTCCTAATTTTAATTTGCCACCGGTTGATAAAGCGATTTTGCCGCGCGATAAAAGCAATACAGTAAAAATCCAACTGAACGGCATTGAATTTGTAGGAAATTCGGCGATCAGTACGGAAAAATTACAAGCCATTGCACAGCCTTTTTTGAATAAAATTGTGATGATCACTGATTTAGAAGAATTGCGGCAACGCATTAGCCAATATTATAGCGATCAGGGGTATGTTAATTCTGGGGCAATTTTGCCGGAGCAACAGTTTCATAACGGGATTATTCGGTTACAAATTATTGAAGGGCGTTTAACCGAGGTCAGAGTTAAAGGGACAGAGTGGCTGGCTGAAGAGTATGTCAGCGATAGATTACAGGATGATAAAAATAGTCCTTTAAATATCAATGAATTACGCGAAAAGTTTCAGCAATTATTACTTGATCCGCTAATTGAACGCATGAATGGTAATTTGATTCCCGGCACTGTGCGCGGGCAAAGTATTTTAGATGTTGAGGTGACTCGTGCGCGACCTTATCAACTGAGTTTAACTTTTGATAATTATCGTCCGCCCAGTATCGGCAGCGAAGAAGGCAAATTTAGCGGTTGGGTACGCAATTTAACCGGTTTAGGTGACATTATTGACGGGAGCTTGGTGTATAGCCGCGGAACATTAGGCGGGTCGGGCGGCTTTTCACTTCCGTTAAATGCCAGTAATACGCGCTTTAATTTTCATTTTGACATCAGCCGCGCGGCGGTGATTGAACAGCCGCTTAAAGAAGTTGATATTAAAAGCGAATACAGTGGGTTTGAGTTCGGTTTAGTACAACCTTTAATCCAAAGCCTTAATCGTAACTTAAGTATTGGTATGGCGTTTAATGTAAAAGAGAACCGTACTACCTTGCTTGGAGAGCCGTTTTCGTTTTCCGATGGCGCAAAAAACGGTGTAACTAAAGATTCTGTTTTGCGCTTTAGCCTTGATTTTACTGAACGTTTAGAGCATCACGTTTTCTCTGCCCGTTCCACCACTAGCGTGGGGGTTCGCGCGTTTAATGCCAGTTGGGCAGCGGATAAAAGCACACCGGACAGTGATTTTTTGGCTTGGTTAGGGCAAGTGCAATACGCGGGGCAGTTATTTGAAAATGCCGGAACGCTAATTTTACACGGTGATGTACAGTGGGCGGATGATAAGTTATTGCCTTTAGAACGGTTTTCGTTGGGCGGACGCTATAGCGTGCGCGGCTATCGGGAAAATGAAGTGGTGCGAGATAAAGGCTATGTGCTATCGGCGGAATATCGTTACCCGTTGTTGCATAATGAAAGCGGCGGTTTTCCCGGACAACTGACGCTGTTTCCATTTATGGATTATGGCGCGGGTTGGAATCGTGGTGAACGCAAGCAAATTCGCTATTTGCATTCGGTCGGGGTCGGTTTAGAGTGGCAACCTGTTAAAAATATTAGCACTGAAATTATTTACGCCCATGACTTAAATACCAGTGACAAAAAAACGTCTTACGATTTACAAGACGGCGGTTTGCATTGGCAAGTGACGTTTTTGGCATTTTAAGCGGTTGGATGTACTAAAAAAATCATCGAGGATTATTATGACTGCTCTGCGTATTATGATGGTGTGTTTTATCAGTTTGCTGTCCGTTCCGGCGCCGGGACAAACCGGGGTTGTGCAAAATGCTTTGTTACAACAAGGGCAGGAAAATTTGGCAGCCGGGCATTTTCGTGAAGCGACGCTACAGTTGCAACAGGTTGAAGTGTTAGCCGGCGAACAACAAGATTATTATACCGAAGCGTTAGCGCGTGGCTTACAAGGCTATATCGCTTTGCAACGCCAAGATTATAACGTTGCTGAGCCAGTGCTGACGGCGGTATTTGAGCAGGCAAAGAAAAATGCGTGGACGGATTTACAAGTTCGCTTCGCATTGTATTTAGGACAGCTTCACCAGCGTCAGCAACGCCCAGAAAAAGCACTTAAATTGTTTGAACAAGCCGTCAATTTAGCGGAAAAAATCAGCGATAAGTCCTTGTTTATCAGTGCATTATATCAACTGGCGACCGTAAATATTGATGCAAACAATACAACCCAAGCCGCTGAACAATTACAGCAAGCGGCACAACACTTAGAAAAAGTACCGCCCAGCGCGATTAGTAGCCAATTGTGGTTGAATATCGGCTATCAAAATTTACGTTTGTATCAGCCTCAAACAAAACAGCAAGGCTATTTACAAGAATCATTTTATGCGTTGAATAAAGCGTTAACACAAGCAAAACAATTTGCCCAGCTGCGCGTTCAGGCATCGGCGTTAAAATATTTAGCGCAATTATATAAGGTTGAAAATGCAAACGAAGCAATTAATCTCTTGCTCGCCGGCATTAGTGCCGCGCAAACTGTGGAAGCGAATGATTTATTAATTGATTTGGAATGGCAATTAGGACAATTGTATCAGGCTAAACAATCCACTAAACAAGCGATAGCCGCCTATCGCCGAGCGATAAAACATATTGAAGCCATCCGCATTGATATTCCGGTATCTTATCAACAAGGGCGTTCTTCGTTTCGGGATACGTTTGCGCCGATTTATTTAACCCTAGCGGATTTATTACTGTTAGAAACGCATACGGTTAATGCTGCACAGCAGCAATTATTACTAAAAGAAGCGCAAGACAGTATTGAGATGATGAAAAAAAGCGAGTTAGAGGATTATTTTCAAAGTCGTTGTGATATTTCCGCCACGCCCATTAATTTACAAAAAACCGACCAGCAAGCCGCGGCAATTTATCCTATTGCTTTACCAGACCGTTTGGAAATCATTGTTTACACCGCAGACGGGTTACATCAATTCACCAGTCGGGTCACGGCAAAACGCTTAGAAGAACAGGCACGTTTATTTTCGAGTAATTTGCGTAATTACACGGATTTTATTGAGTCTAAAAAACAAGCGCGGCATTTGTATCAATGGTTGATTGCGCCGTTAAAACCGCTGCTAGAAAAACAACATATTCAAACTTTGCTGTATATACCCGATGGCGGTTTGCGGCTTGTACCGTTGGGAGCGTTGTACAATGACAAAACCAAACATTTTTTAATTGAAGAGTATGCCGTGGTGACTTCTCCGGGGATGTCATTAATTGACAGCAGTTCAGCGCGGCATCAACAAAACAATATTTTACTTGCCGGTATGAGTGTACCGGGCGATGTGATTAATGATTTACCTGAATCATTGTTGGGGGATTTGGTTGCAGATACCCCAGACACCCCTAACGAAACACGCCAATTAACCCGCGATATTAGACGTGCGATTGGGCAAGGACAAAAACGCGAATTAAGCAGTGCAGAAAAAGAACAAAAAACGCGTCAACTACGCGAAATGTTACAAAAACCGATGGTGGTGGAAAAATTACAAAAATTATTGGCTCTGCCCGGTGTGGATACAGAAATTAAAGAGTTAGCCAAGCAAAATGAGATGCCGTATCTGTTAAATGAAAATTTTTCATTAGCCAATTTTAAGCAAGCGTTAACCGGCGAATCACACAAAATTTTGCATATTGCCTCACACGGTTTTTTTGGCTCTACCGCCGAAGACAGTTTTATTATGACATACGACCGGATTTTAAATTTAAATCAATTGGAAAACTTATTAAATGGCGACTATTTTAAAGCCAATCCGATTGATTTAATTACCTTAAGTGCGTGTCAAACCGCCGAAGGAGATGATAGATCGCCGTTGGGTATCAGTGGTGTGGCGATAAAATCAAAAGTGCATAGTGCTTTAGGTTCGTTGTGGCCGGTGTCAGATGATGCAACATCACAATTAATGACACATTTTTATCAAAACTTAAAAAAAGCTAATTACAGCAAGGCAAAAGCTTTGCAAGAGGCAGAAATTACCCTGCTTAAACAAAAAAAGTTTGAAAATCCATCGCTGTGGTCGCCATTTGTGTTAGTGGGTAATTGGCAGTAACGGCAAATAAAACTAACTTTGCTATACTTTAAGTAGTCTATTTTTTGCGTCAATTTAATGAGGTTTATGATGAAAACACCAAGAGTCATCGCTTTAATGAGCATATTGTTGGGACTTTTAACGGTCGCTACTGGCGTTTATGCAGATGAACGCACACCCGTGCCAGTTAACTGCACGCAAAGTTATGAAGATCAAATGGCAGACAAAGCGTTAAATGGCATTACTAATATTGGTACTGCTGTGTTGGAAATGCCGAAAAATACTATTAACACTGTCAATGATAACGAATTAGTGCTTGGTCTTATCGGCGGTGCAATTAAAGGCACCTTACATACAGCCGGACGGATGGCAGCGGGGGTCTTGGATTTAGTGACGTTTTGGTTGCCAACTGAACCGATTTTACAGCCGAGTAATATTTGGGAAAATTTTGATGAGGAAACAACCTATGGTAAAAGTTTGCGCTTGCAAAAAAATGGTTGTCATACTCGATAATGCTGTTTATTCGCCGCAAGTTTTTTGAGCCTGCATCACGGGTTTATAGTTTAGGGTAGATTCTGACTAAAATGATACGCGCCCGCGACATTTTTTTTACTACCACAGAAAAGTTTTCAAATTCAATACGTTGCCCCTCTTTGGGAATATCACGCAGTTTTGCCATGATTAAGCCGCCGACCGAATCAATATTTTCATCTAATTCTTCATAATCAATATCTACGCCTAAAATCCGTTCTAAGGAAAAAATCGGCAAACTGCCTTTGCCGATTAAAGAGCCGTCATCTAAGCGATTCCAGTCATTATCGTTTTGTGTAAATTCATCGCGAATTGTCCCCACAAGAGCGGCAAGCAAATTATCAAAAGTAATAAAGCCTTCCGGTTTTTGTCCGTTTTCACCAATCATCGCAAAATGCGAGCCGCCGCGACTAAAGCGCCGAAATAATTCTAATGCCGGCGTATGCGGCGAAATTGCATAAATTGGACGTAAATAAACGCTTAAGTCGCTAATAGTTTTTCCTTCTTGTTGCGCGCAAAATAAATCTTTTAAATGAATCATACCTAATACATCAATGCCATTACTGTCAAAATAAGGGTAACGGCTAAATTGGCTACGGCGAATGGTTTGTAAGTTTTGCGTTAAGGAATTATTGGCATATAACGCAGTTAATTCGTGGATAGGACGCATTAAGTCAGAGACTTCTAAGTTACTGAAATCTAAGGTTTTTGCTAAAATATTCCATTCATCATGGGTAAAACGTTCACTTGAACCGCTGGAACGTAAAATGAGCTTTAATTCTTCAGCGGAATAATGCGTATCATGGCCGTGTACCGCGCTTAATCCTGCCAGCCGCAACACTAAGTTAGCACTGGCATTGAGTAACCAAATTGCAGGATACATCGTCCAATAAAAGCTATACAGCGGTATCGCTCCCCATAAGCCGATGCGTTCAGGATTGCGGATTGCCATGGATTTAGGGGCTAATTCACCGACGACAATATGCAAAAAAGAAATTGCGGTAAATGCAAAGGCAAAGGAGATATTGTGAATTAAAGTGGGGCTGACGATGCCAAACCAGATAAACAAAGGGTCAAGTAATTTTGCAAACGCCGGGACACCAATCCAGCCTAAACCGAGTGAAGCGAGGGTAATCCCCAATTGGCACGCAGATAAATAAGTATCTAATTGGGTGTGAACCTTTGCCAAAATACGACCGCGCCAACCGCGTGTTTTAGCGATTGCACGGATACGGGTGGGGCGTAATTTAACTAAACTAAATTCAGCAGCGACAAAAAAACCGTTTAAGGCAACAAAGCATAAGGCTAAGATAACTAACAAAAAATTGCTCATGGTATTTAGGTCATTTTAGCGAGCCATCGCTTGTTTTATTTGGCGTACAGCGGCCACATCAAGTTGTGCGGTACGTTGCTGTTGCTGACATAGCGCGCCTCTAAAGCCTAAGTAATCAGCATTTAAGGGCAACAGTTTTTCAATATCGGCATGACGTAATGATCCTGCCAGTCCACACAAAAGGTGTTGGGCTTGGACTTGCGCTACAAACTGCTGCAATTGTGTGAACGGTACAATGTTTAACAATGAACCGTGTTGTTTAGTCATGGTATCTAGCATAACCCCTTTAAATCCGGCTGCTTTTAACGGCATGATAAGATTAATATCCACTGGCGCGTCAGCGAATAACACCGCAACCAATGCACAACCTTGTGCAGCAAGAAGCGCGAGTTTGTCGAGGGTAGCGAAAATATTGCCTTGCGGAAAAAAACCGATTTTTACATAATCAACGCCGGTCGCCGCCATGTTCTGCACTGCCGCATAAATTGATTCTGCGTGCATCGGTAAATCACCAATTGTCGCGCTGATAGGGGGAGGGTGCTTTAACACGTTCACAATCTGTTGCACTTGGGTAACTTTTAACGCACCTAATGCACCGTGTTGTGGCTGTTTTAAATCAATAATATCCACACCAATTTTTTGTACTAAAACAGCCTCTTGCAAATTTGCCACACTCGCCAGCATTTTGCTCATGCGTTTAATCCTTTCTTATACTCATCTATTGCTGTCATCAGCCAGTCCCACGCTTCCAATTCCGCTGTACCGGCAGTTTTTTCCAAACCTATGCGTAAATACGCCAATTCAGTATCAATTTTTGTCAGCGGTAACCATTTAATACGACTAAACAAAATTGCCGCTTCCAAAACCGCATACTGGGCGCGGTTAAATCCGGTGAACGGGGCGTGATTAACGCTATGCACTACTTGACAGATTAATTTCGGGCGTAGCGGATCATCTTCAACGCCGACTAATGACACTTCGCTGTGAGCTAAATTATTTACCAATACACTGCCAGTGATTTTTTCCGCAGCGGTCACCGCCCAATCACGCCGTCCCGTTAAACAGCCGGCAAATAGTCTGACATCATTGCAATAATTAATCACAGCAACACCGGTGGACACTATATTTGTTAAGGTGGTTGAAGGTTTAAAAGGCAATATAATCAAATGATTATCACTGATATGAATCCCCATGGGGGCAATATGCACTTGACCGGTTTCATTGACGGTGGTGACTATGGTTTCTTGAATCATCACTTTTGTAATTAACTTAATAAATTATCCAGCACCATCATAATGATAAACCCTAGCATTAAAGAAAAAGTTGCATAACGCGAACGTCCTTTCGCATGGGTTTCGGGAATAATTTCTTCACTGATGACAAATAACATCGCGCCGGCGGCAAACCCCATCGCAATCGGTAAAATCGGCTCAAATAGCGTGACCATGGTTACGCCTAATAACCCCCCTACAGGCTCAACTAATCCGGTTAATGTCGCGATGCCTACGGCTTTATATTTGTTATACCCCAGACCGACCAGTGGCAACGCCACAGCTAAGCCTTCGGGAATATTTTGTAACGCAATCGCAATCGCTAATACGATACCGTTTTTCATATCGCCAGAACCAAAACTGACCCCAACCGACATGCCCTCAGGAAAATTGTGAATTGTGATGGCAACGATAAATAGCCATACTTTTTGCAATGAGTCACGACTGTGTTCAGACACGGCATCAAAATGCAAATGTGGCAATTTTTTATCTGCGTAATGTAAAAACACGGCTCCTAATAACATACCGAAAGATACCGCTACCAAGCCGACATGACTATGCGGCCACACCATTCTACCCGCTTCCATACCCGGCATTAATAACGAAAATGCCGTGGCGGCTAACATAACTCCTGCCGCTGCGCCTAATAGACTATTAAATAAACGGTCAGAAATTTGTTTAAAAAACAAGGCGGGCAGTGCGCCTAAACCGGTGGCTAATCCGGCCAATACGCTGGCGAAAAAGCCGACGACTACAATTTTGCCAAATAGCAGATATAACAAGCCAAATACTAACGCCTGTGAAGCCAATACAAGCCCCGTCCAGGCTAAATAACGCTGCACGGGCGGCAAAGCCATCAGTTTTTGATAATGCGGACACGCTTGTAGCTTGGCAAATTGGGTGTCAAAAAAAGATGCGCTAGAATCAGTAGTCATAACAGTTGCCTAAATCAAAACGAAAGTTAAGTTGTGCATTATAGCGAAATCGGTTTTCATTGCATGATTAAAACAGTTTTTACCGTGTTTTTATGAGTTTACGCTATCAAATCAATTTACGCATTGTGCTGACTTTAGCGGTCGTGCTATTTATCGGCGGCGGCGCGATTATTTTTCAAGCGCGGCTGGCGGTCGCTAAAGAAGTCCAGTCTTCGGTACAACTGGCGTTACAATTAATTAACCTCAGTTTAAATCAATCCAATAATCCGACTTGGTTACACGCGATTGCGTCATTAAAAGAAACCCGCCATTTAAAAATCCATTTGCAACAAGCATCGGGGAAAACGCTACAGTTGGGAACCATTAACAAACTGCCGGTGACCAATGCAACGCCGTACTGGTTTGTATGGTTGGTGGATAAACCTTATCCGGTTGTGACTTATCCGTTGATAACGCAAGATAATAAAGTTGTGCAGATTAAAATCAGTGCCAATGCGCTGGATGAAATATCTGAAGCTTGGCAAGAAACGAAAATGTTTTTTAGCGTAATTCTGCTGTTAAGTGCCGGTTTGCTGTTAGCGGTTAATCTGATTTTTCAACAGGTTTTACAAACTGTGGAACAGATTTTAAGTAACTTAAGCGGGCTTGAAAATGAAAATTATCAAAATCCGCTGCCGGATTTTCGTATCAGTGAATTTGGGCGCATTGCGCAAGCGATTAATCACTTGACCACTACTCTACATAAGGCGCAACAGGAAAATCAGCGTTTAACCTTGCATTCTTTAGAAATTGCTGAAGAACAGCGGCAAACTCTGGCGCAAGAACTGCACGATGAATTAGGGCAATCGATTACTGCGATAAAAGTCATGGCGGTGACAGGGAAAAAAAACACGCCGCCGACCAGCGAGGTTTATCAAAGTATTATCGGTGTATGTGACCACCTGTTTAAAGTGGTACGTTCCATGATGCGAAATCTTCATCCACTGGTATTAACCGAATTAGGTTTAACTGCATCGTTACATGATTTAAGCCGCGATTGGCAAGAGCGTACGTCTTTGAAAATACACTTAAACTGTACAACAGAAGTGGATAGGATTCCGGCAAAAATGGCGATTCAAGTGTTTCGTATTATTCAGGAAGCTGTTACGAATACGGTACGCCATGCCCAAGCGCGGCAATTAACGATTGCATTACAACGTGTAGTGACTCCATTACCGCAGTTGCACTTATTTTTGGAAGATGACGGCTGCGGTTGTGACGTGAGTAATTTAACATTAGGGTTTGGCTTGTTAGGGATTCAGGCGCGGGTGAAAAGCTTAAAAGGTCATATCCACATTGATTCAGCGAAAAATCAAGGCTTTAACATTAAAATTAGTCTGCCGGTTTGTGTAATGGATGTAAAAAATAATGAGCAAAATTAACGTGTTATTAATTGATGACCATGCGGTAGTCCGCGCCGGATTTCGCTTGTTGCTGTGTTCGGCTGACAATATTTGTGTTATTGCCGAAGCTGAACGCGCTGAACAAGCCCTAGTTTTATACAGTGAGCAGCGACCGGATATTGTGGTGTTGGATTTATCCATGCCGGGAATTGGTGGCTTGGAGTGTATTCGTCGTTTAACCCAGCGTGATCCGGGAGCAAAAATTTTGGTATTTAGCATTCACGATGAGGCGGTGTATGTAGATAGGGCGATTCATGCCGGAGCAAGAGGATATATTACTAAGAACAGTGCGGCTGAGATTATGTTGGAGGCGATTTATGAAATTGCCGCAGGCAAATTATATATTGAGCAAGGGTTACTGCCGGAAGAAAATTTATTACCCGAATTAAGTGCTTATCAAACGATTATTGCACAATTGTCGGCGCGCGAATTTGATATTTTTTGTTTATTGGCAAAAGGTTTAACCGCACATGAGATAGCCGGTCAATTGTGTTTAAGTTATAAAACGGTGGCTAACTATAATACGCAGATTAAAACTAAGTTTAATGTAAGTAGTGTGGTGGAGTTAGCGCATATTGCACTTGGTTTAAAGTTGATTTAAGTCGGGTATGTACAAGATATTTAAGAGCGGCTTAATCTAGCAAATTTTTGGGCTGTTATTACCAGCCGCCGATATAGGTGATATTGACGCTGGTCGACGCAGAATGCGTTGTATAGGTTTTGTGTGAATGGTTTACGCTTGAGGTTTTTCAGGCAAAAATAGCTTAAAATTTATTTTTGATGTGACTACACTAAACCGGACACACAAACTAAAATACCTATAACGAAAGAGGTGTGTCTAAAAATGCAAAACACGAAAAACAAAACCTACAGTGCCGAATTCAAAGCAGCGGCAGTGAAACAGGCGAAAAAATCCGTGTTTGCGTACATCGAAGTTTTTTATAGCCGCCAGCAGCTTTATTCTAAGAATGGGTATGTGTCGCCGGTTGGTTTTGAATCGCGGCTAACAGTCGCCGTGTTTGTGTCCAAAAAAGTGTTGACACATCAGATTATATAGGACTCCACATGAGCAAACGCACCTCAGGAATTAATGTAAACGGTATTCTATTATTAGACAAACGCTTAGGTGTTTCTTCTAATAAAGCATTGCAGGAAGTGCGGCGATTATTCAATGCCAATAAAGCCGGACATACTGGCAGTTTAGACCCTTTGGCAACCGGATTATTGCCGCTGTGTTTTGGAGAGGCAACGAAAGTTTCCGGCATGATGCTGGATGATGACAAACGCTATCAAGTGGAAATTCAACTGGGGGTGCTGACTGATACAGGTGATGAAGAAGGGCAAGTTATTGAAACAAAAGTGGTTTCTGAAATTTCTGCTGAGCAATTGGCTGTTTGTTTGCAAAAATTCACCGGCGAAATCGCACAAGTGCCACCGATGTATTCTGCCCTAAAACATCAAGGGAAAAAATTGTATGAACTGGCACGCGAAGGCATTGAAGTTGAACGCAAAGCCCGTCAAATTACTATTTTTGAAATCAAATTGCTGGATTTTTCCACGCCGTTTTTAACACTGGAAGTCTTTTGTTCTAAAGGCACTTATATTCGCTCCTTAGCCGAAGACATCGGGCATTATTTCAACTGTGGCGGTACAGTGACAAAATTGCGCCGTTTGCAGGCTGGCTGTTTCCAACTTACAGACGCTTATACATTAGAACAATTAACCGCGATGGATACGCAAACCTTGTTTGACAGTCTCATTCCGGTGGATAAACCGTTGGAATTTATGCCCGCCGTACAGCTTTCCGCAGAACAAACTAAACTGATTCAATTTGGACAAATCCTTCTACTAAAATCAGAAACGCAAGGCATGGTTAGGCTTTATCATAAAAATCTATTTTTAGGATTGGGAGAATGCCTAATAAATGGTAAACTAGCACCAAGGAAGTTGTTTAACCTTGAACAAATTTAAACACTCAACTTCTACACCCTATTGTGGAAGTGATGTCACCTTACGAATCGCTAAACCGTGATTCATTATTTTAATGTAGCTTGATAGGGCTTATAAGAAATGCCATTTACCGTAGAACAAAAAAAAGCAGTTGTTGAAACTTACCGCCGCTCTGAAACGGATACGGGTTCACCCGAAGTGCAAGTTGCGTTGCTAACTGCACATATTACCCATTTAGCACCGCACTTTGCTGCGCACAAAAAAGACAACCATTCGCGTCGTGGTTTATTGCGCATGGTCAATCAACGCCGTAAAATGTTAGATTATCTGAAAAATAAAGACATAGAACGTTATCGGGCATTAATTGCCAGCTTAGGTTTACGCAAATAAAGCTAAAAACGGCATGCAAATGCCGTTTTTTACATACTAGACTCCCTTTTTTAAGCAAGAGTCTCTTTAAAAAATCGATCCGCAAAATAATTTTAACGAAAAGGAAACCTTATAGTGAATCCTATTAGGAAACAATTTCAGTATGGCAATCACCTTGTCACTTTAGAAACCGGCGAAATCGCCCGCCAAGCAGATGGTGCGGTGCTAATTGATGTGGATGGCACAACTTTATTGGTAACTGTGGTTGGAAAAAAGCAATCCAGCGGTGGCGATTTTTTCCCTTTAACAGTTAATTATCAAGAAAAAGCTTATGCGGCAGGAAAAATTCCGGGCGGCTTTTTTAAACGCGAAGGTCGTCCTACCGAAAAAGAAACCTTAACGTCACGCTTAATCGACAGACCCATCCGTCCTTTATTCCCTGAGGGTTACAGCAACGAAGTACAAATCGTTGCTACCGTCATGTCATTAAACCCTGAGGTTGATTCCGAAATTCCCGCTTTAATTGGCGCGTCCGCAGCATTAGCCATTTCAGGCTTACCATTTAACGGCCCTTTAGGTGCTGCGCAAGTTGGTTATAAAGACGGTGAGTATTTATTAAATCCTTCTGTTTCAGCGTTAAAAGATTCACAACTTGAGTTAGTGGTCGCAGGAACTGCACAAGCGGTGTTGATGGTTGAGTCTGAAGCCGCTTGTTTGTCGGAAGAAGTTATGCTGGGAGCGGTGTTGTTTGGACATCAGCAAATGCAAGCGGTGATTAATGCCATTAATGAGTTTGCCGCTGAAGTGGCAAAACCTCCGTTTATTTGGTCTGCAACTGAAATAAACAGCACCTTAGAAGGGTTGATTAATGATGAAGTTGAAGCCGCCATTAAAGCCGCTTATCAAATTCCTGAAAAATTAGTCCGCCAAGAAAAGTTAAAAGATATTCGTGCCGCTGCGGTTGAAAAATTAACTTTGGATGATGAATATTCGATTGTTGCTGTATGCAATTTAATTGAACAATTAGAGAAAAAAATTGTTCGCAATGCCATTTTAGACGAAGGCAAACGTATTGACGGACGTGACGTAGCAAGTGTTCGACCGATTACCATTAGAACCGGTGTATTGCCCAGAACGCACGGCTCAGCCCTTTTTACACGCGGTGAAACCCAAGCGTTGGTGGTCGCCACATTAGGCACAGCGCGTGACGCACAAGTGATTGATGCTTTGGCGGGCGAATACAAAGAAAACTTTATGTTACATTACAACTTTCCTCCCTACTGTGTAGGTGAAACCGGACAAGTTGGCTCACCCAAACGCCGCGAAATTGGACATGGGCGTTTAGCCAAACGTGGTGTGCAATCTGTGTTGCCAAATATGGATGAATTTCCGTATGTTATTCGCATCGTTTCTGAAGTTACCGAATCTAATGGCTCTAGCTCTATGGCTTCTGTGTGCGGTAGCAGTTTGGCATTGATGGATGCGGGTGTCCCTTTGCAAGCTCCGGTGGCGGGAATTGCGATGGGCTTGATTAAAGAAGGCGACCGTTTTGCCGTATTATCCGACATCATGGGTGATGAAGATCATTTAGGCGATATGGATTTTAAAGTCGCAGGCTCTGCGGATGGTATTACCGCATTGCAAATGGATATTAAAATTGACGGTATCACCGCTGAAATCATGCAAGCAGCTCTGGCACAAGCCAAACAAGGACGGCTGCATATTTTGGGTGAAATGAATAAAGCATTATCTGCTACCCGTGGACAAATGTCAGATTTTGCACCACGCATTATCACCTTCAAAATTGATCCTGCAAAAATCCGCGAAGTGATCGGTAAAGGCGGGGCAACTATTCGTGGAATTACTGAGCAAACCGGCGCAAGTGTCGATTTAACAGATGATGGCATTGTAAAAATTGCCTCGGTTGATAAAGCAGCCGGTGAAGAGGCACGGCGTATTATCGAAGAAATCACTGCTGAAGTTGAAGTCGGTAAAGTTTACGAAGGCAAAGTTGTGCGTTTAATGGATTTCGGTGCGTTTGTCACGATATTACCGGGTAAAGACGGCTTGGTGCATATTTCGCAAATTTCCGATGAGCGTGTAGAAAAAGTCAGCGATAAATTATCCGAAGGCGATACTGTGAAAGTAAAAGTTTTGGAAATTGACCGTCAAGGGCGGGTTCGGTTAAGTATGAAAGAAGTTGAAAAAGTTGATGGTGAATAAATTACCCATGCTTTAAATTCTTAAATAAAGAAAGGGTCTTATGCAGATCCTTTTTTTATGTCCGTTGTTAGAGTCTGTTATAGCCGTTAACGTTGCAAACTAAGCCTCACATATTCCGATCACACGTTAAATATTTACATTCAACTTAACTATAATCGGCGGATATATCTTGTTAATCAGGAAAAAATTATGAAAGCACTTTGGAATAATTTGTTAACACTCGGTGTTATTACTACTTTTGAAGAAATTGATATAAAACACATCAAGCTATTAAATGCACTCACCTTATTTTGTGGATTATTTTGCTTAAGTTATTTTGCCATTGAAACCCCCTATTATCCCATTACACAATGGCTTATTATTTGTTTAACTATCACCACAACCTTATTTTTCAGTGTTTTATGGCTTAATTACAAATCTTATTATTTAACCGCACGTTTAGTCTTTAATTTAGTAGGTATTTTCCATATCAGCATTCACCTTTTAGCATTAGGTTTACAAACTAATGGACAATTTTTTTTGCTGTTTGTCATAATGACCGCGTTTTTTATTTATCCTAAAACGGAAAAATTTTATCAATACGTCATTATCAGTTTATCCGCCGCCACATTTATTTTTTTTGAGATTTATTTTTATTACCCCAATCAACCGTTATTAACCATTCCAGATAGTTTATTAGTGCTATTTGAAATTTCGTTTGACTTAGGCATTTTATTATTTGTCATCGGTTTTTCCCAGTCTATTGCCAGCCATTATGAACAGGCCGAATATTTATTAGCATTAGAAAAACAATATTCAGACACACTGCTACACAATATATTGCCCAAAAGTATTGTTAAACGCTTAAAAAAAGACCCCATTATTATTGCCGACCGTTTTGATGCCACCACGATTTTATTTGCCGATATTGTTGGCTTTACAAAGCTTTCAGAAAAAACCCCGCCGGCGGATTTAGTCAATTTATTAAACCAAATGTTTTCTATTTTTGATGAATTAACCGAACGTTACGGCTTAGAGAAGATTAAAACGATGGGCGATGCGTATATGGTAGCGGGTGGACTACCGGTCGCAAGTACCAGCCATGCACAAGCAATTGCAGATTTAGCGTTAGAGATGCGCAGTAAATTAAAACAGTTTAACCTCACCGAGCATCAAGATTTTAATATCCGAATCGGAATTCATACAGGTACGGTGATTGCTGGTGTTATTGGCATTAAAAAGTTTGTGTATGACATTTGGGGCGATACGGTCAATGTTGCCAGCCGCATGGAATCACACGGCATTCCCGGACAAATTCAAGTATCAGAAGCAACTTATCAGGTTTTAAAAGATCAATATGATTTTGCAGAACGCGGTGTGATTGAAGTAAAAGGCAAAGGCGAAATGCGCGTCTATTTATTACAAGGTAAAAAAGCTGCGTAAACTGCCACCTGTATATAGACTGGAGTACAAAACCTTTGTACTCCAAAATCATTAACTTAGCGCAACGCCTCGGTTACAAATGGTTCAATCGCCTGATACATAAGCTGGTGCATTTTGGGACTACCAGCAATCACGTTCCCCGATTGCATAAACTGATCTTTAAATGAAAAATCCGTAATCGCCCCTCCCGCCTCTTGCACCAACAAAATCCCCGCCGCCATATCCCAAGGTTTTAAGCCAATTTCCCAATAACCATCCATACGTCCGGCTGCAACATAAGCTAAATCTAATGCCGCCGAACCGGCACGGCGAATACCTGCGGTGTCTAAAGTTAAGGCGCGAAACATCGACAAATACGCATCTAAATGTTGTTGAAATTTAAACGGAAACCCCGTACCAAGCAAAGCCCCGTTTAAACTCGTCGGTCTTGTAACGCGAATTTTACGATTATTCAGCATTGCCCCGCCGCCACGTTCAGCAGTAAATAATTCATCGCGCAGCGGATCATATACCACGCCGATTTCTAATTTATTCTTATTTTTCAAGGCAATAGAAACACAATAATGTGGAAAACCATGTAAAAAATTCGTGGTTCCATCAATCGGGTCAATAATCCAGACATAATCGTTACCAATTTTTTCGCCACTTTCTTCGGCTAAAATAGCATGATCTGGAAACGAAGCACGCAGAACTTTAATAATTTCCTGCTCAGCTTTCCAATCTACTTCGCTGGTAAAATCATTTTTCGTTTTTTCATTCACCGATAATTGATTAATGTTGTCAGAAGAACGGCGAATTAAATCGCCGGCATTTCTTGCTGCGCGGACAGCAATGGTAAGCATTGGGTGCATAATAAATTTATAATGAGCAAGTAGAAAAACCGCTTAGGATAGCAAATATTTTGCTAAAATTGCTTACTTTTCACATCTTAAAGGCAAAACCTTGCTGTCGAATATCAAAATCGTGCTAGTTGAAACCTCGCATCCGGGCAATATCGGTGGCGTTGCACGCGCTATGAAAAATATGTGTGTGAGCCATTTGCGTTTAGTAAACCCGAAAATTTTTCCCTGCGCCGAAGCCACCGCCAGAGCTTCCGGTGCGGATGATATTTTAGCCAAAGCGACTATTTATGCGACATTGCAGGCGGCAATTGCCGATTGTCAGTTAGTAATTGGTGCAAGTGCCAGATCACGCACCGTCAGTTGGCCGGAAATATCTGCACGGCAAGCCGCAACAATGTGTCTACACCAATCGGCGCAAACATCAATTGCACTGGTGTTTGGACGGGAAAACTCGGGGTTAAAAAATTATGAACTGGATTTGTGCCACTATTTGCTCAAAATCCCTTGTAATCAACACTATAGTTCGCTGAATGTTGCCGCCGCTGTACAAGTGGTGTGTTATGAGTTATTTGTCACCGCTCTGGACAAACAACACGACACACCGCACTGTGAGGAACAAACACCCTTGGCAACCGCTGCGCAAATGGAATCTTTTTATCAGCATTTACAACAAACCATTACCGATATTGGTTTTTTACAAGTAGAAAAAACCCAATCGCTGATGCGTAAATTGCGTAGAATTTACAATCGCACCCTGCTTGACAGTAAAGAGCTGGATTTATTGCGCGGCATTTTGCGCTTTGCCCAAAATCATAATCAAAAATAACCCTATGTTTAACCGAATTAAAGAGGATATCCATTGCATTTTTGCCCGCGACCCTGCCGCGCAAACTGTGTTTGAAGTGTTAACCTGTTATCCGGGGTTTCATGCGATCCTTATTCATCGCATAAGCCATTGTTTTTGGAAGAATAAATTACACTGGCTAGGACGTTTTACCTCTCATTTAGGGCGGTGGTTAACCGGCATTGAAATTCACCCCGGCGCACAATTGGGACGGCGTTTGTTTATCGACCATGGCATGGGGGTGGTGATTGGCGAAACAGCGGTCATTGGCGATGACTGTACCCTCTATCATGGCGTAACCTTGGGCGGAACCAGTTGGAAAAAAGGCAAACGTCACCCTACTCTGCGCAATGACGTAGTAATTGGCGCAGGGGCAAAGGTTTTAGGGCCGATAGAAATCGGTACCGGCGCGCGCATCGGTTCTAATTCAGTAGTATTAAAAAGCGTACCGGCCGGAGCAACCGCGGTCGGCATTCCCGCGCACTTGGTTGACAGTAAAAAGAAAAACGCCGCTGAACGCGACCAACTCGCCAATAAAATGGGCTTTGATGCTTATGGTTCGGTGATAAATATGCCCGACCCGATTGCCCATGCGATTAACCATATCCTTGATCATATTAATCAAATGGATAAACAAGTGGAATGTTTACATCAAGCGTTAAAAGAAGCGGGTATTGATTGCAAAACGCAGGTGATTCCTGAATTAACCGATTGTGCAATTGATGATGGGGAGTAAAATTGCAGATAGTTGATTTAACTGCATAAAACAATGTCTATCTGTTTAAACAATGGCGCAACCTGAGCACGAGCAATCAACTCAACGCTAACATTCAAATCCGCTGCCGTTAAACCGCGTTCTTGCAAGGATTCAAGCTCCACATACAATGGTTGTATATTGTATAACGACAAAACATGCAACATTGCCGATGTATCTTTAAAACCGTGCGCTTCCGCCTGTTGCTGGTTTTTTAACTGAAACACTCCATCATCCATGAACAACACCGCCACCGCTTGGTCAAATGCAGCGGTAGTAAGCAACATATCCAACAGCTCTTGGGTCGCGCTGCCGTTATGTGGCGCGTGTTGAAAGACAAATAAATAGCTTTTCATGGTTAACTACCCAAATACCAACAACCGCTCAGCTTCCAAAGTCGCTTCCACCCACTGCCCCAAACCGGAAATCCGAAACCCCTCGGCTAAATCATCGTCCAGTTTGCCTTGCCGCCGTGCCTCATCTGTACACAACAAGCCACGCCGCTGCGCCGCCGAAATACACACCACTAAATCAACACCATAATCCTGTGCCAGCCCTGACCACAATTTCGTCAATTGCAATTCATCGTCCGGTGGACTGGCGTAACGAAAAGCGTGATAAATTCCTTCGCCATAAAAAAATACCCGATAAATCTGCTGTTCCATCGCCAACGCTGCTTTAATAAATTGATAAGCGGTATAACCTGCGCTGCTGTAATAAGGACTGGAATTAACTTGAATGGCATATTTCATAGGCAAGCAACAGGACTAAACGAGGACAAAACAATGGCTATGATAATATAACTGGCATTTTTTACCAGCTATTACAAATCAGGAGCGAAAGTTTTGACCCCAGTACAAGAAATGACCAGTCCCATGACCGGACTGGAAAAACGCGCCACCTTTTCACTTGCCGGTATCTATGCGTTACGCATGTTAGGCTTATTTTTAATGTTTCCGGTGTTGTCATTATTTGCCGAACATATTCCTCACGCCACGCCACTATTAATCGGTTTAGCAATCAGTATTTACGGTTTAACCCAAGCATTGTTACAAATTCCATTAGGGTTGTTATCTGACCGCTTTGGACGCAAAAAAATTATTATCATAGGGCTACTGGTTTTTGCCGCCGGCAGTGCCATCGCTGCCACAGCGGATGATATTTACGACCTCATTATAGGGCGTGCATTACAAGGCAGCGGCGCGATTGCCGCCACACTGATGGCGTTTGTTGCCGATTTAACCCAAGAAGTGCATCGCACTAAAGCCATGGCGACCATCGGCGCAAGTGTTGCGATTGCATTTGGCATTGCCATTACTGTAGGCGCGGGTCTTGCCAGTCAAATTGGTGTCACCGGTATTTTTTGGGCAATGGTCGGCTGCGCCTTCATCGCGATTTTAGTGGTGATTTTTATCGTCCCCAACCCGGTAAAATCCATTGTCCATTGTGATGCAGAAGTCGTACCTACACAATTTTCCAGCATTATCAAAAACATAGAATTATTGCGCTTAAATTATGGCATTTTAAGTTTAAATTTAATCCTCACCGCCAGTTTCGTGATTGTACCGGTATTAATTAAAGACGCAGGATTATTACCGTTGCAACATTGGCGTATTTATTTACCCGTCTTAAGCTGCGCAATGGCAATTAGCATTCCATTAATGATTGTTGCAGAAAAAAAACGCCAATTACGCGCATTTTTTTTAGTCGCCATTATCGTTGTTATTATCGCCGAATGTGGCTTAAGTTTAGCCGGCAATAATCTACTGCTCTTAGGCAGCTTTTTGGGGCTATTTTTTTGCGGCTTTAATGTTTTAGGGTCAACGATGCCATCGTTAGTATCCAAAGCCGCCCCCAGTGATTTACGCGGGACAGCGATGGGCATTTACTCCAGCTCGCAATTTTTCGGTTCTTTTATCGGTGGAGCTTGCGGCGGCTGGTTAGCTGGCGAATACGGCGCAACGTGGGTATTTTTAGGCTGTGCAAGCGTTGGCACGCTCTGGTTAATCATCGCGTTATTTATGCAACCACCGATATATTTTAGTAATTTATTAATTCCATTAACCATTAGCAAACATCAAGCACCACTTTTTTTACAGGAATTATTAGCCATTGACGGAATTAAAGAAGCGAAATTGCATTTTGAAGAACAGGTAGCGTATTTAAAAATTGATGACTTAAACCTTGCGCAACAAGCTTTACAAAATTTTTCCGCTAAATGGTCACGTCATTAACTTTTTTTAATTCGCTATCATGCCTACACAACTAACACCTGAAGATTTTATCCACACTTGGACGCATAACGATTTAAACGAACGTGCCGGCGCACAGGCGTTCATTGAAGATTTATGCCAATTATTAGCTTTAGAAAAACCGCGCGATAGCGAAACGTTTTGTTACGAAAAAGGCGCGTGCAAAGACAGCGGACGGCGAGGCTGGGCGGATGTGTGGAAAAAAGACCATTTTGCGTGGGAAAACAAAAAACCCGGCAGTAATCTAAAAAAAGCCTTAGCGCAGTTACGCGAGTATGCGGGCTATTTAGGCAATCCGCCGCTGTTGATTGTGTGCGACCGTGAGCGGATTGAAATTCATACCGCCTTTAATGGTTATCCTGATGAGCCACGCACTATTCTATTATCCGCGATTAACTGCGAGGATAATTTAGAGGTTTTAAAATGGGTTTTCACTGAACCGGAAAAACTCAGACCGTTAAAATCCAATGCGGTAATTACCGCCGAAGCGGCGGCAAAGTTTGCCTATCTTGCGGGTGAAATGCGACAACGTGGTTTAAATCCACAGCAAGTGGCACATTTTTTAACCCAATGTGTTTTTTGCTTGTTTGCAGAAGGTGAAGAGTTACTTCACGCCAGCCCAACGGAAGATAAGCGGATTTTCACCACATTGTTAAGACAGTTACACGCGAATCCAAAAAAAGCTGCCAAGCGCATGGAAACCTTGTTCCGCGCTATGCAGGAAGAAAACGGTGAATATGGTAACGATGATATTGCCTGGTTTAACGGGGGCTTGTTTAAAAACATTGATGTGCCGTTGATGAACGAAAGTGAACTGCGCGTGTTGTTTGCTGCGACAAAATTTGATTGGCGAGCCATTGACCCAACCATTTTGGGAACATTGTTTGAGCGCGGTTTAGACCCCACAAATCGGGCGCAATTGGGCGCACATTACACCGATGTGAATACCATCAATAAGTTAATTGAGCCGTTGATTACCCGCCCACTGGCGGCAAAATGGCAGGCAGTAAAAGTTTTGCTGGAAAAATCACAAGGTAAAAGCACAAAAACCACCGCTTATAAAAATGCTGCGGCGGCGTATCACGGCTATTTAGAGGAACTGCATCAGTTTCGTGTGTTAGATGCGGCGTGCGGTTCAGGCAATTTTTTGTATTTAGCTTTACACGCGCTAAAAGATTTGGAACACCGCGCTCAATTGGATGCGGAACTGTTAGGTTTTGAAAAACAAATTATTATCGGCACGGGGACGCAGAACGTGCTGGGAATTGAAACGAATGAATACGCAGCGGAACTGGCGAGGGTGACGGTGTGGATTGGCGATATTCAATGGTGTCAACGTAACGGTAGACCACTGAATAAAAATCCGATTTTGAGTGATTTGGACGGCATTCAACAGCGTGACGCGCTGATGAATAGAGATGGTTCGGAAGCGCAGTGGCCGCAAGCGGATGTAATTGTGGGCAATCCGCCGTTTTTAGGACAGCGATTCCAGCTTAAAGAATTAAAACGATCTTATATAAAAACATTGCGTTCCTGTTATGAGGATAGAGTTTCTGGTAATGCTGATTTAGTGTGCTATTGGTTCGATAAAGCGCGTAAACAGATTGAAACAGGTGAAGCGAAAGCAGCCGGTTTGGTTTCCACTAATTCGATACGCGGCGGGGCAAATCGCGCGGTATTAGATGCGATTGTTAAAACCATGCCAATTTTTGAAGCGTGGTCAGATGAAGAATGGTTTGATAAAGACACCTCAGTACGAGTATCACTTGTTTGTTTTGGACACAATCCACTGGAAACAAACTATTTAAATGGTCAGCCAGTTGCGCTAATTCATAGCAATTTAACAGGGGTAAATGACCTTGCTGAACTTGATTTATCCAGAGCAGTGCCTGTAATAGAAAATCGAAATACTGCTTTTTCAGGTTTT
>JACCEE011258401.1_pt1 | contig 38995 bp, 63 predicted proteins | sample 7449931 | NCBI WGS metagenome assembly JACCEE01 (sample SAMN15323457, study PRJNA562643) | freshwater metagenome | isolation source: river surface water | place: USA:Blue River Watershed | collected 2017-08-19 | reverse complement strand
TTTATCGGGTTCGACATTAATCCTGAGTATGTAGAAATGTCAAATAAACGTTGTGATGCAATTCAAAGCGGTTTGTTTTGATTGCTTATAACATAAGTATAAACGCTATAACATCTTGCGGTTTCTTATGAAAATATCAGAAAGTCAAAGCATTACAAAAAACTACATTTTCAAAAATAATAACGTTTTTCGTAAAGCAAATAAACAAAAACACTCGCGGTATAAATGGATTTATTATTCTGAGCGTCAAATAAAAATTACTTTCAAAGATGGCACTTCTGGCTATATGTTAAACAATAAATTTTATTCGCTCCGACAATTATCTCATTTGATATGCTGAAAAACGAAGTTTATATAAATTACAGCAAATATGTTGTAAAACATAAAATTGCTTGCCAGCACTGCGGTACAATGATTAAAAACGTGTACTTAATAAGAAACCTGAACAAGCAAACATTCAGAGTAGGGTCAGAGTGCGTGAAACTTTTATGTAGCCAAAAAAACGTAAAACAGCAAAATTTATTCAAAAAGTAGCGAAAAAACACAAAAAAACGCTACTTTTATGCTGTTTTATTCAAAAAAAACGTACATTTGTACACGAAATAAACAATATAAAAAGGAAATGAAAAAAATCATTGACACCCGAAACAAGTACAAAGATAACCCCAGACAGATAACAAAAAAGCAATTCAACCTCCTAAAGGAACATTTAGAAGAGTTGGGCGATTTGAGCGGTATAATCTTTTGCGTAAACAATAAAGCATACGTAGGTGGCAACCAGCGCTCAGAGGTTATGAATGGTAGCGAAATTGTCATTACAGAGCGGTTTGAAACCCCGACTAAGCAAAAGACCGTTGCACATGGTTACGTCAACTACAAAGGCGAAAAGTACACTTATCGTGAAGTGGCTTTCACTGAAAGCGATTTCAAAAAAGCGTGTGTGGTAGCAAACCACGATGGCGGCACGTTTGACACTGATATATTGGCAAATGTTTTTGATATTTCCGATTTGACTGAGTGGGGGTTCGAGCCGTTTGAACTTGGGGGCGTGGGGGCTGAGGTTTTAAAAGCAGAGGAGGACAATTACGAAATGCCGAGCGAAATAAAAACAGATATTGTGCTTGGCGATTTGTTTGAAATTGGCGAACATCGTTTGCTTTGTGGGGATTCAACTGATATTACGCAGGTTGAAAAACTTATGAACGGTGAGAAAGCAGACATGTTGTTTACTGACCCGCCTTATAATGTAGCGTTTAATGGGAGAAGTGGAAAGTTTGATGTAATTGAAAATGACGATTTACCTGATAATGAATTTGAAGATTTAATTGATGGGTTTGTTTCTATTTTAAATATTTTAAAACCTAAAAACTATTATATTTGGTGCAATTGGAAGTTTTATGGAATATTGCAATCTAAATTAGAATTTAAGGCTTGTATTGTTTGGGCGAAAAATGTTTTTGGACTTGGTAGAGGATACAGACATCAACACGAATTTTGTTTGTTTAATGGTAGTATTGATAGCGGAATAAACAATGAAAGTGATTTATGGGAAGTAAAAAAAGATAGTAACTATGTCCACCCAACTCAAAAGCCAATTGAACTCGCTGAAAGGGCATTAAATAACCACAAGAACGACAAAAACATTGTCGATTTATTTAGTGGTAGCGGTTTAACTTTCATAGCAAGCCACCAACTAAAAAGGAAGTGCTACGGAATGGAACTCGACCCGAAATACTGTCAGGTGATAATTGACAGAATGAGAAAACTCGACCCAACACTAATAATTAAACGCAACGGCAAAGAAATATAAACACAACCTAACCATGAGCGAAAACGAAAATAAAACAATCAAATGAAAACAAGGAAACCAAGTACAGAAGAAATCGAAAATGTAATTATCAAAACAGGCGGGAACATTTCAGCAATAGCAAACACTTTCAAATACGAGCGCGGTGCCGTTTACAAGTGGATTCGCGGAAACAAGCGACTCGAGGCTGCGGTCGAACAAGCAAGGGAATCAATGATTGATTTTGCCGAAGGCAAACTCGCAAAAGCAATGCAACAAGATGACCTCACAGCCGTAATTTTCTTTCTGAAAACACAAGGGAGGAAACGCGGGTACGTTGAAAAGCAAGAAGTTGAATTGTCGAACATTGACAAAATTACTATCAATTACATCAACGACACCGATGGAGATTAGCATATCGAAAAGCCTTTTCAACCCGCTTTATTGGCACTTAGACAAGTACATGAACGACCCGAATATTCGTTATGTACTTGTTTATGGTGGGAGTTCTGCAGCCAAAACGTACAGCGTAGTTCAAAAGGTTTTGATTGATAGCATTTACAGCCGCGACAAATATTTAGTTTTGCGTAAATACTCATCTGATATTGAGGATAGTATATTTGCTGATTTCACCGGCATAACAAACCGATGGAAACTTTCGCACTTATTTACTCCGATTAAGAATAAAATAAGTAACGTTTTAGGTGGCGTTATTCGATTTCGTGGAATGGACGACCCCGAAAAAGTCAAAGGGATAACAAATATAAAGTGGGTTGTCCTTGAGGAATTAACTCAATTCGATAACCAAGATTTTAAACAACTCCGTAAAAGGTTAAGAGGGCGTGAAAACCAGAAAATAATCGGAATGTGGAACCCGATTTCAGAAGAGCATTGGATTAAAAAAGAAATCATTGATAAACAAAGTTGGTTCGAACAACCTAAATTTATTTATGGCGTAGAATTTTCGGAACTGTCAGATGACAGCAGCGTATTAATGAACGAAGAGAAAAATACTGTTTTAATCAAAACCACGTTCAAAGATAATTACTGGATTACTGGACACCCTAAAAATGAAAAGATTGGTTACAAAGATGTACACGTATTAGCAGACTTTGAGAACGACAAAAAATTTGATTATGATTATTACAGAGTTTATGCCTTAGGCGAGTGGGGGCGGCTCGACAGTGGCGGCGAGTTTTACAAAAGTTTTGATGTCGCTCGAAACGTTGAAAAAACTTTTTACGACCCGACAAAACCGTTACACTTGTCATTTGACGAAAATGTTAATCCGTACCTTGCTGTAACAATTTGGCAAACTGAAAATAATATCTTATCTTTGATTGACGAAATTGCATTGACGCAACCAAATAATACTTTACAACACGTTCTTACAGAAATTGAAAAACGATACTACTTTCACGAAAGCGGAATGTATATTTACGGAGACGCCACAAGTAGAAAAGCCGATGTAAAACTCGAAAAAGGGTACAACTTTTTTACGCTGATTACAAACGGGCTGAAACGGTTTCACCCGCAAATTCGTGTGCCTTTGAGTAATCCGAGCGTTATGGTACGTGGCTTGTTTATCAATGATATATTTAAGTTTCGTTTCGATTGTCGAATTGTCATCGGCGAACATTGCAAGCACACTATTAACGATTTGCGGTATGTCAAGCAGGCGAGTGATGGCACTAAGTTTAAAGAAAAGGCACGAGACGAAAAAACAGGCGTAAGTTATGAATTGTACGGACATCACAGCGACACGGTTGATTATATTGCTTGTCATTATTTCCAAAGCGAATTTATAGCATTTAAGACAGGTAGCAGCACCCAAAAAAGAGTTGCTATCAAAGTAAATCCAGCAACAATTTTTTAACATGGAAAATATTAAAATTGAATTAGATAGTTATTTCGCAGAAATAAAAGAGCGAATTGAAATCGAAATGAATTGTGCATTAAATAAAATCGAGGTTGATTTTGAAAGCAATAAAACAACGCTTGTAATTACTGGCGTAAAAAGTAGAGAAGTAGAAAAACAGTATAAAAAAGATTAACTATGTACGTAACGACTGAAGACTTAAAAACTTTTCTTGACGAAAGGGAAATAGCCGCTTTGAAACGCGACTACGAAACAGATGAGGTGGACAAACTCGAAAGCGGGTTAAACTATGCAATAAATTACGTGAAAGACAGACTTTCGCCTTACTACGACATGGAAACGGAACTCGCGAAAACCCCGACCATTGTCGAAAATGTACCTACCGACCCGCGTAGCACTACTTTGATGGAAATTATTTCACATATTGCTATTTGGAAACTTGCAATAACTTTCCCTACGGTACAACTCGATGGAAAGCGTGATTACAATTACAAAGAAGCAATGAGTAATTTAGATTTGATAAGCAAAGGCAAATTACTTGCAACTTTGCCACCATTAGCAAGCGGAACTACAACCGGCATTGTTTACGGACACGGTACTGAAAACGAATTAATTTATTAATATCATGGCACTATTTGACTTTTTGAAACCAAAACCACAGCCGCAAGAGGTTGTGGCTAAAGAAACCCAATCTTTAGATAAAAATAAATCTTTAGCAGACTTTTCAGATATTTACAGCAAGCCGATTGACAGAGCGAAAGCCGATGTACAGTTGTGGCGTGATGGCTTGACAGAGTGGGAACGACCAGATTACCCAGATAGGTATTCAACGCAACAACTTTACAAAGAAATAGCTCTCGACGACAGCGTTAAAACTCACTTAAATTCAATACTTTATAAAATATTAGGAACTGAATTTGAGGTAGGCACAAAAAATGCTGATAAATTCGAGCCGAACTCCGAAAAAACCGACTTTTTGAAAAAAGCGTGGTTTGAAATGGTGATTAATTATGCGCTTGAAAGCGAAATGTACGGTTTTACGTTGGTAGAATTGAAACCAGCCGTAAACGGCACTTATACAACCGACTTAGTTAATTTGATTGAAAGACATTTAGTCATTCCCGAGAAAAACGAGGTTCGTAAATACGCAAGGGTAAACCAAAACACAGTTGATTACACAAATCCTATTTATGCTGATAGGTTGTTGCAAATTGGCGACAAAAACGACAAAGGACTTTTCAATAACTTAGCGGTTTTGTACATTTACAAAAAAAATGCACTTGCTTTTTGGAGTAACTATCAATCAAAGTTTGGAGTTCCGCCAGTAATAGTTCAAACAGACTTGACAAACCAGCAGGGAGTTAATACGCTCGTTTCTTTTTTACAAGAAATGAGAAGCAACTCATTCGCTTTAGTGTCGCCCGAAGACAACGTTTCAGTTTTGAACGGCGTAGGTACTGACGCACATCAAACGTTCAATGAATTGATAAAATGGTGTGATGGGCAAATAGCGAAAGTTTTGGAAGGGCAAACGATGACAAGTGCCGATGGTTCGAGCCGAAGTCAAGCCGAAGTACACGAGCGGGTTTCTGAAAGTTGGAATTTGGCACGTTTACGCAGAATTGAGAGAGTTGTAAACGAACAACTTTTTCCGATTTTGAACCGCGATTCTTTGGGTTATGAAAATTTAGTTTTCCGTTTCAAAGAAAAAAAGGACATTGACAGCATTATTAACAGGGCTTTGATTTTATCACAAGCAGGATACAAAATTGAAAGCCAATATTTGAGTGAAGCAATAGGAATGCCACTTGAAACTATTGAAACGGAAATGAAAGAAACCCAAAATATTTTGAATGCTGTAAACAACCTTTACAATTCTGATATATGCTGCTAACACCAGAGCAAATAACTACTCTTATTTTGGGAGTTTGGAATCAAAGATATACAGACAAAAAACTCCCTTTATGGCTTTTGAATACCACAGCAACCGCTTTTGAGAAAGCAGCGACAGATGGTTGGGGTGGCGAATTAGGAACGACCGTAAAGTCTGAGGTTGAATTAGAATTGCTTTTGAAAAAAAACGTATTCTACTTTGCAGCCCACAAGAACGCTCAAGAACTAAAAGCATTGCAAGAGTTATACAATAAGTTCCGAAAGCGTGATGAGTTTGTGGTACAAGCCGCAAAACTCGATAAAACTTGGAATGTTAATTGGTTTGCTACAGAACAAACGACCACAACCAGATTAGCGAAGTCAGGTCGGGAATGGCTGAGAACTGAGGAGGTTGCGAAAGACTTTCCATTGCTTAAATTTATTGCGGTAAACGACTTAAACACCCGCCCCGAACATGCTATGCTTAACGGCATTGTTCGACCGGTTAATGATTCGTTTTGGTTAAAATACACACCCCCGCTTTCATGGAATTGTAGATGTAGATACGAACGACTTGAGGAAGGAACTGTTTCAAATTTGGAAAAGGTTAAAATGCCTAAAGTTGAAAAGCAGTTTCAAGAGCGAGTTACTGAAAGCAAAAAGATTTGGAATGAAAACCACCCTTACTTTAAAGGTCTATCAAAAGAAGCGACAAAACAAATAGATTTATTTGTTAATAATCGAATGAATGAAAAATAATTTTCGTAACTTTGGCAAAGATTTAAAGCAAACGGCAAGGGCTATTGACAACGCATTTAAAGATAGGTTGCCGAAAGCCGTTTCAATTATTTTAGTTGACGGGTTTCGTAAAAGTTGGACTTTACAGCGTTTCAACGACTATAATTCAATGCCATGGCGACAAGTAAAGCGCAAGATTTTTGGGAATGAGTGGTATGGATTTAAGCAAGGAGCGAAACAACCAGTCCCGAAAGGAGCAAGAGGTAACGAACGCCCTTTGAAAGGAATTACAAATTTTTCCCGGGCAGCAACAACAAGGAATATTTTATTCGGTGATGGGTCAAATAAATTACAGGAAAGTATATTTGTTTACAGGGCAAGCAACGGAATTGTAATTATTGCTACTGATAGCGACCATGCAAAAATACATAACGAAGGCGGGCTGTTTCGGAGTTTTGGCAAAACACGGCGTATGCCACAACGCCAATTTATGAATATTGCTCCGAACAAGCAATCTAAACTTTTACAAGACAATTCGGTTAAGAAAATAGAGAAAATAATTTTAACTATAATTCAGAATAAAAGATGACAATAGATTTATACAACACGATAAAAGGAATTTTGGAAAGTATACCGACAATTTTCGGAGTGCAACTTTACAACGGCAACGACCCAGACAAACTTATGATTTATCCGTTTGCGGAAATCGAATTTCAATCGATACAATACGAAGACATGAGTAACAAGCAACAGATGTGCCGAGATGCGCAAGTGGTTATTCATATCATACATAAAAATCTAATTACGGACGATACTCGAATGTTTGGAGTTTCGCAAGACGTTTATAAAGCAATGTTTTTAAGCGGGTACAAGCGCAGAGCCGAAAGTATAAATAACGATGGTAGCGAAATTACTGATTGGCAAATAGTTTTTGACTGCCCGATGTTTATTGATGACAGCGTAAAAGATGAGTTGACAAGCATAACCAAACCACCGCTACAAATAACGCTCGAAATACCTAACTAACCATGCAAAAAGACCCGCAAATACTAATAAAACGCAAGGAATTTATATCTAATGTTATGAATAGCACTGAATTAGCAATCATGCAATTAGAGGTGTTTACTTGCGAGTTGAAACGAGCCAAAAACACGACTGAAAAGGTAAAAGTAGTATCAGATTTGCTTTTTTTGTCTGAGCAAACAGTTTTCAAAGATTTTGCAGGAAAGTAAATGTAATTTTTTTTCATAGTAAATTACCGAGCCACACTAACAAGGTGGCTTTTTTTATTTCATGTAACTATAAACACGAAAACAGAAACGCTAATATTTTTTGCATTACTAAATATTATCATAAATTTGACTAAAATTATTAGCATGGAATTGAAACACGTAAATAAGCAAGAAACTAATAATCAAAGCGTTACGCTAACTTTGTACGGTGAAATCGGTACAAAGGTAGATGGCGACTACTTTGCGCGTGAAATTGCTTATCTGTCTGAAAATTACAACGAAATTATAATTAAAATCAATAGTACAGGCGGTTCCGTAATACAGGGACTGTCGATTGTATCAGCGATTTTAAGCAGTCAAGCGAAAACAGTGGCTTTCGTTGAAGGCATTGCAGCAAGCATGGCTGGAGTAATAGCAATGGCAGCCGACAAGGTTAAAATGAATGATTTCGCTCGAATTATGGTTCATAACCCTTATTCGCCTGACAAAAAAACGCTTTCAGAAAAGGAAACGAAAACTTTGTCAAATTTGACTGATATGCTTAATCATATTTTGTCAAGGCGTGGAGTAGATAAGACTTTGATGGGCGACTTTATGAACCAAGAAACATGGTTTACCGCTCAAAATGCAAAGGAATTAAAAATGGTTGACGAAATTATAACCACGGACAAGTTCAAAGCCGCTGAGGAGTTTATTAACAGCATTGCTGCCAACCAATTAAACAGTGAAATTTTTAATCAATTTATATTAACAAAAAGTAGAAAAATGGAAATCGTAGCAAAGATGTTAGGTTTACAGCCCACCGACAACGAAGCGGAATTTGTGGCAAAAGTAAACGAACTGAAAAACGAAGTTTCCGTATTGAAAGCCCAAAACGAAGCACTGAAAGCCGAAAAAGCCGAAGCCGAAAAAGCCGAAGTTATTGCAATGGTGGACAATGCTATTGCTAAGGGTTTAATCGTAACGGAAAAGAAAAACGAACTTATTGAATTAGGTAGCACTAATTTCAACGCACTTAAAACGGTTTTAAACTCTTTAAAACCTCAAACATTGTCATTAAGCGACACTTTGAAAGCAGCACAAGCAAGCGCACAATCAACTACCGAAATTGATTTCGAGGACTTAATCAAAAACCCAGCGAAAGCCGAGCGAATTAAACGCGAAAACCCGACCGCGTATAAAGCAGCAGAAGAAAAATTTTTAAACTCTTACAACGATGGCACAAGTAATTAAACACCCTTTTGGAGCCGCTGACAGTGTAGCACTCACAGCGACCGGAGCGCAAGCAATAACGATAACCAATCAATTAACTTTCATTGATGGTGTTACTACGCAAGCGACTGCAGAACGAACATTGAATTTGACTATTGACAGCAACGTTTATGCTGGTGCAATGATTCATTGTAGATTAAAAACCAATGGTACTGAAAACACTGTATTTGGTACAGGCATGAGCGGAGCAACCTTAGCAGGTGGAGCGGGTAAAACGAAAAACGTTTTATTTATTTACAACGGCACATCGTTTTTAGAAGCCGGTACACCAGTACAAATTGACTAACTTTAAATATTAAGAAAACATGGCACAAATTAGCCCGATTTATTACGTAAAAGAACTTGAAAAAGTCATTAATCCAGATAACCAATTTTACTCTAAGGGTAGAGTTGATGCTGGAGCCGACAAATTTGATACGATTACTATTCCTACGCAGACTAAGAGAACCGCAGCGAAACAAGGCACTCCGAGTTTACCGCTTCAAATAAATTACGTTGAGGACGGTGTCCGCACTTATTCCGTAGGAAAAATTTACAATCAGCCTGAAATGGTAACTTTTGAGGACTCGACTGTATTAAATTACAATAAACTCACAAGTATTGCACAATTGCAAGGTGAATTGTTAATGACCCAAATGGCGAACAAAGCCGCTTATTCGTGGAGCCCGACTGAAACGAAAAATATCTTTTTGACAACCGGTTCCGCACGTGCTACAACTTTGGTGGGAGCAACAGGCAACCGAAAAGCCGTAGCAAAAGCCGACATTTTGAAAATTGGAAAGCGTTTCGCCGAGTTTAATGTTCCGTTTACTCAAATAATCGGACTTTTAACACCGGATATGTATTACGATATGCTTGCAATTGACGAATTTGTAAACTACGAAAAACTTGGTGTGGTTTCCAAACTACAACAAGGAATCGTAGGAAATTTGCTTGGTATTGAGTTTTACCGCAGATTAGACCCTGATTATTTCTCTATCGGCGTACATTACAGCGCAAACGGAGCGACCAAAAAGGAATCAAGCACTACCGCAGTAGCAACTACCGACAGCCCTTCTTCTTTATTTTTCAGCCCTATGCACGTTCGTTACGCACAAGGTTCGGCACAAACACAAATTAACTACGCTCCGGCTGGTTATTTGGGTGCAACTATCATTGAAAGTTGGGTTCGTTTCGGAGCCGCTTATGGTAGAGGAGACCAAGTAGGAGTTGTGGCATTAGTTGAAGGAACTTAATATTCTGAATTAAACTTTGATTTTTTAGGGCTGGTTATTTTTTTGAGAGCCAGCCCTTTTTTTTAACAGAAACCTTTAAAATTTAAAATGATTGAAGAACGATTTATCACAACCGGTATTCAAATACTTGTGGGCGTTGGTATGGCTGTTGGTGGGTACATCTTTAATTCTATCCGCTTATCTGTGGTTGAATTAAATGCAAACTTGAAAGATTCAGTATCACAATTAAACGCTAATCTAAAGCAGAGTAATTGTATCATGCAAGACATAGAGAAGAAACTTGAAAACGTAAACACAAGATTAACTACTGTTGAGAAACAAGTTTCTGACTTATACAACTTTAAGAACGATACAGCGGGCAGAGTTACAAAAATAGAAGCATACCAAGAGTTTAATAGCAAGTAACATGGAAAAGCAAAAGAAACAAGATTTGGAATTGTTATTCCAATTTCACCCTTTAGTAAATGAGTTTTACGAAGATGTACGCGGAAACTATTGGCTTTCAAAAGAAACGGCACTTGCTCAGGGGGCAACTTTCACAATTCACAAAAGAAACGATTTTATAAAAAAGAATAAAAATGGCACAAGTAACGATTAACATACAAAACGGCACACTTGGCTCGATAGCCGATGTCGTTGATGGAACCGCAGGGCTTGTCATTGGTTGCGATGTTGGTGCGACCGGCGTAGTTGCCGGTGATGTTCTTACATTAACCAGTGTAGATGACTGTATTACGAACAAATTGGCATTAATTCCTTATGCTTATCAGCAAATTAAGGAGTTCTACGCCGAAGCCGGTAACGGAGCAATCTTATACGTTTTGCCGGTTGCTGATACTTTGACTTTAGCAAACATAGCATTGAAAACCAATGCTTATGCTAAAAAGTTATTAGATTACGCACAAGGCGACATTATGCTTTTAGGTATTTGCCGAAAGCCAGCCGCTGGTTATACGCCGACTATTACAAATGCTATTGACGCTGATTGTGCAGCCGCTATCACGAACTTACAAGCGTTGGCAGTTGATTATCAGACTGCTCACACTCCGTTTGTTGGTATAGTTGAGGGTAGAAGTTACTCAGGAACCGCAGCGAGTTTAACTGATTACACAGCCGCTTCAAATAATTATGTAGGTATTACATTGGCTTGTACCGATGATTTGTACGCTATTGATGCCGCTGCGTCAAGCGTAGGTTTAATTTTGGGTAGAGCCTCAAAAGTTCCGGTTCAAAGGAAAATATCGAGAGTAAAAGATGGTAGTTTAGCAATTACCGGAGTTTATTACGGATCGGCAACGCTCGAAAATACCGCTTTTGCGCTAATTTCTGCGAAAGGCTTTATTACGATTGGAACTTATCCGAACCGAACAGGGTACTATTTTATGAACGACAACTTAGCGACCATTCAAACCGATGACTACAAAAGCATTTCAAACAGGCGAGTAGTCAATAAAGCTACTCGAATAGTTGACGCGACTTATACGAATGAGTTGAACGATGAGATTAAGATTGATAGCGAAGGTAAAATTGACGCCGCTAAGTGCGCTTACTACGAAAGCATTATCGAAAACGCTGTAAATGGTGATATGTTATCAGCGGAGGAAATTTCGAGTTTCAGCGCTTATGTTAATCCAGCGCAAAACGTGCTTTCGACCGGAAAAGTAACGATTACCGGCTCGATTGTGCCGGTTGGTTACGCTGAGGAAATCGTATTTAATTTGGGCTTTAGTAACCCAGCACTTTAATTATTAATCTGTTTTGCGTGTGTGGTTGGGTTGAGTTGAAAGCCAGCCCAGCCCACAGCGAAACGAAAAAAAATAAAATTTATGGCGACAATTAATCAAACCGAATACGCTTGGAGTGATGTAAGTGTTACAATTCTTGGAAAGGAATTGCAAGGAATCACAGGAATTGAATATACATCTTCGCAAGAAAAAGAAGTAGTTTATGGGCGTGGGAACCAGCCCAGAGGCATACAAAAAGGCAACAAAAAGCACGAAGGAATTTTATCAGTTTTGCAAAGCGAATTGGAAAGTTTGCTGTTAACCGTTGGATCCGGAAAAAATCTTACTGATTTACCCGCTTTCGATATTATCGTAAAATATCAACCCGAAGGACTTGTTCCGGTTATCATTGACAGAATACAATTTGCGGAATTTACGGAAAACAAAAAAATGCTAAAGCAAAACGACAAATTTATGGCTGTAGATTTGCCTTTTGTCGCGCTTGACATCTTATACGCAGTGTAATTATGGCAACAACTTTCGCAGCATTAGGAACGTCCATAATAGTAACTATTGAGGGCGTAGCGTATTCGGTTCAAAACAGTAACAATGTTTTGCCCGACCCACGCGATGAGAATGTAATTTTGATAACATCTGAAATTTGCCCGCAAGAAGAATTTGATGCCTTGAGGGTTGACATTCGAGATGTTACAGGAATTACATTTGAAACACGAAACGAATTGATTTTGCACTTAGCGGAAAATTTTTTTTTTAGCGTAAGTCAACCCGCAGAAACGGTTGCTTTTGCAACGGCGGCGGGTACGGCAAACAATGTTTTGCTTGCTGACAATACCGCCAATGCTGAGTACAATGTGTTGTTTTCAACCGGAGCGGTAGGTTCGGCTCCGGTGAAAAGCAATGACAATCTAAAATTCAATCCTTCGAGCGGAAATTTAACCGTTACAAGTGTTACTGGTGATGTGACAGGCGACTTAACTGGAAATGTGACAGGCGACCTGACAGGTAACGCAGATACAGCAACCTCAGCAACGAGCGCACAAGAAGGAACGAATTTCGTAGCGAAAACAACGGACGATGCTAACAAGCCGCTAATTGTAAAAAATGCAGCAGGCGACATAGTTGGTTATTACGATGCAAATGGTTTTCAATGCATTAGATACCGCGATGAGTATCCGAGTGGACAATGGAATTTACCAACTGGAGCCGCAGCACCGGACAACGTTGCAGTAACTTTAGGGGGTGTTATTTACAATGTTTTGGCTTTTGATGGTGGCACGACAGAAGAAAAACAAAGTAATCAATTTGAAATAGCACACGATTTGGCATTGACAGAATTGAATGCTGAAACGTTAAAAATCGAAATACACGCTCACATTTTGCCAAGTTCAAATAACTCAGGCGTTGCAAAATTATTTGTAGATTGGGCTTATTTACCTATTAACGGCGTAGCAATTTCACAAACGGCTTTAGAAATTAGTTACACTATTAATGCTAATGAGTTGAACTATCATAAAATCGGAGGTGTTGAAATACCGAAACCGACAGGCGGGTTTCACTTGGGCGACATTATATTTTTTACATTACGCAGAACGCCGACAGGAACGGATACTTACCCAGATGACATTTATTTGTTACAGTGTGCAATGCACGTTCCGACAAATGACTTTGGCTCGCGTCAAAGATATGTAAAATAAATTTTCGTTCAGTACTTGCGTAGTGCGTGGGTACTGAACTTTTTTAGTATTCAAATTTTAAATTCAAATTATCATGCAAACAGAAAAATTTAATGCCACACCCGAAATGATTTCGGAATGGAAAAAGAAAAACAAAGTAGTAAAACAAATTACTCTTACTGGAGTAGAAGAATTTGAGGGAGAGTCGTTTACCGCTATTGTCAGAATCCCTACGCTTGACGATATTTCAAGCGCAAATGTGATAGGCGGGAAAGATGCAATAAAATCTGCCTCAATAATAGCGAAAAAAATATGGCTTGGTGGAGACGAAGTAATATTGACAAATACGCCGTTATTCATGGGTTACATGGCGAAATGTCAAGAATTAGTAACAGTTTGTGAAGGTGAAATAAAAAACTTGTAGAGGGGGTTGATTTAAACGCCCCGTATATGTGGATTGAATACGCAAATTGTTTAATGCAATATCATTACGGAATCCAACACCCGGAGAAGTTACCTATTGAGGTTTGGGCGACAAAACTTAAAATATTAGAGGATATACGAACTAAAGAATCGCAAGCAAATGGCAAGTAGATACGAATACATATTAGAATTAACGGACAAAATGAGCGGTGTTTTCAATAAAATAGGAGCGCAAGGTTCAAAATTGTTTGACAAAATTAATTCTCAGCAACAAAAAACGATAGCACACAACGAGCGACTTAACCATTCTTTTCGTGGGTTAAACTCGACAATTGCAAGTATCGGAATAAGTGCGGGTGTGTTTTCTTTAGGTAAGCAAATTTTCAACGCGGGTGCCGAAATGGAAACTACCCGCGTTTCCTTTGAAGTTTTGTTAGGTAGTTTGGAAAAGGGTAACAAAATGGTGAAAGAAATTTCACAATACGCGGCTTGGAGCCCTTATGAAAGTGCTGGTTTGCGTGAAAATGCAAAGTTAATGCTTGGGTTTCAAATTGCAGGTGAAAAAGTAATGCCAACTATTAAAATGCTTGGCGATGTCGCAATGGGTAATCAAGAAAAACTTAATCGAATGACATTAGCATATAGTCAAATGTATGCTAAGGGTAGATTGCAAGCGCAAGACGCACTCCAAATGATAGAGGCAGGGTTTAACCCGATGAATGAAATTATGAAAATTAAAGGGTGGACAGAATCCGAGCAGTATCAGAAACAAATGGAAAAAGGGTTAATTTCTGTGGGCTTGGTAGAAAAAGCGTTTAAGAATGTAACCAGTGCGGGAGGCACCTTTTACAATATGGCTGCAAAGCAGAGCCAAACTGTTAGCGGGCGACTTTCAACGCTCAAAGACAATTGGAATATGATGCTGACAAGCATAGGAGAGAAATCAAACGGTGTTTTTCTCAACATTATCAATGATATGATTACAATGGTTGATAAAATTGGCAAAAACAGCAACAAAATAGCAAAATATTTTAAGACTTTAATTGAGGGGGCAAATAATTTATTCAAAGCAATGAAATGGCTTTGGGAACATACGATTGGTTGGTACATAGAAGCAATTGATAAGGGTAACTTATTAGTAATTGGTTTAACCGCAATAGCCTCCTCTATATACGTAGTAACGAAAGCAATGGCAGTTTGGAAAGCGGCTACAATTGCTTTTGATTTATATGTTTCAAAAAGTGCGCTAAGAAACCCTTATGTCGCAATAGCGGTAGGCGTATTAGCAATTGTGGAAAGTATTATGTGGTTGAGTTCAAAGACTGAAAGCATGGCACAAGGGTTTTCAAATCTTTGGAATTGGCTGGTTATGGACTTAAATAGATTTTTAGCACAATTAGATTTGTTGTGGCTTTATTTGAAACAAGGTTTTGAGAAAACCATAAACGCTGTGATAGTCAAATGGTATCAATTGCAAAATTTGTTATTTCCGTCAATATATACCGACAAAGTAACTAAAAGTAAAATTGCAATTTTGACAGATGAGTACAAATTGCTTGGAGTTGAAATTGACAAGGCAAAAATGAAAGTTTCTGACTTGGAAAACAATTTGAAACTTAAATCGGCTTGGGATTGGAAAAACAAAAGAGGTGATTTGCCCGAAGCATTACAGAATTTGAATAACGCAGGTAGTCAGTGGGGAACCGCTAATCCTACAACTATTGACCCTTTGACAGGGAAACCAATTTCAACGAGTTCACAATCAGCGATTGAAAGTACAAGCAGCGCAATTTCGAGCGGTGGGTCAAGACCGACAAATATTACTATCAATTTACAAAATTTAGTAGGTAGTATAAGCGTAGCAGCACAAGACTTAAAAGAGGGTGTTACAGATGTCGAAAGACAAGTTAGGGAAGCAATGTTAAGAGTTCTAAATTCAGTAAACCAAGTGGCGTATGATTAGTTTTCAAAAATATAGCATAAATTTAGCGAGCGACATTTTTAAAAGTGTGTTCGGTTATCGAGCCTTGCCTTTCCCTGCGTATGCTGACAAACAAGCAACTCGATTAGTTCCGAACCCAAAGAATGTTCTTAGTGCTTATGGTGCGACTTTAAAAGAACCTGATAAGTACGGAACGGCTTTTTGTCCGGTAAAAATTTCAAAGTTAGTCAATGGTTTGCCGGTTAAAACTTATAATTTGCAGTATTCTACCGTTTCAGTAAGTTGTAAAAAAACGATTGTAGAAACTCCTTTGATTGGTAGGCAAGGAACTGTAAATGAATTAATTCAGATAGGCGACTATGAATTTGTTATCAATGGTATTATTTTGCATGACAATTATAATACTTGGCTTAATACAATTGAGGGTGAAAGCATTGATAGTTCCGAAAGCGAGTTACCACAATTCGAAATTGCAAATTTGCGTGATGTGTTTAAGATTAACGAGCCGGTAAGTTTGGAAAGTGCTTTTACGGAAATTTTTTTAGATAATGCAAATGAGTGTATTGTCAAAAATATTTATTTCCCTGATATGAAAGGAATTAGCAACGCACAAGCATACACTATTGAGTTAAAGAGTGATTCAGTTTTGGAATTAGAAATGTTATAAAAATGTTTGTACTCAATCATTTAGTTAAAATAGGCGAATATACTATAAAGGGCTTAGTTTCGTGTGAAATAAAACGAAACATAAGCAACTTAACAGGAACGGCGACAATAGTGTTGCCGCAGACCGCTGTAATGACAATTGTCGGCACGAAATTGAATGTTTTAACGGCACAAGCATTTAAAAGAGGAGATTCAGTTGAAATTTCGCTCGGGTACAATGGCAAATTGAAAAAAGAATTTAGCGGGTACATAACAAGGGTAAACTTGACAAATCCGGTAGAAATCGAGTGCGAAGATGGAATTTTTCTTTTGAAAAATAAAACTATCAAAAAAGTGTATAATTCGAAAGATAATGCTACTTTAGCGAAAGTTTTGAGCGATATTTTTGAGGGGACAAATGTAAGCATAGATACGGGGACACTTAGCATTGACATTTCTAAATTACTTTTATGTACCAAAACAGGTGGAGCGGTAGCGCGTGAAATAGCACTCAAAAAAGTCATTGACGATTACGGTTTGGTCGCTTACTTTGATACTGAGCAAAATTTGTTTGTCGGATTAAGGCAAGGTAAAAAAGCGGGTACGGTAAAATTGAAACTTGGCTGGAATACTATAAACGATGATAATTTAAAGTATCATAACGCTGACGATGAGCAAGTTAAAATAAAAGCAATTTATGTAAACAAGTTAGGGCAAAGGGTTGAGGCTGAGGTAGGGGACGCAAGCGGTACAATACGAACGATATTTTTATCAAACGTTGAAAGTCAAAGCCAATTAGCGACATTAGCACAACAAGAACTTGACAAATGGAAATTCAACGGTTTTTCTGGTTCCGTAAACTGTTTTTTACAACCTTTTTGCGAGCCTGCATACATCGTTGAATTAACAGACCCGACTTATTCCGAACGTAGCGGAAATTATTATTGTGAGGGAGTTGAAATAATTTTCGGGCAAAACGGTGCGAGAAGGAAAATAGAATTAGGTGCAAAAATATAAAATATATTATGGTTACAGATTTAAAGGAAGAAAGTAAATATTACGATACCTTTTTTGAATATTATAATACTGTTGAGAACACGGAATGGTTAAAAAAAAACAATAGTGAATTAGCAAAAGCATTTGATATATATTCGAACGCTTGTTTATATAATATTCCAATTGCATGGGGGTTTAGAAATTTGCCTGCTGACCAGCAAGATTGGGTTATTGATGAAATTTTACGTATATTGAAAAGATGACAGATATTGAAAAAATACGCGAATCTTTAAATAAATTTGTCGAAAGCAGAATAGACAGTATTACATTGCAGGGTACTGTAACAAACATTGACAATGCCGAAAGTGAGGCGACTATTTCGGTTAATATCGGCGAAAGTATTGTTATTGACGATGTTCGTTTACGCTCAGTAATATCTGATAATAAAGGCTTTACGATAATTCCGAAAGTTAATAGCCAAGTGCTTTTACTTAGGTTGACAAATAGTGATGACTTTTTTGTGGTTGCAAGTTCCGAAGTAGAAAAAGTAATTTTCAAAGGGACTAACACCGGTATTGAGTTGAATAACGATTATATAATTTTCAATAACAACGCTTTGAGCGGTTTTATACCGGATATTACGAAACTTGTTAATAAAATAAATGCTTTGGAAACAAAAGTAAATTCAATCATTGATAAATTAAAATTGGTTGTTATTCCTTTAGCACCCTCAGGGACTTATCCGCTGTCAACTGATTTCGGTTCAATGACAAATTTGACAAGTACAACCATAAACGATATTAAAGACCCTAAAATAAAAAACTGATTATGACTGATAACGAAAAACTATTCAAAGAAGCCGATACTGAAGCAAATTTAGGTGTAATTATAGGTATTATCGGCATAATTTTTCTTATTGTTATTTACTTGACATTACAATTTGAATTATGGAAAACTACTATGTAAAAGAATTTGTTGAATATTTGATTTTGTTGGGAATTGCAACTATATTTGTGGGGGCTTTCCTTTACATTAAATACAAAATATTCAAAAATGGGCAAAACGACAGGTAAAATAGTTGAAATTATTTATATTTCAATTGTAATTTTAGGAATAATTTACGTAATGACTTGGTATTTATGAACGATTTTAAACAGCAAGCCGATGGCGACATTGATATATCTACCAATGATTTATTAGTTGTCAATGCCACATTACAGCACTCGCAAGACTTAATTTTAACACGGCAAGGCTCGTTAAAACTTGCTCCGGCGACTGGAGTAGGTATAGAAGACTATTTCAACGATGATTCAAAAGAAGCAATGTTACGAAAGATACGACAGCAACACCAACGCGATGGCTTTGTAGTTCGTGAAATGAGAATAAATAACGATAACATAGATATTATAGGTTATTATGAAACAGATTTTAACACTTAAAAGCCAAACAATTTTCGATATAGCAATCCAAGAGTACGGAAATGTAGAGGCTTTTACTCAAATACTCGAAGACAATAACCTTGACGGACTTAACGAGTTCCCTGCTGGCGTATTGTTACCATTTGAAAACGGTTTCAATGTTTGTTATCCGTTTCGAGAAGGCATAACTTTAAATATTACCGAAAACATTGCTTTGCAAAATATGACTGTAAAAAAACAACTACCAAAAGACGTAATTTCATGACCCCGAGAACTTTAATACAAATAAAACAATCTTTGATTGACAATGTACCGGCGACTTATTCGACTTCAGCGGTTGCAGAATGGCGACTTTGGGTAGATATTTTCGCTATTGCCATATATGCTTTTGAGCAAATAATGAGTTTATTCCAAACGGAAATAACAACGACAATACAGCAAAAGCAGCCGAGTAGTTTTGCGTGGTATTACGAAAAAATATTGGAGTTTCAGGGTACAACCGTGGGCGGAACGTTTACCGGTGATAATTTGATTGTGGACAGTTACGGGATAGTACGTTACGAAAACGTTGACGAAAGTCATAGAATTATTACAGAATGTAAATTGCGAGCCAATGCCGGAACGTTGGCAGTAAAATTGGCGAAGTACAAAACAGCAACCGAAAATCAGGCATTGACAGCGAGCGAGCAATTAGCGTTTGCAATTTATATGAATAAAATTAAGTATCCGGGGACTACCATAAACATAATTTCAAAAGAAGCCGATATAATTGTTTTCGACATTGAAATTATTTATGACCCCGCTTATTCTACCGCAACTATTGAAACAAATTATAAAGCAAAGTTAGCAGAATACCGAGCCTCAATGGAATTTGATGACTCGCTTTATGATTTTAAATTGTTAAAAGCAATTACAGATGCCGAAGGCGTTATTTCAGTAAAACGAACTTCAATAACTTGCCAAGGCGTTTCAGATGTGGCACCGGTTGAAATAGATATAGTTGTAGAACTCGAAAGCGGTTATTTCAATTTCGATTATGACAATTCTACGATAGTGCTAACCGATTACACAACTTTATAAAAATGAGAATAGAATTTTCATTTAGCGAATTTATCCGGCGAATGTTACCGGTTCACAAGCGGCAATCAAATAGAATTGCTTTACATACGTGGACTATGACAGAGTTATCGAATTTGTGGACAAGTTTTGTAACGTTCCGTGAAAATGCCGTTTTTGAAAGTAATTCAACTGGACAAACAATTAGTCTTGAGGCTTTATTAAACAGAAATGTAACCGGTTCAAATAACTCGATATACATAAAGCAAGGCAACGATGGAGGTTTGTTTTTGTCAACGGATACCGAAAACAGCGATTTTGTGTGGTTGTCATTGGAAATCGAAGCCACTGATAGCGTTTTTATTCCATTAGATGGTGAAGTTAGTACGGCTTTGGCTGTTAATTTTGAGGTGTATATTCCGAACACAGCGAATAAAGCACAAGTTACTGAGATAGTTAATAGATATGTAGTAGCAGGTTATACATATAACATAATTCAAAGTTAAAAAAATGAAAAATCAAGTTCAAGAAATAGGCGTACGCAAATGGTTTGGTAGCGATTTTATATTGTTACAGGACGAAATAATAGCCGGTATTAGTGGTATATTATCAGAATACGGAAATTTTATTTTATCAGGAGGCGTGTTTACTTACGCCGTTGATATTGCAAACATTACAGATGGCTTTGCTTATTTGAAAGCGAGCGATGGCACAAACGGGCAAATTTGCCGAATTACTGAAACTAACATATCAGAGTCTCCGACAATATACTTAGTTCAGGGAGTTAAAACGAAAACCGATGTAGCGGCGTATGGGCGTGATTACGAAGACACAAATAATAAGAATATTATACACGAGTATTACGCGAAAATTGAGACATCAGTCCCAGCACATAGTAATTATATTACTTGTACGGTAGCGAATACGAATACTTTTCGTCATGCCATTCAAAGCGCAAATTTTAGGTTTGTTACTGATACCGATAAAACGAATTGGAATGCAAAATTAGCGGCTTCAGCATATACCGCAGCAGATGTATTGGCAAAGTTATTAACAGTTGATACCGATACCGCAGGAATAAATGCAACAACTTTGAAAAGTGTAACACCAGCGGCATACGCTTTGGAATACTTGCCACTTGCTACACAATTTGCATACGCAACTAAATTGCTTACAGATTTGAAAACTGTTGACGGTTCGGAAAGCGGTTTAGATGCTGATACACTCGACGGGTTACAAAGCGGTGCGTTTCAGATAGTTGCCGATTGTGTTTCAACAAATACGGCGAATAAAGTAGTGAAGCGGGATTTGAGTGGAGATTTTGCAGCCGGAACGATAACAGTAACGGATATTATAATTGCTTAATTATGGCACTACCTACATCGAATTTACACTTAACAGATATATTGGCAGTTTTGAGCGTATCGACACCAAAAGAAATTTTCTACAATGGAAATACGCTCAAAACATTGGCACAAATAAAGCAAGTTGTTAATCGGCTTGGTTTAAATTCTACTTATTGCACAGGTGCAACTGATACCGACAGAATTACTAATTTACTAAATGATAGAAAATTGTCATATTTAAAAGGCTACGCACATACATATATATCAGCGAGCGAAACAACAAAAACAGTTGATTTTTTGGCACAAACATTTGAAATAGATATTACTTCAAATTGTTATTTTTCGATATCCGACAATCAAAGTTGGATTACAACTAATATCAGCGCAGGGAGCGGAAACACAACTATCGAAATATCTGTTACAAAAAATACCGACCCGCAAAGAACCGGAACGATTACAGTTACAGCGGAAACAGGCGAATTGATAGAAATAGTAATAACGCAAGAAACTGAAATATAAAATTATGAATATAATTCAAGGAGAACAACTAAGGCGTTATATATCTGCGAGTTACTTAGATTATGACGAATGTACACAAATCGTTGTAAAAATATTTTCAAAAACAACTGCGACAACTTTAGAATTTTATAAAGTTGACGAGGGCGACCCGCAAGCCGAAGACTATGTGGCTGCTAATTTGCTGCAAAAGTCTGACAATGAAAACTATGAAATTTCGATTTTTTTAACCGAAACCATGACAAAAAGTTTGCTTTCGGGCGTTTATTACATTGAGGTTAAAAGAACATTAATTGTTAATAGCGAGCCGAACATCTTAATCGAAGACCCGCAAGAGTTCTTTACAATTAAAAAATCAGCGATATGAGTTCAAACAATTTTCGGGCTGATATTCCGATAGCGACACCGGTAGAATTAGCGAAACAACTATATAAAGGCGACAACGGACTTAGTGCTTATGAAGTAGCAGTGGCAAATGGTTTTGTCGGCACTGAGGCAGAGTGGTTATTGTCATTGAAAGGCGAAAAAGGCGACAGTGGCGACCCCGCAAGTGTACCGAATGAAATAAACAAGTGGGTTAACACTACCGATTTGATTTTCACAGTTACAGAGGAGTTATATTTAGGGCAACCGAAAGTAAAAGTAGTCATTACAGCGAGCGAAGCACTAAACTTGTCATGGCAAATTGGCTCGGTAGTAACTCAATTAGAACTCCCACAGACTTTGTATTTGGACGAGCGACCAGCGAGCGGAAAGCGAATTGACAGTATAATTTTATCAGAGGGCTTGACTTTTCGCACTGGTTTGGTTGCTGAGGCTCCGGCAGAGCCGTTTATTAACTCGAATGAAATTTGCTTATGCAATGTATTTCTGCTGCAATCAAGCATTGAGTTACAGAAATTAAATGACTATCCGGTTTTCCCTGCGGAACCTACAGGAATGTTTTTGGCTGACGATGGCACGTTCAAAGAACCGAGTCCGGCGACAGGTGGTTACGCTAATAACTTGTACTTTGACGAAACCGCGAGCGACATTGGTGGTTACGAAACACTAACCTACACACCCCCAGCGGTACAAGAATTAGAAACGTGGACCGTTAATAACACAGAAGGCGAGAAAATACTGCAAAATTACATTTATCCTACTGCGGTAAATACTAATTTAATGCCTTCAGGGGTTTGGAGTTTTGTATTTTATGCAAAAGTAAGCACAAGTGCTGGTTCGACAGAAATTGGAGTAACTTACTTTAAACGCTCAGCGTTGGGCGTTGAAACCGATTTATTTACAGATTGGAGCGGCGAAATAAATAATACTTCGTATGATTGGGTACGTTTCGGTGACTATACTCATGCCGCTTTTGACTTGACGCCGACTGACAGAATGGGAGCGCGAGTTGTGGCACGGACAACTCACAACTCAAATGTAACTATAAATTATTACGTTGGTGATGGTTACGGAGCGTATTTGAACAACCCGAATAAGATACGGCATATTCAATTGAGGTCGTTAAACGAAGACTTGGCAACTCAGCACGTTGACAGTGCTACGGAAAAGGCTGTACCTATTGACAACGATAAATTGGCTTTGTGGGATTCGGTGGCGTTAAAATTTGTAACCATATCTATTTCAGATTTTAAAACATTTATAGATAGTTTAGTAATATTGAAAGATGAGAATGGAAACATATCAATGGACTGGGATAATAGATTATTATACGATTCTGATACATTTCAGTCTATTGATTGGCAAATAAGACAATTATTTGACTCAGATGGTAATATAGTAATTAATTTTTCAGATGGTGTTTCATTTTATAATGATTCTTATAAATTTCCAAAAACGGATGGAACATTAAATCAAGTATTAACAACTGATGGCACTGGTTCTTTAAGTTGGGCAGAAATACCAACTCAATCAGCAGCAGGGTTAAATAATGAAATTCAATTAAATAGTAGTGGGACATTTTCAACTGATTCTTTATTTGTATTTGATAAAGATAATAATTATTTAGGAATTGGAACTTCTACTCCTGTTTCTCAACTTACACAAAAATCAACAGCATTAGAAGAGAGTGCTGTATTAGGTGCTGAAATTACTAATTCGAGTAACTGGACTTCTACCAACTGGACAGGAGATTATGCAAACGGATTTACACACACCGTTGGCAATACATCGGCATTAAGCCGAACAATGACTACTTCAAATGGTCAAAAATATCAAATCAGTTGGGTTGTTAGTGGGAGAACAGCAGGATCTTTTTCTGTTAGTTTAGGTGGAGTATCTTTGACAGGTAATACAGCAACAGGCAACACTGCACCGACAGCCACAACAAATGGAAATTTAATTTTTACGCCTACATCAGATTTTAACGGCACAATTTCAAATATTTCTGTAAAACTAATTACAGGCGTTTCAACCCCTATATATTTAATTTTAGATAGCACAGGAATATCAACCGTTGAAGCAAGAAATTCGATTGCGACATATTTAAACACGTTCTATGGTAAAAATAGCGGCGCTTATAATGTAAATGGTTTTCAAAACACATCATTTGGAGCATCATCATTACAATTTAATACAGGAGGGTATTACAATTGCGCATTCGGGTATTTGTCCTTAAATACAAATACTTTAGGGTTTTACAATACAGCATACGGAGCGGGGTCGCTTGCATCAAATGTGAATGGCAATTTCAATACAGCATTAGGGGCGAACGCTTTTTATTATAATATATCAGGAACAGGGAATTGCGCTTTAGGGTTAGGCGCAGGGAGATTTCATGCAGATGGTGTTACTACATTAATCTCATCGAATAATTCCGTTTACATTGGTTACAATTGTCGAGGCTTCAATAATTCAGATAATAACTCAATTGTAATAGGAGCAAATGCAATTGGTTTAGGTGCTAATACGACAGTAATAGGGAATATCTCTACATTAACAACATCTATTTACGGCAAAACAGGCATAGGAACAACATCTCCAAAATCTGCTTTAGATGTAAATGGAGGTGTTCGTTGTGCAAACGATACCGATGTAGCGAGTGCAGACAAAGTTGGTACTTTAAGATACCGTACAAGTGGGAACAACTCGTATGTAGATATGTGTATGCAAACAGGAGCAAGCACTTATAGTTGGGAAAATATCATAACAAAATCATGGTAAAATGGAAATAAAAAAAATTGCAAGAGAAGGCGAAACAGATTTATTTGAGTTTATTGAAACAGAGCAAGTTTTAACCGTTTCAAATGAAATAAATTTTATTAAAAAGTCTTTAGGGTTTGACACTTTGGAAAATTTATTGAGTTATAAAGATGAGTTTTTGGCAAAATTGATAGCAGTTCAAACAAAAATTGATTTAATTAACTCACTGTAATTTGATTTTTTTGCTATTAAGTAACGCTAAAGCGGTATATATCAACTATATACCGCTTTTTTTATATATGTTTTAAAACATATAATTTAGATGTAAAATAATTAATAAAATGTTTTGATAATAATACATATTGTTATATCTTTGCAATGTATTTAGAACGATAAATACAGCGGCAAAAACCAACTAAGCGGCATTGGCAAGCGGAAAAATGAGTTCTTTGAAAAGACTGTGAAAAAACAAAAGCATAAACATTGGAGCGCTCGAATTGTATCAGATTTATCGGCAACTTCACAAACCAATGTAATAAAATAAAGTTACTAACCTTTAATATATAATTTACTTATGAAAAAGTACATTTTTCTTAGTTTGTTCGCACTCTCAGGGTGCAGTTTGACAATTAACACGGTTTACGAAAAGCCGTTGACAGAGCGCGAAAAAATCGCTAAAATGGCTGGAGTTACGATTATTAACGATTCAACAATCAATGTAAGCGGTAAGCGTAACATTGAGAATTTTCAAACTTTTTGTGGCTGCTTGCCACATGCCGACCGCGAGGGCTTTGCGGGTTTCAAATATAAAATTAAATAATAGGAGGGTAAAAAAAATGGGTTTAATCAGAAAATCATTTGAACTTGAGGTTCAAACAAAAGTGAAAATGCTTATTTACGGACAAGCAGGCACAGGCAAAACAACATTAGCGTTATCAGCGCCGAAACCTTTGCTTTTTGATTTCGACAACGGAATTAACCGCACTACATACGAACACCGAACCGACACCGTACAAGTTTCGAGTTGGGAAATGGTTGAAGATGTATTTGCGAAAGAAGACCTTAGCGGATATGAAACTTTAATTTTCGATACCGGTGGCAAACTACTTGACTACATGACAGAATACATTATTCGAAAAAACTCGAAAATGGGTAGAAGTAGCGGGCAACTTACAATGCAAGGGTTCGGCGAGCGAAAGCAAATGTTTCGCCAATTATGCAAAAAGATAATGCTTATGAATAAACATTTGATTTTTGTAGCGCACCGCGACACGCAAAAAAACAATGAAGAAATTCGCTATGTACCTTTGTTTGGTGGTTCAAGTTACGATGATTTAGTAACTGATTTAGATTTAGTAGGTTATTTGGAAACCATCGGAAAAAAACGAGTAATTACATTCGACCCTTCCGACCGCAATGATGGCAAAAATACTTGTAATTTGCCCTCACAAATTGAGTTACCGAACGTTGTAGATGCTAAAACCAACACTGGACTAAAAAACAGTTTTTTGACAGATTTTGTTATATCACCTTACATTTCAAATTTGCAAAAAATACAACAAATCGGAATTGAGTTCCAAAATTTAATAAACTCAATTAAAACCGACATAGCGGAATTTGTTGTTGATGGTGAAAGTGCTACGAAATTTGTTTTGAATATTGATAATGCTTACCAACACATCGGCACAAGTAAAGCAACTGCAAAGCAGTTAATAATAGCCAAAGCAAAAGAATTAGGTTTGAAATGGAATAAAGAAACGAACCAGTATGAACACACAAGCGAAGTATAATATTTACCCTTCCTTGCTCGACCAATATCAGAACTATTTAGATAGTTTTGATATTTGGGCTGAGTATTATGGAAATATAGAAGAGCCAAAGTTTACCGAACAGGAATTTGAGCAACAGAAATACACCGATTTGCTAAATTCAATTAATAGAGTGCCTTTTTCAAACATTGCAGCCGATAAAGGAACTGTATTCAATGAAATTGTGGACTGTTTAATTGAACTGCGTAAAAGCGATAAAATGACGCTAATTTCTGATAAACAAAAAGGTATAATCAAGGCGACTTATAAAGAAAACATTTTTGAGTTTCCGATTTCAGTATGTCAGGAATTTGCAAAGTATTTCACTGGTGCGGTTTCGCAAGTGTTTTGTGAGGCGACAATGCAAACACGGTACGGACTTGTAAATTTATACGGATACATTGACGAACTTATGCCTTATGCAATCCACGATATTAAGACCACAAGCAAATATAAAGCGGGCAAGTATCGTAAAGGGTGGCAAAGATTTGTTTATCCGTATTGCTTAGAACAGCAAGGAAATAAAATAGATTTCTTTGAATTTGATGTTTTGAATACCGAAACTTTTGAAAGTTACAAAGAGGTTTACAAGTGTTTGGAAAGCGACAAATCAGAATTGCAAAATTTTATCGAGCAATTTATTGAATTTTTAGAATTTGAAAAGCACAAAGGCACAATTACAGACAAAAAAATATTTAATTTTTTATAATTATGGCAAATTACAGCATAAATTTTAACCTGAGTAAAATAACAGGTGCAAAATTGGTGAACGCACCAATTAACGGGGTTCTTACAGAGTGTATTTTAATCCCGACAGCCGACATGTTCAAGAATGACAAAGGCGTACATTTAAACGCCATCGCATTTTCATTGAAAGAGCCAAAGTTTGATAATACTCACATGATAAAACAATCTGTCGAAACAGAAAAATATAAACTTTTATCGAAAGAAGAAAAAGAGGCTTTGCCAATTATTGGCGGAATGAAAGTATTTGAGTTTCAAAAGTCAGAGCCGGTGAAAGCAGTTGAAACGATTGATATTTCGGTAAACAATACCGTTACAGAAATGGTAACCGGCGACAAAGATGGCGATGATTTGCCGTTTTAATAAACATTTTATTAACGTGGCTGTAATTTTAGCAGCCACATTTTTACTCTCAATTTAAAAACAAATCTTATGAAAGAAAAAATATTTGCATTTTTAGAAGAGAATAGTTTTACAAGCGGGAAGACAAAAGCCGTTTCGCTTGCGGTAGCGAAAGAGTGTGTTATAAAAGCGTTGAAAAGCGAATGGAATATTTTCCCGAACGCAAAACCTCCTGACAGCCCTCGTAGGATATTAATTTCTGATATTGATTTTGAAACAGTTGAGGCACGATACATTTTAGGTGAGTTCAAAGAAACAGAGTTCGGTGGAATTATTAGTAATGATAATGTTAGAGCGTGGCGTGAACTACCAGAATTCCAGAAGCCATGAGAAATTACGGATATGTACCGATGAGAAACCCGAAACAAAAAGAGGAGACTATTCATTCGCAAGTGTGCCAATACTTAAAAATTCAATATCCGCAAGTAATTTTTAACACAGATTTGAGCGGAGTAAAATTGACAATCGGGCAAAGTGCGAAAATAGCGAAACTAAGAAGTTATAAAGGGTTTCCCGACATTATGATTTTCGAGCCACGCGGCGACTATTACGGCTTGTTTATCGAGTTGAAAAGCGACACGGCACGGATATACAAAAAAAACGGAACTCCAGCGACCGACCACATAGCAGAGCAGTTAAAAATGATTGAAATGCTTAATCAGCGTGGTTATTACGCTATTATGGTGGTAGGTTTTGAGGAGGCGAAAAAACAAATTGACAATTACTTAACAGGTAAAATATGAATGTAGAATTAGAAGCGAAAATACATAAGATTGTGAATCAAGTAGCAATTTTTAATAAAACTACTTTGCCGGAATTGCATAGCGAAAAGCAATCACGAGACATCGTTACAGCACGTTACATGACTTGGCAAATATTATACGAATGTTTTGGCACACGAATAAACTTGACTACACTTGGCGACATTTTCGGGAAAAAACATTGTACTGTAATATACGCAAGAAAAACATTTCCAATGCTTGTGGAAAGCGAAAAGGACTTAAAAAAATGTTACGAAAAATGCTTGTCTGTTTGTCGAAAGATAGCAGATGCCGACCCTAAAAATGATAAAATAAACGATTTGAAATCAGTTTTGAACGCTGCGAGCAACGCACGGAGTTTGAACGGCTGCAAAAAAAACGTTTTGAGCGCAATTAAATTAGTCAATTCTTTGTAGGAAATCTAAATTTTTTTTGTACTTTTGCAGTACATAAAACTGTGTGGTAGCAGTTGCAAAAATATTTATTATCAGACCGTTTACCCGAGTAGCGCCTACCACCGCGAAAGGGTCAAACGGTTTTTTTATTTTATGCCAATGAAAGAATCAAGTTACTTCCCACACTATTCTACATCGAAAGATGAGCCAAACTGTGTGCTATTAATCGACCAGTTAGGGCTTGAAGGGTACGGTATCTATTGGGTTTTAATCGAAACACTACGAGCGCAAGAAAATTTCCGTTACCCTTTGAAATTAATACCAAGTTTAGCACGTAGGTACGGAACTTCACAGGAAAAAATGAAAGCCGTAATTACTAACTTTGAACTTTTCCAAGTAGAAGACAGCGAGTTTTTTTGTTCCGAAGACCTAAATAAAGCAATGAGTGAAATAGCAACAAAAAAACTAAAATACTCAAAAGCCGGACAACAAGGAATGTTAAACCGTTGGAAATCAAACCATAAAGAAACTGAAAACGATAACGATGTTATAACGATGTTATCAGACAAAAATAACGATGTTATAACAACTGATAACAATAAAAGTAAAGAAAAAGAAATAAAAGTAAATGAAAGTAAAGAAAAGGAAATTAAAGTAAAAGAAAAGAAGCCTGAGTTTGATTTTTCGATTTTTACCGAACCGGAAAAAGAAGTAATTCAAACGTGGGTAGAGTTCCGAAAGCAAATAAAAAAACCATTAACTCAATTTGCTATCAACCTACTCAAAAAAGACATCGAAAAAACTAGCTTACAATACCTAAAAGCACAAATCGAAAACTCAATAAAAAACGGTTGGCAAGGACTTTTTGAACTGAAACAACCTCTTAACCAAAAGTCAAACAGCAACTTTATTCCGGCTAATTTGCCCGACAAAACCGACCCTAATCGAATGTTATTTAAACACCAACAAATAAAACAGCAAGCAAATGGAATTAATTAGAGAAATATTTCGCGGAAATTACGAAAAACGGCAAAATATAATTAAGACCGTGCCAATGAGAAACGAATCGGAACACAGGCACGGAATTTACAACTTACTTTGCTACGAAATTGGCAAAAAATACATCGTAAACGCTGATAACAAGCAAGTTATAAATAAGTTATTCAACTATTTCACAGGCAATCAAACCTTTTGCGATGAGAACGGCATATCATTGAATAAAGGCATTATGCTGATAGGGAGTTACGGTACCGGAAAAACTATTTTAATGAAAGTTTTCAAACGTTACACCGGCGAAATAAACTATCAAAATTCATATCAGTTTTATACAGCGAGTGAAATCATTGATAGTTGTAGCACTGGGGGAACTGAACCGCTAAATAAATTTGGAGATAATCATAACGGGTATGATTGTGCTCCGATTACGTGTTATGTAGATGACATTTGCAGCCAAAATGAAAAGGTAAAAAGTTTCGGAACTGATATTTCAGTAATTGAGCAATTAATTTCACTAAGGTATAACGTTTATCAGCGTTTCCATAAGTTAACACACTTTTCTACCAACGTTTACCCGAGCGAAATGCACACTAAATACGATGAGCGTATAATTAGCAGACTTTCAGAAATGTGTAATTTTATTGAGTTGTCAGGGGAGGACAAAAGACAATGATATTAAGAAGATTAGGAAACAAAAGCAAAATAGCGAAAGAAATTCAAGAGTATTTCCCCCCACATAAGATTTACATCGAGCCTTTTTTCGGAGCAGGCGGAATGTTTTTTAACAAGCCAAAAGCAAAATACAATATTGTAAATGATATTGATAGCGATGTTTACAATTTGTTTATGGTTGTTATGAACCAAAAAGAAGAACTTGAAAAGGCGTTTTATCAAATGCCTATTCATAAAGAACTTTTTGAGTATTGGAAACAAAACAAGGAAACTGAACCGATAAAAAAGGCATTACGTTTTTTACTACTTAGTAATTTTTCTTTTATGTTTTGTAAAAGTACGATGCTATATGAAGGAAATAAAAAAAAACTTTTTCATAATGAGCTAAAAAAAACTTATGAATTAATTTTTGATGTGTCTTTCAGTAACGAAAGTTTTAAAGATTTTTTCAATAGTTTAACAGAATCTTTTAAAAATATTGATACGTTTATTTATACTGACCCCCCTTATATTTATTCAGACACAAAGCAAAATTATGTTTATAATATCAAAACTTGGAAAGAAACTGATAGTATTGATTTATTCAATTGTTTGCAAGAAACAGGCTGCAAATTCGCAATGAGTGAATTTGATAATGAATTTATAATGCAACAAGCCAAAGAACGTAAATTGAATGTAATTATAATCGGTGAACGGCAAAACCTTAAAAACCGCAGAACCGAAATTTTAATCACAAACTATCAACCACAAAAAACACTATTTGACAATGATAACACCATTTGAAAGCACAGGCGAGGCGGAATCGTGGGTTAAAAGAAACTGCGAAACGTGCCGACTTAAAGCAAGTTGTTATTCTTATTTCGACCTTGACAACTATTTTAAACACGGCAAAATAAGCATTGAAAGCGCAGAATACATCGGATATTCAACTAAATACGGGCTATTCATTTTCTGCCAACACAGAGAACAAATTACAAAATTAAATTTTAACCAGCAAACAATATTTTAACAGCATGGAATTAAAACACTTAGCGGCATATTTGCCTTATAATGTAAAAGTAACTTCAAATATTGATAAAGGGTTTTACCTTACTACATCTATATTTGATACATCTATATATCAATACAGAAGTTGGGAAAAACTAAAATTACTTTTACACCCGTTATCCGACCTCACAAAAGAAATTGAGGTTAACGGCGAAAAGTTCGTTCCAATAGATAAACTTACAGAGGGTTGCCACGAACATAATGCAAAAGAAAAGTTAATTTATGATATAATACATTTCCCTGAATTATTACCATATTTTAAAGTTCAGTTGCTTTTAAAATGGCACTTTGATGTTTTTGACTTAATTGAAAAAGGCGAAGCAATTGATAGAAACACTTTAAATTTATAAAATTATGGGCAAAATCCACATTTTAGAGGTTTTGGAAACCGAAAAAAACAAAACCGTTGAAAAAATAAGTGAGGCGAAAACCGACTTACAAATAATTGGAAACTGCGAATTTACAGGCGAATATGAACAGAAATTGCACAACTTAAAGCAATATCTAAAGCAGTTAAAACAGGATATTTTGTGGCTTAAAAATTTGTCGGTATGAAAATAAAATGTATTTGCAATGCAGAAGTAATTGTAAATGATATGCCGTTTGTGAATAATACAGTAATAAAAGTTTTCCATTGTAGATTTAAAGAAGAAAATGGAGATTATTTGTATGTAGACCCAAGATTATCAATCAATCTTAATTGTTTAGAATGTTTGGCGTGGCAAAAAACTCAACCTAAGTTTAATGAATTAAACCATAATAAATGAAAATAGATGTATTTTTTACAGTAGGCGACAAAGGGCTAAAAATGACAGTAGAAGCCCAAACCGAACACGAAGCCCGAATGAAAGTGCTCGAAAAAATACAATTTCTTAAATTCGAGCCACAACACACAGAGAGTTTTATTGATAATTTCAACAGAATTACAAATAACAAGTACAGAATTAAATAATTTTGCGTTTTAACATATTTTAACATTTATTGTTTTGAAATTAATACAAAACGTATTATCTTTGTAACATCAAATTAAAACAATAACAATTTAAAAATACACGCAAAATGATAACTGCAGCACAAATACAAAACGCTCATTCTAAATTTCAAACAAAATTACAAAGTAAAATCGAAATCGTAGAGCAAACAAATGAATATGTAAAGTTTACTTTCGATTGGGCTTGTGGGTTTGAAGTTTACGAATGGTATCTTACAAATACAGGTAAGTTAAAAAAATACGATTTTAGACTTTTATCATAACGAATAACCAGAGCAACCATAAAAAATAGGTTGCTCACAAAAACTAAATACAATGGCAAAATCAAAGTTTAACTTTTACAAAGACACGCAAACAGTGTGTACCGGTAATAACACCAGCATATATGCCGATGTTGATTACAAAAAACTCGCAGACAAATTGTTAGCAATGTTTAAAACCATCGAAAGTATTTCTATAACGATTCATATTTCACGAGTAGAAACCGACTACATAGCAATAACGCTATTTCACAACAACACGAACGGCACTTTAATCATATCAGAACATAGCGAAATGGTTTTCAACTTTAAAAACATTTGCGCTAAAATAGAATTTGAACTAAAAAAAACAGAAAAATGCAAGAGTTAAAAGACATCGGAGCGAAAGCAGAAGCGAGAATGTGGGAACTCAAAATGAGAAAATCAGAACTCCACGAAAAAAGCAAAGTAGCAAGGCATACAATTGACAAGGTGTTTGCAGGAGAAATCGGAAACGCTAAAACAATTATAAAATTATCTAAAGCGTTGAAAATGAGACTAACTTTAATCCCTGAATAGCATGAGAACTAAAATAAAAAAAGTTCGGTTTGAGTGCCGATGGTGCAAGCCAAAACAGGAAAGAGAGAGTATATTTCAAATATTCGGAATTACTCATTTTCTAATGGCTGAAATAGTACAAATATCATTTTTTGGCTTTGAATTAATAATTACATACGAAACCCCAAGACAAATCCCATTTTAACCATGAAAGAGACAAAATTCAACGAGTACACAGTTTACTCATGCGTAATTTTTATTGTAATTATTATTTTGATTAAGTTACTTATATAACGGAACTATTTGCTTCCGCGAGCGTTGGCTGGTGCGTCGGCAAAAAGCGGGGTGGCATGAACACAAATTTTATGTTAGGTGTATTTTTTAATCATTTATCAGTATGTTATTAAGACGATTAGGCAATAAAAAAATGGTAGTAAAAACGACAAATATTTTAGATTACTTCCCAAAACATGATTTATTTATAGACATGTTTTTTGGGGCTGGCGGTTTGTTTTTCAGTAAACCAAAGTCAAAGTATAACATTTGCAATGACCGAGACAGCGATGTATTCAATCTTTTTAACGTCATATCTAATCATAAAAACGAATTAGAAGAAGCGTTTTATCAAATGCCAGTCCACGAAGATTTATTTCAATATTGGCGAAAAAACAAAGAAACTGAACCAATTAAAAGGGCTATCAGATTTTTGATGTTATCAAATTTTGGATTTTTAGGAAAAAGCGAAACATTAAAATTTGATTTCGGAAATACGAAATCAATTTTATACGAAAACATTGATAAAACCAGCAAGCAAATATTTGATGTTCAATTTATGAATGCTGATTTTCGTGATGTAATTCCTAAAATCCATTTTAAGCATTTTATAAATGATAGAAATCGCACATTTATTTATGCCGACCCGCCTTATTTGGGAACTGATAATAACTACGCTGATGATTGCCAATTTACACAAAAAGACACGGAAGAACTTTTTGAAACTCTTGTAAAAAGCGGGATTAAATTCGCTATTTCAGAATTTGACAATCCTATTATTTTAGATTTGTCAAAGAACTATAATTTAAACGTAATCAATATCGGTGAACGCAAAAATTTAGGTAATCGCCGAAATGAAATTTTAGTGTGTAATTATCAAACGTCAAATCTGTTTTCGAGTTTGTTTTGATTACACCTAACGAAAAAAAATTGCTGACGGCAGCCTTCGTGTGTCGGGTTGTGTGTCAGCAAGGCTGCTGGACAGCAATTTAATGTTAGGCACACATTTTAAATCATTTAACAAGTTATCACAATGTCGAAAGTTATAATGTTTAGCAATGTTTTTCCAAAATATCACCCGAAGGCAGGGCAGGAAACTAATTTTATGCAAAAATTTTGGAAAGCAATTCAAGTTCCTTTGCCTGTATCAGAACACCACAGAGAAGGTATTTTTAGCGATTTTTTAGAAGAAGAAGTTATGAAGTTGTTTAAATACCATGAAATTTATAGACCAAAATATCACACAATTAGAAAAGGTAATCGCTTTAAAGTTGGTGAAAAATTTAGTCCGCGAGTATGGCGACATAAACCTTATAATTCAAAACAAGTAATAATATCAGATGACATTGAAGTTAAGCAAGTATTTGATTTTGAAATTACAGACGGTTTAATAATAGTTAATGGAACGGCTTTAATTGCAGATAAATTTAGACTTGCTGAAAATGACGGACTTCATTATCAAGATTTTTTAGATTGGTTTCAATATCCAAAAGAATTTAAAGGGCAAATTATCTGTTGGAACGACAAAATTTCGTATTCAGATTTTTGTGCCTAACGTTTAGCGGTTTGCAACGTGCGTCAAGCCGCTACTGCTTAATCAAATTGCTACAAAGATAAGCATGGTGCTAAACGCTTGTTAGCAATACTTTTATATTTTAAAAATGGAAAATATCAAAAAAAGGATTAAATCAAAAGAGCATTTAAAAAAAATGACAAATGCTTTAATTCTAAGAATTAAAGAAAATAAATCAATTTCTAAAAATCCAATGTTTGACGGATTTGCAATTGCTTTTTTAATTAAAAACGAAAAATTTGTATTGTCCTTTATTTTAAATCCAAAAGGTGAAATGCAAGTATTAGATGGTACAATACAGCAATTACAAATAGTTTTCAATTGGTTGTCTGAAAATGAAAGTGCTATTTGCGATGTTTTTGATTGTTGCTAACGAAAAACGCTTTGTGTCCGGCGGCTTTTGCGCGTCGGCACTGAGCGTTAGCAAAAAAGCCGCTGGCACAAAACGTATGTTAGTGGCAAATATTTATTATTAATTATCTATTAATCAAGTTTTTATGAATAGTAAAACAAAAAGTATTGCAAAAGAATCTGTCGTTAATCTTGAGTTATCAAAAGAATTACAAGAATTAGATTTGAAATTACCAGCCCCTTTATTTTATTGGTCAGAAGGTTATATTAGAGGAGATGGTACTGAAGTAGAATCTGATATTTTTTTTAGAGACGAATTAATCGCAATTAATGGATTTATTCCCGCTTATTTATCTTCTGACTTAACAAATCTACTTATCACTCGCGAATATTATTTGTGTAAAGATTCTGGCGTATCTGAATCTGACCAATTTAAGTTTGTGAGAATTGAAAATGGTTGTTATATTCCTGAAACATTGGCTAATACTGAAGCAAATAGTAAAGCCAAGTTTATTATTTTTCTTCACGCTTTTGGTTATTCTTTGTAGATTTAAGCACTGCCACTAACGGCGACTTGCTTGCTGACGTTGCTTTTTGCGCGTCGGACAAGCGCGTCGGGAAAGAAAAAGCAATGGACAGCAAGCAAATGTTATGCTTACTATTTATTATCAATCAAATTATTAATTTAAAATTTCAATATATGTATTCAATCTATTTAGTTACAAAAACTGAAGAAATAGAAATTGCTTCTAATTTAGAATCATTTAGCAATCTATATAAAACTATAAAAAATGAATTTGGTCATAAAATCAGACGACTTCATAAATCTGATTTTTTTGAAAATAAATGCGTAATTGATTTTTTTACTAATAAAGATAAATATAAAAATAAAAATTTTGATAGAATGAATTTTGTAAGAATAATTATTACAAAATATCTTTTTAAAAATTAAGCATAACGGTAAATTGTTTGCGTTTGTTTTTGTGGCTGAGCGCAGGCATGAGTGGTGCAAGCCACAAAAATAATCGCAAAAAATATGTTAGCGGTTTTTAATTTAATCGCTAATCAGTTCGTTCAAATTATCAATTATTTAGTTATTAAATTATTAAACATAATATATATAAATGGAAAATATAGGAAAATTTGAATTAGAGTGGAAAACTATCGAATTAAATGGATTTCCTGATAATAGTCATAAATATGGTTGGAATACACCTTTTATTGATTGCATCGTAGCAGCATGTAATCCAGAGACTCCACAAGGATATGTGATTGGAATGTGTCGCTGGAATACAAAATTAAATGAATGGCATAAGCCAGATATTAATCATAATTGGTTATTACAATTACCCTATCAAATTACTCATTATATTGATAATATGCCAAACCCGTTAAAATTTAAGTAACCGCTAACGAAAAATAATAGCCGTTGTTTGCCTTTATGCGTTGGGTTTTCGTGCGGTGGCAAAAAGGCAAATAATCGGCTATTATATGTTATGTACCTTTTTATTATTCAATTAATTATCATGGATTTACAACAAAATACATTATTCGGCAAAAAAGTAATCAAATCAATTTCGTTTGATGAGCAAGAAATAATCAGAGATATTTTATTTCTACACGCAAACGGCAAAGATATTGACTGCGACCCAACTTATTCAATCGGAAACTTTTACAAAAAAGGGCTTAAACAACCTAAATATAAATTTGATTTAACTCCACAAGTTGATGGCGTTATTCAAGCCGATGCTCGTTCTTTGCCTTTGGAAAATGAAAGCCAAGAAGTAATTATGTTCGACCCCCCATTTATGTTCGGTGGTAGAGATAAACAGCAAGAATATTTAATGAGCAAAAGATTTACAATTATTCAAAGTTTTGATGATTTAAAAGAATTGTATCAAAGTGCTTTAAAAGAGTTTTTTAGAGTATTGAAAAAAAACGGTATATTAATTTTTAAATGCCAAGATTTTACTGATACTTATACAACCTTTACTCATTCATTAGTTTTGAATTGGGCAAATGAAATAGGATACAATGCAAAAGATTTGTTTATATTCCTTTCAAAAGGTGCAATGGCGAATAAAAATATAGAACAAAGACACGCTCGGAAATACCATTCATATTTTTGGGTGTTTCAAAAATCAAAATCAAAGGTTACGTATCATGTTTGCAGTGGTACATAACGTTTAGCGGTTTGCAACGTGCTACAAGCCGCTACACACTAATCAAGTACCTACAAACTAAAGCATGGTGCTAAACCGCATGTTATAAGCATTTAATTATTAATTAATTATCGAATGAATAAAGTATATAACAAAGATTTTTTAAATAACGATTTGCCAGATAAAAGTGTAAATTTGATTATTGCAGATTTTCCATATTTTGAAGTAAAAGGCGAATTTGATTTTATATGGAATAGTTTTGAAGAATTTTTGGCGTGGATTGAATTGTGTGCAAAGGAATTTAAAAGACTGCTAAAAGATAACGGGACTTTATTTGTTTACGGACACGCAAAGAAAATAGCATACAAACAAGTTATTTTTGATAAGTATTTTAATTTGGAAAATTCTATTGTGTGGCGAAAAACTGACTGCCAAACTCGAAAAGGTTATGAAAATTATAGATGCTTTGCTCCAGTAACTGAAAGAATTTTGATGTATAGCAATGAAATTGAAAAAACAGGATTACAAACAATAATGAATGATTGTGAACTTTTTAAACCAATCAGAGATTATTTTGAGAGTGAAAGAAAAAAAACAAAATTATCTTATAAAGAAATAAATGAATTATGTTTTTTTACTGCTTCAAATGGCGGTGGTATGGCTTCAAATATTTTAACTGCTTATAAAGATGGTTGGACTTTCCCAACACAAGAAAAATATGAGGCATTACAAAGAATTGGAATTTGTTTAAACCCATACGAACAATTAAGGCAGGAATACGAACAATTAAGGCGACCGTTTAATAATTATTTGAGAATGGAAGATGTTTGGGATTATGCACAAGACGTGCAGGAAACAAAAGAATATGACCACCCAACAAAGAAAACTGAAAAATTAAGTAGAACAATGATTTTAACTTGCAGCCGTGAAAATGATTTGGTTTTAGTTCCTTTTGCTGGTTCGGGAACTGAGTGTGCAATGGCAAAAAAAGAGAAACGAAATTTTATCGGGTTCGACATTAATCCTGAGTATGTAGAAATGTCAAATAAACGTTGTGATGCAATTCAAAGCGGTTTGTTTTGATTGCTTATAACATAAGTATAAA